>JABLTR010093443.1_pt1 | contig 21433 bp, 22 predicted proteins | sample 7160071 | NCBI WGS metagenome assembly JABLTR01 (sample SAMN14651230, study PRJNA627086) | human gut metagenome | isolation source: feces | host: Homo sapiens | reverse complement strand
TGCGAATGCAGCTCAAGCCAATCATTGTTATAGTTCAAAGTTTCAAATTTTTCTTCAAGTATCTTAACTTTTATTTCTTGATTATTCGCATATTTGTGTGCTTCATTTTGAATCATTTCTGCTTCCGCAAACTCTTCTCTTAACTGTATCATATCCAACCAGTTGATATAATGAACAAAATAATCATCCTTACTTCCATTGATAATATAAGAAAATCCTGTTCCGGAATGTGCATGAGTCCAAGCATTGCATCAATCACATCATAAGGTAGCAAAATTTTTCCACTTTCAAATAGCTTCAAACGAACAGGATTTACTCCAACTGGAATAAAAAAATCATCACGATAGCCTTGCTGATAGCGAATAATATGAAACTTTTCACCATAACCCCCATCAACTCGACTTTCTCCAGATAAATACATAAAGTCACTCAAAGTATAACCCATAAATTTTAAAAGTTCAGCTAATCTCTCAAATGAAATATTTGAAGTCCCGTTTTCAAGCCTAACAATTCCATTTTTAGACATAATTGATTCCAAATCTTTATATTTAAAGCCTGCCAGCTGACGCAACTCTTTAAAACAAGTACCATATTTTTGTGACTTTTGTTTCATCTAATTATCCTTCTTTTAATAATATAGATTTATTATATAACTATTTGTTTGCGCTTTCAAGACCCGATAAAATTTTTTAAGATCTAAAAAGACCCTGAAGAGGGTCTTTTTCTTTTGATTCAATGTCAGCCCGACTTTTTTATCTTGGATACCAATTTTAAAATTAGAAAAACTATTCCTGCTACAAAGATGATTGAGACTAGGAATACTAGACTTAAGATAACCATAATTAGCTCGTCCTTATCATAAAAGATAACCTAATCCTATTGATGTAATGGCGCCGAAAACTATGGGTCTTAAAAAGCAAAACGTAGCAAATAGAAGATAGACTAGATTTAAATCGCAATTTTTTTCTTTTATATATAAGTAAAGATAGAAGATAAAGGAAAAAGTGGGAATTCCCAGTAAGAGCAGAACCGGCACCAGCCAATCAACCGGACTTATCTCACTTAATATCTTACTGAGAAGCTCAAAAGACTTATTCATAAAGCTAATATGACTAAAGAAGGGCTCAGATAAGCAAAGCCAAACCATTAGTAAAACGGGAATTATTTTTTTGATTGTCATAGGCTATACCTTCTTTCTACTAGATTTTATAAATCAAAGGAGCGTTCACGACCTGATTATTTAATCAAAGATAATTTCCTAATCCTATTTGCATGGTAACAAAGAAGATTGGAGTGACGGCCGCCGAAATCAGAGTCATCATGATATAAATTATGGATTTATTATTTATTTGCTTTTCTTTAATGGCAAGAAATAGGCAAGAACCTAAAGATACTATTGGTATAACAAATAATAATAAAATTGTGGCTAGAGGACCGCTATTAGAAATTTTTTCTATCGTTCTGAATACAAAACTAAAAAAAGAATTTAAAATACTGTTATGTATGAAAAAGGGAGAAGTGACACAGAGCCAGATTAATAATATAAAGGGAATGTGTAAGGTTAAAAATAAATATTTTTATTTCATTAGTTAGTATCTTCCTATTTCATGAGGTCTATATACTTGTGTTTTTAGTGTGTAAAACTAGTTTTCAATCACCTACGTAAAACCTTCTTTCTACTTTCAAACCTCGCATATAGATTTTTAAATCACAGATAACTCCCAAAGCCAATGATCAAAATCAGACTAAACACTGGAATAGTCAAGAGCGAGAGAAAGGAAATAATAAAATACGATAGACGTAAGTATTTTTTTTTTCTCTACTAGCAGAAGTAAGGTTAAGCGTAAACGATAAGATTGGTATAAAAAGAAGTAAGATGATTAAAGCTAGTTGCTCGCTGTGAAATAGTTTTGTGAGAAAATCTGAAGTAAATTTGAAGCTAAGTTTCAGTGCTTCATTGTTTCTTGTAAATGTAGGAAAACTAAGGCACAACCAAAGCCATAGGATAAAGGGGATAAAAGATAATATTTTTTTCATATTCATATTTTTCAATTTATCTGTTAAAATTCTCTTTTCTATTTTTTCATTCGCCCCACTAAGAAACTAGTATTATCTTCTTTATTTTTGTCCGGTAAGAATTGACTGATATTTTTATTTTGAATTACAAAAGATAACCCAACCCTATTGACGTGATGACACCGAAAATCAGAAGACTTAAAAAACAGAATGTCGCTAATAGAAGATAGAGCAGGTTTAAATCAGTATCTTTTTCTTTGATATACAAGTAAAGGTAAAAGATAAGAGAAAAACACGGAATCCCTAATAACAGGAGAACAGGCACAAGCCAATCAATCGGAATTATCTTGCTTAGCCCATCAGAAACAAAACGAAGAGAATCATTCATAAAGCTAATATGACTGAAAAATGGGGCAGATAGCCAGAGCCAGACCAGCAATAAAGCAGGGATTGTTTTCTTGATTGTCATAGGCTAGTACCTTCCTACCTGATAAGGAGCGTACGCTGGGGTAAATAGAGTGGGTAAGCCTGTTGGTGCAATGACACCACTTCCTATCCCATACACAACTGGTAAATTACCAGTACCATAATAATAAGCTTGCCACACAAGTTTTGAACAATAATTAGGATTTATTTCTTTGATATTGGTAGTAATTCTGTAATCAAGGTGTATATTTTTGGTTGCTCCCCCATATGTACTATAGAAGTGTGTATCTGCATATTGGGCAACTTGTCTTGCTAGGCCAGTGTTTCTCATTCTATAAACAGACGTCCACTCTTTAATGTGTTCGGTAATCCATTGTCTTTTTGGAAGTTGACGATTATTGTCTGATAAGCCATTCCACCAACCGTTTCCACCCGGCATTTCTAAAACATAACCGTCCGCATTTAAAATGACTGCGTGTCCGATTACTCCAGTAGGAAAGTCACCGCCAACAATCAAAATATCTCCTGCCTGAGTGTCTCTACAAAACTTGTCAATATTATCTTGCGCTGTTCTCAGTCTGATATTTGAAGCGGTAGGGTCTTTGGTCTGCAAGACTGGTTCTTTTGTATCAACCATGACTCCGTAATTATTGAGCTTTAACCATGATTCATAAGTGATTGACGAATCATAGTTTTTGTATTCTTCATAAGATGGTCTCATGATAGAAATTTCATCTTTTTCCCAATTTGCTTTCGGATAAAGATTAGGGTCAATGATGTTTTCACTAACTGCCTTATCATAAAGACTTCCAATATCTGTGAATTCATCAGCATTAACAAGTAATCCTGTAAACAGAACTAATCCCAGTAGTAGTGCGACGAGGCTTCCAATTTTAAATTTTTTCATTTGCTTTTCTCCTTTTTAGGCTTAAGGCACTGAATATTTCTTGTAACAATCTTTCCAATTCATTTGTGCAAAATCTCCTTTCTATTGGGAACCACAAGTGGTTCAAATTAGCACTCTCTTCTTTCTAAAATCATTATAACAGCTGTTCCTTCGTCTTCTTCTATTCGTGCCATATCTGGCACTCTAAATAAAAAATACAAGTATTTCTACTTGGATTTTCATATTTTTTCTAAAAGAATTAGTCAGCGTTTCTAAAAACTTGCATATTTTTAGCAAAGTAGTCATAACCACTATAAATGGTAAAGAAAACACAGACATAAAAAAGGATTGTTCCAATATATAAAGGATTTCCAATGAAAAGGAAGATGACGCTTAACATTTGTGTAGCTGTCTTGATTTTGCCAGGCATTGCTGCCGCCATAACGACTCCACCTTGTTCGACAAGCAATAGACGTAAGCCTGTGACAGCAAGTTCACGGCAAATGATAATGGCAACGGCCCACATTGGAACAACATGTAATCCAACAAGGACAACAAAGGCAACCATGTTAAGCATTTTATCAGCTAACGGGTCCGCAAATTTACCAAAGTTACTGACCACATGCCATTTGCGGGCAAGATAGCCATCAAGCCAGTCAGTAAAAGAAGCTATCGCAAAAACAATTGCTGCAACAACCCACATTACTGAGCTGTGATCTTGGGAAACAAAACCATTAAAATGAGCTCCCTGTGGTAAATAAAATAAAATCACAAAGATTGGAATCATAAAAATCCTTGCCATCGTTAATTGATTAGGTAATTTCTGTTTCATAGTTCTCCTTTTACAGCCAAAAACAAGCCATCAGTTTTTCTTTACTGAGCAGCTGAATTTGTTGTTGTTCGATTAATTTGTAGAGTAATTTTGGCCGGTCCAGTTGTTGTCAGCGAAGATAGGTCTAAGGCTTTACCATTGACTGTAAGAGTAAGTCCTTGAACACTTCCAAGTGTAATTACTGAATTTTCTGCACCTGTTGTCACTAAACCAGACAAAGTATTGGCCCCATCGGTTAAGGTTTGACCATTAGCCGCAACATTTGAATTTGTCATGCCAATCCAAATTGTCCGTCCTGCAGCAGCTGAGAAATCAACTTTTACAGGGTCAGAAATATTGCTGATGGTTGCAACCATTGCTGAGCTTGTACCTGTGATAGCAATCGTTGGCTCAAGCACACTACTACTTGCTTGTGTACTACTTTCTGGTGGTTTTGTAGCACTTGTTGCAGCCTTAGAGGTACTGGCTACACTCTTTGAATAAGAATAATCATTGGTTATTAAATCAGGTGTTTCAGGTTTATTCATAATCACTGCCGCAAAAACACCTACTACAATTAATAATGCCGCTGCTGATAAAGAAATAATTGGGACATAATGACGCCAAGTTTTTGGCTCTTCTTCCTCGGGTTCAACCCGCTCACTGGGTTTCACAAAATGATAAGTCTCTAATATATCCTCCTTATCCTCTACTGTGATTCCCTTGCCTTCATCATAAGCTTGAATGATTCTATCTGCATTCAACCCTAATTTTTCTGCGTACTGTTTAAGATAAGCCTTGATGTAAAAGTCACCCGGCAAGGCTTTGTAGTCGTCTGTCTCCAGTGCGACGATATATAATTTTTGTACTTGAGTTAATTGTTCTGCTTCAGAAAGACCAAGCCCAAGCGAAGTTCGCTTTTCTTTTAAGACTTGTCCGATTGTTTTGATTGTCAACATATCCTCCCTTCATTTTTGTACTGCACATCGGTTGTTAATTATCACTGTTCTTTAATATGTTTGGAGATTTTCATCATCTCACCTTGGGTATTGCGCTGATTAAGTTTATAGAAAACTTGGAGCGGCTTTTAATTTACTGACTCGTTTTATCCGAATCAACTAAAATTTCTGTCAGTAAATTTTTCAGTTTCTGTCTTACTGACAGAATAACTTTATTTAGGTAGAATGGTAAATTCTACTTTCTTCATCTCAGAAATAAATTGGTCAGCAAATTTTTCAATTTCTGATAGGCTTAATTCTTTCAAGATTTCAGGAAAATCAAAGAAATTTATATCATCATAAATTTCAGATGAAAATTGATTGGCAATATATTCAAGCGAATTTAATGAGCTAAAATAATCACCCAGCATTTCTCTTTTAAGTAAATCGAGATGCTCTTCACTAAAATCTCTATCTATTTTATAACTTTTTATGGCTTCTTGCAAAGTTTGACCTAATTTTTTAGGATTTTCTGTGTCAGCTGTCAGCACCGCAAAGTGAAATCTCTTATCCAAATCAAAGGAAAAACCAAAGGAATCATCGATTAAACCAGCATTATAAAGTTCCTCATAGCGCTGACTGGTCCTGCCAAAAAGCAAATCTAGAAAAAGTTGATTGGCGAGTTTGTACTTAAATAATGTCTTTGAATCTTGTGCAAGCGCGTCTTCACCTCTTAAACCCAAAGAGAATTTTGGCATTGCAACTTCAAGTTCTAAAGTTCCCCCAGTAATTGGCTCACTCGCAATAATTTCTTTTCTTTTAATTTCCCTTAAATTAGCAAAATCTTTTTTCGCTTGATTATTGCGTACAAAATCAGCCATCATTTCAATATCAAAGGGACCAGTCAAAAACAAATTCATGTTTTTAGGATGATAAAAAACTTCATAATTTTTATACAAGTCATCAGCCGTAATCGCATTAATCGTTGCTGGCGTTCCAGCAATATCAGCTGCTAGTGGTGAATCAGGATACATTTTTTCCAAAAGTCCTGCAAAAAGACGCCAATCACTGTCATCTTGATACATTTGAATTTCTTGTTGGATAATTCCTTGTTCTTTTTCAACATTTTCCTTAGTAAAATAAGGTTTTTGAACAAAATCAAGTAAAAGTTCGGTACATTCGTAAGAATTTTCTAGAGTAGAAAAGAGATATGAAGTACGCGAAAAACTTGTGAAAGCATTAGTTTGAGCCCCTAATGCTCCAAATTTATACATAACGTCGCCCTCTTCTTTTTCAAAAAGTTTGTGCTCTAAAAAATGCGCAATACCTTCTGGGAAAGTTTGGAAATCTTGCTCACCTAAGGGGACAAAACTTGTATCGAGGGAACCAAAATTTGTGGTAAATAAGCCATAAGTTCGGTTATAGTCTGCCTTTGGCAGATAATAAACAGTCAAACCATTGAGTAAAGTATCTATATATAATCTTTCCCCTGTTTTTTCATAAAACTTACTTTTCAAGGCTGACCTCCATATTTTCCTGATTCACAGTAAATCCTTTCATAAAATATTCTGCCTGTAGACTTAGTAATTTGGCAACTCTTATCAAATCTGCTTTTGAAACTGATTCAAGTGCGTTTAAAAATTCAGACATCGGTAAAAATTTATCTGGAATGAGCGCTTTTACGTATTCTAATTCAATATTATTTGATGGAGAATCTTGACCTATAAAATAAGCATTTCTTAACATTGTTTTCGTTTGCTCAACTTCTAACTCTGTAAAATCCCCTCTTTTAATTGCTTCAAGTTGTTCAAATATTAAACCTCTTGCTTCTTCAAAATTTTCAGCATCAATTCCTGCTGCAATTTTTAAAAAGCCCGTGAAGGAATCAAAAGTTGATGAAATTGAATAAGCTAAACTTGCCTTTTCACGGACATTGGTAAATAATTTTGAATGAGCAAAACCACCCAAAAGTCCATTCATCACTTGAAGCGCAAGATAATTCTCATCTCCGTAAGCCACTGGCATTTGGTAAGCTAGCTGCAAAATGGACTGCGCAACCTCTTTTTCCTCGGTCAGAACTGACAATTCTGTCAGTGATTGTTGATAAAAAATTTCTTTACTGACCGCTCTGTCAGTAAAATTAAAGTCTGAAAATAAGTCAATCACTCGTTTTTCATCCACATCACCCAAGACAAAAATATCAATCGCATTCTCAGCTAACATTTTTTGATAGTACTCAAAAAGGTCTTGAGGATTTTCTTTGGCGATTAGCTCACTTGTTCCAACACTTGGCAGAGCCTGATTGACATTTTCAAAAAACAAATTAGCCAATTGACGACTGGCATAATAAGCCCGATCATCATTCATTGAAGCTAGGTAATGCAATAAATTTCTTTGCTCTCTTTTGAAAATTTCAGGATTAAATTGCCCTTGACTTGCATCAGGTTGAAAAATAGCAATTTTCAAAAAATCAACTGCTGCTCCTAAGGTATCAAAATCTACTAATCTTGAATTTACAAAACTCATGTTAAGTGAAAGTAAATGTTGCTTTCCTTTTTTGGCAACCCCTGTCGTAAATGAGGCGCCAAACATCTCTGAGAGTTTACGGCTAAAATCTTTTCCTGTTTGATAGACAGCATTTGTGCTTTCAAGCATATTAGATAGGAGGACCCGTTTTCCGAGTCTATCAGCTGATAATTCTTCTCGAAAACGAACCATCAGCCTTACTGTTTTAAATTTCGTTTCTTTAATCACATGGAGCATAACTCCATCTGCCATTTTTATTTCTGTCAATTGACTATCACTTTCCTATTTTATCAAGCTTTTACTAGTTCTTAATGCAACCCTTATTATACCAAAATCTGAGGCGATTTTGTGAGATTTCCTAACAAAAATTAGGAATAAAAGTTAACTTAAAGGCATCTTATTTTATTAAGCTTATTTCTAAATTTTCAATGAAATAAACTTCAGATTTATGTTAAAATAAGACTATGAAAAAATACATTTTATTTGAAGAATACATTACACTCGGACAAGTTTTGAAAGAACTTGGTTTAATCTCAACAGGAGGACAAGCAAAAATTTTCCTTGCCGAAAATGAAGGAAATATTTTCTACAATGGTGAAGTTGAAAATCGTCGCGGAAAAAAACTCCGCGATGGAGACTTACTTGAGTTCCCAACTTTTGACTTAAAGGTTACTTTTGAACAAGCCGACGCTAAAGCGATTGCCGAACACGAGGCTGAAAAAGCTGAGGAAGCTCGTGTCAAAGCCATTGTTAAAAAAATGAATGCAGAAAACAAAAGCACGAAGCCTACTAAAAAAACACCCCCTCATTTTCCTGGTAGAAAATAATGAAACTCAAGCAAATTGAACTTAAAAATTTTCGGAATTATGAAGATTTAAAACTCGACTTCCATCCCAATCTCAATATCTTCTTGGGTCAAAATGCTCAAGGAAAGACAAATATTCTTGAAGCTATTCACTTTTTAGCCCTTACTCGTAGTCACAGAACGAGTCATGACAAAGAGTTAATTCGTTGGTCTGGGCAAGAAATGAAAGTTTCAGGATTGGTTGAAAAGGCTCATGCAACCGTTCCTCTTGAAGTTCAATTAAGTTCCAAAGGACGAATTGCTAAGGCTAATCATCTGAAGGAAAATCGCTTGGCTGACTATATCGGACAACTAAAAATCTTGATGTTTGCGCCTGAAAATTTAGAGTTGGTCAAAGGTTCGCCGGCCACTCGCAGACGATTTATGGATATTGAACTCGGACAAATTCACGCTGTTTATCTTTATGATTCCATGCGTTATAATCGTGCTTTAAAAGAGCGAAATGCTTATTTGAAATTTGACCAAGCAAAGATTGACAAAAACTTTTTGACGGTTCTTGATGAACAATTGGCTGAACACGGCAATAAAATCATGTTTGAACGTAAAACTTTCATTGAAAAGCTTGAAATTCATGCAAAAAAAATTCATGAACAGTTAACTCATGGTTTGGAAACATTAAAAATCACTTATAATCAAAATGTAAAAACTGATTTTTCAAAAGAATTATTGAGTCGACAAGATCATGATATTTTTAGACATCAGACTACCGTCGGCCCCCATCGAGATGATTTACAGTTCTTTATCAATGATATCAATGTTGCTGATTTTGGTAGTCAGGGACAACAACGAACCGTTGCTCTTTCGATTAAATTGGCCGAAATTGATTTGATTTTTGAGGAAACGGGTGAGTATCCTATTTTACTTTTAGACGATGTCATGAGTGAACTTGACAATCATCGTCAGCTGGATTTGATTGAAACAAGTTTAGGTAAAACCCAGACTTTTATTACCACAACCACTCTTGACCATCTCAAAAATTTGCCGGAAAATTTGAGTATTTTCCATGTTACTGATGGGACAATTGAGAAAGAAAAAGAATAAAAAATTACTGATGAAACCACTATCATATTCGTAAAAGCTTAAGCGTCAACGACTATCCTATGATGGAAATTTTGTCAGTAATTTTTTGTATCTGTCAGTAAATTTTACTTTTCGTCAGTAAATATTTCTTTGGCAATAAATATGGCATTTAAAACTTTAGGGAAGCCGACATAGGGAATGCAATGAATAAATGTTTCAACGATTTCCTCTTGTGTCAAGCCAACATTCAGTGAAGCCTGAATATGCACGCGCAATTGATTTTCTAAACCTCCCTGACTCAACAAACTTGTGATTGTAATCATTTCACGCTGCTTAAAATCAAGCACTCCTCGGTTATAAATTGTTCCAAAGGCAAATTTGATCATCATATCATTCAAATCAGGGGCAATATCTTTGAGTGCTTCTTCAACAGGTTTTGCTGCTGCCCCGTCAATTTTTGCTAAGTTTTCTAAGCCAATTTCTTTTTTGTTCATTTTATTTCCACCTTTCTATGGTAAAATCAGTATAAACCCTCAAGTTAACTTGAGAGCAAGTAAAAAGAGGTAGAAAATGAAAAAAACTTATAAAATTTCAGAAATATCTTTACTGATAGGTCTATCAGTCCCTACTTTACGCTATTATGAAGAACTTGAACTTCTAAAACCCCAACGTAATTCCAGTAATTACCGAGAATTCACAGAAGCTGATCTTGCTTGGATTGAATTTATCAAAAGAGCCAAGGCAACTGGCATGCCGCTTACAAAAATCCAAGAATACTCAAATTTAAGAGAACAAGGCGATTCAACAATTATCCAAAGAATTTCACTTTTAGTTGAGCAAGAACGAATTTTACGTGAACAAATCACTGACCTAGAAGCTCATTTAGATTTTATTTTACAAAAAAAGCATCATTACTATGAAAGTCTACAAAAAAACTCGGAATCTTAAATCCGAGTTTTTTTATTTATGGTGTTCCATACAGAAAATTTTTGACATATTTTACTACAGTTGGATTTTTTGGCGCTTGTGAATGGCTCGCTTTGGTTGGATATAAAGTTGATGTTATTTCATTCCCGTTATTCTTGAAGAGATGGTAAATTGAAAAACTATCTGCCCACGGAATAGCACTGTCTGTCTGCTTGGCACTATTAAAATCTCCTTCCAATAGTAACATTTGAACTTTCGGAGATATTCTTTCATAGTTTTCTTCGATGTATTGATACATTTGTGTTTTAATTAAAGGTCCATTTTGCAAGACATTAGTCAAGCTTTCTCCATATTGGAGATTAGTCGCTTTATTGTATTCCCCATCCAAAGATACATATTTATTAACAGGGGGAAAATTTGGATTATTGGCTGTATCAATCATATAGTACACAGCACCCGTCCCTCCTGAAGAATAACCGACGAGATTAATCCAAGGAATCTGATAATTCTGCATCAAATAAGAGACTACTTTTTGTAATCCAGCAGAATATATTGAGCCAGAGTCAGTTCCTTTTACTGTCCCAAATTCAATCATCGGATACTGGTTATCTTGCGAAATTTGCCCTTCAATTTTTAATAAGTTATCTTTATTAACATCCGCAGTAATTGCCAAAGATTTATGAGCGGGTACATTTTCAATCGGAAGCAGCCGTTGAACTAACCAATCCACTGGTGTAACACTTCCACTTGAACCTGCAATATAAATTGTAGGATAGATTACTTGCTTATTTGAATTCGAAGTTGAGGAAGTACTCTCCTTAACATCCGCTGTCGTTGACAAACTCGTTCCATTATCACTTTTAGCATGTGAATGCTGAGCTTTCGACCAAGATAGGAAGAAAATTGTTCCAGAAAGAACGATAACTAAAGCAATAAAAGTCAGAGAAAGCCTTCTAAAATTATTTTTATTTCTTCTTAACTGTCTTTTTTTCATCCACTTCATTATATCAATTTTTTTATTAATAATTATCACAATTTTATTTACATTTTCATGACGATTTCATACAAAAAAAGCTCAAAAAATTGAGCTTCTTTTCGAATTTTAGATAATTAATCAGTAGCCTTTTGGATGACTTTGATGCCATTCCCAAGCATTTGTAATGATGTGTTCCAAATCATTTTTTACTTTCCATCCTAAAATTTCGCCGGCTTTTGTTGAGTCCGCTACAAGTTCATCTGGATCGCCAGGACGACGTTCACCCATTTGACTTGGAATTTCTTTTCCTGTTACTTTTCGTGCTGTTTCAAGCACTTCAAGATTTGAATAACCTTTACTTGAGCCAAGATTAAATTGGTCAGATTTCCCACCAGATTTAAGATATTCAAGTGCTTTGATATGTGCTTCAATCAAATCTTCCATATCAATATAATCACGGATACATGTTCCATCAGGAGTCTGATAATCATCACCATAAATGGTAATAAATTCTCTTTGTCCAAGTGCAGTTTGTAGGATAATTGGAATTAAATGTGTTTCATTTTTATGGGCTTCACCAATTGACCCATCATCTTTGGCACCAGCAACATTGAAATAGCGCAGAGCAACATAAGTCATATCTGTGGCTTGCGATTGCCATTTCATCATTTTTTCCATGATTAATTTACTTTCGCCGTAAGGATTAATTGGTTTTTGTGGTGTTTTTTCAGAAATTGGACTTTCCTCAGGAATACCAAAAGTAGCTGCGGTACTTGAGAAAACAATATGCTTAACACCAAATTCTTCCATTGTTTCTAGAATCACCTGAGCTCCGCCGACATTGTTATTGAAATACATCAATGGTTTTTGCATTGACTCACCCACTAATGAATAAGCGCAAAAATGCATAATTCCTTCAATATTTTCCTTTTCAAAAACACTAGCTAAGAAAGCATGGTCCCGTACATCTCCCTCATAAAAACGTACTTTTTCTGACACAGCCTCGCGATGACCTGTTACTAAATTATCAACAACTGCCACATCGTAACCACGATTAACAAGCATATCTACCGCATGGCTTCCTACATATCCTGCTCCACCAAGTACTAAAACTGTCATAAGATCCTCCATTTTCTATTTATTATATCAGATTTTTTTAAGTTTGTATCAACTTCTAATCATTCTTATTTCATAATCAGAGAATTTCTCCACTAAATAATGCTTCATAATATCTCTTATTGATTCACAAAATCAATAAATTTACGAAAACCTTCATGTCCTTCTTGAGTATCCTTAAATACACCTGCGTCTTTTAGGACTTCTTCAAACACTTCTCCTACTGCCCCTTGAACAGTGGCATGAACCGTTTCTCTAGTAAAATGTTCCTCATTTTTAAGCTGTTCAGCCCAAGCTTTATGAATTTCGTCCATTTGGTTGTCCTGATTAAGAAGATACTTTTCAACCTCCAAAAGTTCCGTTCCCAAACGGGCAGGCAAAATTGCAAGTCCCATCACTTCAATTAAACCAATATTTTCTTTTTTAATATGGTGTAGGGCTGGATGTGGATGAAAAATACCATCTGGATATTTTTCATTAGTATTATTATCGCGTAAGACCAAATCTAATTCATATTTTCCATCTCGAATTCGAGCAATCGGCGTAATGGTATGATGAGGTGTTCCATCTGTACTTTTTGCTTTAATCTGAAGACTTTCATCACTATAAACTTGCCATTTTTTTAAAAAGTCATCCGCAGCTTTTGAAAGTTCTACTTGATTTTCACTTGCTAATCTTAGGACTGACATTGGCCAATTAACTATCCCACAAGAAACTTCTGGAAAATGAGCGAGTTCAATAGTTTCACGAAGTTCAGCCTTTGCCATTGGAAAATCATGACGACCTGCTTGATAATGATCATGTGTCAAAATTGAACCACCCACAATTGGTAAATCTGCATTTGAACCAATCATATAGTTAGGAAATTTATCCAAGAATCCTAGAAGATTATCAAAAGCTCGTTTATTAATCTCCATTGGTTGATGTTTAGCATTTAATAAAATAGAGTGTTCATTAAAATAGGCGTATGGAGAATATTGAAAGCCCCAGTCCTCGCCGTTAATTGAAACTTGAATAATTCGATGATTGGAACGAGCAGGCTTATTTCCTAGGCCATAAAATCCTTCATTTTCCAAGCAAAGTTGACAAGCCGGATAAGAGGAAGCCTTTACTAATTTGGCTGCTGCAATCGCTTTGGGGTCTTTTTCTGGTTTTGAGAGATTAATTGTTATTTCTAGTTTTCCATATTTTGTTAAATGACTAAAAGCAATATTGCGTGCAATATCCCGAGTTTTTACTTGATTCACTTGCTGTGCTAATTCATAAAAATATTGAGTTGCAGCATCTGGAGAAGCCTGATATTTTTCCCAGAAATCATGATTAATTTTACTTGGACGTGGTGTCATAAAATTCATCAGAGCGGCTTCATAAAATTCATCTTGCCCTTTCGCAATCACATTATTTTCATTTGCAATCGCCAGAAGTTGGTCCATCAAAATTAATGAATTAGTTTCATGAACCTCTTTATCAACTTCTGCCCAATCATTTAGACCAAGAAAATGAAGAAGTTGATTTCTATGATAGAGCTCATCAAGTGGCTCAATCGTTCCATTTTGTAAAGCAAGACTAATGAAATCTTGAATTGATTGATAAATTGACATAAAATACTTTCTAATTTACTTCTGTAAGTAAAGTTCTTGCTTTTCTTTATTAATGAGTTTTGGGAATGAATACAAAATTCAAGCACTTAATTTTGAGTGCTTGAATTTGCTATCACTAATTTAATGTTAACTCACTTAAATCACTCATTAAAGTTTTAAATATTATTTGGTGTTATTCAACATCTAGCTTTGTTGAGCCAGAACCAATTTGAGCAACATAGAAGCTTGCTGGATAACCGACAACTTCTTCGTAAACTTCACCGACAGCTTTTTCAAAGGCTGAAACATTGTCATGAGCAACAAGAGCGATTGCACAACCACCAAATCCAGCTCCAGTCATTCGAGCCCCTAATACGCCGGCTTGTTTTTGAGCAGTTTCTGCTAAGGTATCAAGTTCAAGTCCAGTGACTTCGTAATCATCTTTTAAAGAAGCGTGTGAAGCATTAAGAAGTTCTCCAAATTTTGTTAGATTTCCAGCAACAAATGCCTTTTGGGCAATTTTCGTCCGATTATTTTCATAAACGGCATGACGTGCACGTTTAATTAATGTTTCATCACCTATCAAATCGGTATTGGCATCAAATTCTTCATTTGATAGTTCTCCAAGTGATTGAATGTCCAATTTAGTTTGCATTCTTTTGAGTGCTTCACGTGTTTCAGCAAAACGTTCGTTGTATTTTGATTCAGTCAATGCCCGCGGTTTGTTAGTGTTCATGATAACAATATCATAATCACGAAGTTCAACAGGAACCATTTCATATTTTAAAGTGTTGCAATCCAACAAGATTGCCTTTTTGACTTCACCAAAACCAATGGCGAATTGGTCCAAAATTCCGGAGTTGACACCAATATAATCATTTTCTGTTTTTTGTCCCAATTGAACCAGTTCAAGACGAGGAACACTTAGCTTAAATAAATCATCCAAAACAACACCCACTAAAAGCTCAAGTGAAGCTGATGACGAAAGGCCTGATGCTGTAGGAATTTCTCCTTTAATCAACAGTTCAAAACCTTTGTCAATTTCATATCCTGCTCCTTTGAGCATGACAATCATTCCTTTGACATAGTTAGACCAAAGTTCACCATCCTTATTTTCAACATCATCTAAGTCAAATTCGATGACGCCCAATTTAGGAAAATTTTCTGAGTAAAGTTTGACTTTATTATCTTCTCGCAAACGAGCAAGTCCTGTCGTTCCGATTGTAATTGATGCTGGGAAAACATATCCCCCATTGTAATCAGTATGTTCACCAATCAGATTAATCCGTCCTGGACTGAAAAAGTATTCAACTTTTTTTGTATCTCCAAAAACTTCTGCAAATTTTTCTGTTAACGCTGATAATACAGTACTATTTTCGACAACTATTGACATTTCTTCTCTCCTCTAAATTCATTTCCTTAATTTGTATGTAAACTATAAATGGTGGTGGCTTGATATTCATCTCCTGCCTTTAAACTAATGTCTCCAAGTTCTGGAATCTGTTGTGACCCGGGTGAAACTTGACATTCAAAGGTAATACCACCATGATGAACTTGATTTTTCCCGTGATAAACGGTCCCCAAATCTCCAAAGTTTGCTGTAAAAATTACAATACTTGGTTGGTCAGTATAAACGGAAACTGACAAGTCATCTAAAGATAAACGCGCTTGTTCTTTCTCAAGGCTCTGTTCATCTAATAAGAAGGGGTGGTCAATTCCACCAACCAGTTGAACTTGTTCCATGCTAGACTCTAAGGCTTTTGATAATTGTTTTTCCTGACGGAAGTCTAAGTCAGTATTTTTTATATCAACGATATCGCCACGGACAATTTCTGTTTGATCTTTTAAAGGTACAAATCTTGAAGCAGCAAGCTTGAGTTGATGATTTTCAATAGACTTGCTAGCATCCCCATTTAAGTTGAAATAGACATGTCCTGTGGGATTAAATACCGTATCTTTGTCAGAAATTGCTTCATACTTAATTTTCCAATTGTTCTCTTCATCAAAAGAATGAGTCACCGACATCTCTATTTTACCAGGATATCCATTTTCTCCATCATTGGAAACTAAGCTAAATTTGACTTGAACTTCATCTCCTAAATCATTAATTTCATAAGTCCAAAGTTTGGTATGAATGCTATCTTCTCCACCATGTAAGGTTTGGGGAGCTTCATTTTGATTTAAATGATATGTTTTTCCAGAAATATCAACCAAACCATCTTTGATTCTGCCAGCTGTACGTCCAACTGTGGCCCCTGGATAAGCATCTTTTTCTAAATATTCTTGGGCGGAATCAAATCCTAAAATAAAATGTTTCCCGTCTTTTTGCCAATCAACAATGCGAGATCCTAAGTTTGTAAAAGCAATTGTAACATCATTTTTGTTCGTTAGACTAATTAGGCTACTTCCTAAACCAAAATCTTTTGTTGTAATTTCCATGTGATTTCCTAACTAGGGCTAACCTGAGGTCAACTTTTTCTTAAAAGTTTTACTAATGAAAATTTAGTATATCTATAAAAAGTTATCCATTCCAATAATCAAGCTGTCAGTATTTTATAGCCCAACTGACAGCTTGATCAGTACAAAAATTATTGTATTTTAAAGTTTACTAATAAATCTATGTACTGTCAGTAAATTGTTTTACTTATTTCAAACGTTCTTCAAGTTCTGCAACGATTTCTTCATGACGTTTTTCAGTTAATTTAACTTTGAGTAAATAAACAGCTAGAGCGATAATCATTAAGACCGCTGGGACTACAAAGGAATAAAGTTTGAAAGTTGCAACACCATAAGTGTGCCCAGAGATATATTTTGAACCGGTCATTCCTGCCGCAATCGCTACAAATCCATAAATACCATTTGAAAAGGCACCCGCAATCTTATCAAGTAATGGACGCATCGCAAGCGTTACTGCTTCATTACGAACTCCATTTTTCCATTGACCGTATTCTACAGAGTCGGTGATGGTCATCAAAACTGACAAGAAAACGAGTTGATAAGGTGCTGTCAAAAAGATTAATCCGCCCACTGTCATTGGTACTGAATTTCCTAAAACAAAGAGGACATAACCGACAAGCATTGAAATAATGGCCCCTGTCAAAACTTTACGGCGTCCAAATTTTTTAGCCAAGGTTGGGAACATTGGCACTAAAATGATTGAACCAATAAATCCGACAATCCCTGTGATTGAATAAAGACTAGCATTACCAATAACGAAAGTAAAGTTCAGGATTAAGGTTGCTGTTGTTGCTACATAAGCAATGGCAAATAAAATATATGAGAGTGACAACCACATCAATTGGTCATTTTTGAGAAGGGCTTTGAAAACATCTAAGGTATTTGTTTTCGTTCCTTCTTGACGAATCACTGATTTTTGTTCTTTAGTTCCCCATGCAGTCACTAGGGCAGAAATCCCTTGAACCAACGCGGCAATGACACCGAAAGCGAAGAAACCTCTTGCACCTTGTGCATGTCCACCTTTAGTGAAGAAAATTGTAATTGGTATTGCTAAAATTGTTGCTCCTTGTGCCCCAATTGCTGAACCAAAACGAGCGAATGTTCCAAGTGTTTCCCGTTCAGAATTTTTTTCTGATAAAGCTGGAATCATTGACCAGAAAGCAATATCCTTGAATGAGTAGAAAGCATCAAGAATAATAAATGCAATAATGAATACGATGGCAAACAATGTCCGATTTCCACTTTTGGCTAATCCGAAGAAGTCTGAAAACATGAGCATAATCATCAAAGATGACATAATCCCACCAACGACCAACCAAGGTTTAAATTTACCCCATCTTGTGTGTGTATTATCAATAATCGAACCAATAATTGGGTCAAAAATAATTTCAACCAAACGAATAATAACAACCAAGCCTGTCACTAAAGCAATCATTGCATCCTCATGAGGTGAACCGGCAAACATTTGTGCCGTTACAAAGGCAATGAAGAATGTACTAATTGAATAGTAGTAAACATCATGTCCTAGTGCACCAAAAGCGTACGATAAACGTTGTTTCATTTTTCCCTCTTTCATGGGAATCCTCCTTTATACTAGATCTACTCATTTTTGAGTAGAACTGCAGAGATACTGCCTTGTTTTTGAGTACGAAGTGATTTACATCACTCATTTCTATCACCCATTTAGTAGTCTGGTATGAAGAAATACTGTGATTGTAAAACTTTATTTTTGATAATTTTCAAAAGCGAAACAGTAGTAGATTTTATTTTGAAATCGCTCACATTTAGAGTATAACACTTTGGTTTAAGAAAGGGTTTCCAATTCCGGCTTATCTTTTGGAAACCCTTTCTATTTTTATTTAGTGAAAGAAAAACTCTGACATTATCTAATATCAGAGCGACCTTGTTTTAAAGTATAAATAGAATAGGCATCAATTAATACCCGCGATAAAATTGATAATGAGAGTCGACTGTGAACATCTAAATCAAAATAATTGACTTCAAGACTGCTTTTATAACCTATCAAACTAATATCAGAAAGATTGGTCAGATTAGTATTGGCATTGACAGTCAAGGATAAGATTTTGGGATTCTGAGCTTTGGCAATTCTTAAAGCATTTAAAATTTCCACCGTTTCTCCCGAAAGAGATAAAACAATAATCAAACTTTTTTCATTAACAAATTGAGCATAGTAAGCCATGTATTTTGAATCATCGTGTAAGCTGACTCTTTTACGAAAAAGTTGTAATTTTTTCATTAGTTCGTCAGCAACATTCGTAGACAAACCTCGAGAAAATATTAATATTTCTTCTGATTCTTGAATTAATTCAACAGCTTTTTCAATTTCTTCAGCCGAGATATTTTCAATGGTTTTTAAAAGTTCTTCTTGATTTTTAGCGATAGCTCCTAAAACTTCTTTTGAAAATCCATTAATTTCAGGGAGTTTTTTCTCACGAATTGAATATCTAAACTCCCCATAACCTTCAAAGCCTTTTTTTCTGACGGTTCGATTTACAGTTGATAAAGAAACATGAGCCAGTTCCGCCAACTCTGATATCGATAATTGAGGGATTTTTTCATAATTTTCCTGAATAATTTGCCAAGTATAGGATTCTGCATTGGTTAAATTGGACATGTTTTTTTACTCCATTGATTTCTTTTTTGTTATCAAAAAATGTTATCTATTATAAAATTATAACATTTGGCGCTTACATTTGCTATAATAGCTATGAAATCGCTTCATAATTAAAAGTTCTTAAGGAGAAAATAATGACTTATATTCCTAACCCCTCTCGTTATGACCAAATGATTTATCGGCCAGCTGGAAATTCTGGCTTACTACTACCAGCCCTCTCACTTGGTTTATGGCATAATTTTGGCTCAGTTGATGATTTTGAAAACGCGCGTGCTATGATTCATACTGCTTTTGATTTGGGGATTACGCATTTTGATTTAGCAAATAACTATGGTCCAGAACCCGGTTCGGCAGAGCGTAATTTCGGGCGAATTTTGAAAGAGGACTTTCAAGGATTACGTGATGAGTTAATTATCTCAACTAAAGCAGGTTATGTGATGTGGCCTGGTCCTTATGGAAATTGGGGAAGTCGAAAAAGTTTACTTGCAAGTCTTGACCAATCGCTTGAACGTTTAGGACTTGACTACGTTGATATTTTTTATTCACATCGTCCTGACCCAAATACCCCTATTGAAGAAACCATGGGCGCTTTGAAAACTGCTCTGGATAGTGGAAAAGCACTTTATGTGGGTTTGTCTAATTATTCTGCCAAAGAAACCGAAGCTGCGGTCTTAGCGGCTGAAAAGTTAGGCTTTAAACTCTTGATTCATCAGCCTCGTTATTCAATGTTAGATCGATGGATTGAAGATGATTTACAAGAAACTTTGACAGAGGGGGGGATAGGAACAATTGCCTTTAAGCCTTTGTATCAAGGACTCTTAACAGGAAAATATTTGCATGGAATTCCTGAAAATTCGCGAATGCGTGATCCTCATTATGCGACTTTGCATGATGACAGTCTTACCACAGAAAGATTGGAACAAGTTCAAGCCCTTAATGATTTAGCTCAAAGTCGTGGACAATCTCTAGCTCAAATGGCATTAGCTTGGGTTTTACGGGAAAGAGCTGGCAAAGTTCAAGCTGTTACATCAGCTTTGATTGGGGCAAGTCGTCCGCAACAAATCATTGAAAATGTTGCAGCTTTAGAACGTCTGGAATTTACTGACGAAGAATTAATTAATATTGAAAATCTCTTATAAAAACTAAAAAAGATACTGATAGATTGGTCAGTAACTTTTTATTTTCTAAATAAAGCTGTCAGTAAAATTAATAACTCAATCGTTCAATTTTTACACCGGTATATTCGTGAACAGCATCAATCGCATGATGATAACGTGTTAAGTAACCCTCTTGGTCTCGATGGTCTCCTTCGTCATCTAAAATTACCACTTTGTCCAACAGGCCAAACTCAGCTAATTGCCGCATCAATTCTTCATGGAATTCATGACGTGATTCTTCCCACTCCATATGGCGAAAACCGTCATCAATATATTCTGTAATTGGTGGAATAACTAAAATTAAATCCATTCGTTCATCTGCAATAGTTTTTCTAAACAAAGGTTCAAGTTGTTCAAAATCTTCTTTAGGTAAGTATAATTTAGCGTAAACTCTGGTCACAATGGCGTCAGTATCTAAAAAGACAATTCCTTGATTGGCAGGAGAATTGACTTCGCGAGAATTGGCATCGTATTGACCAGTAATCATTCGAGCATAATCATCCATTTTCAATTCATCATCGTCAATATTGAAAGCTTCTTCGTATTCTCTTGCATATTCTTCTGAAAATGGGGCATTAATGGAACGGGCCAACCGTCTAACAAGAGTTGTTTTTCCCGTTGAAGCAGAACCCATGACAGTCACAACTTTGGAAAAATGTCGTCTAAAGACACGATTAATGTGAGTCCAATGTTCTTGTGGATTTTCTCTGATTTGCGTGGCTGACAGTGAAATATCATGTCTGTCAGCAATTTCAACAGCATATTGATTCCCGTCAGCTGGAAATCGTTTCTTCAATTCTGCGGCGTATTCTAATTCACCCACATAAAAAGTGACTGATAAATCGTTTTCCAATGTATTATGATGAATCAATTCAAATAAGCGGTTCGCCCATTCATCCCAACCATTAGGCATTTCTGGTAAATCATTTTCATTAAGCATCGAGACTTTAATATTTTCTTCATCATTAAAAGCTTCACGCAAGTAACGAAAACGTTTTTCAAGGGGCAAACCAATTTGGGCCCCACGGTCATTATCATAACCGGTCTGAGTCAAGTCCTGAACATATCGCGTATGGATTTTTCCATCATCAGCAATT
>JABLTR010108865.1_pt1 | contig 21458 bp, 17 predicted proteins | sample 7160071 | NCBI WGS metagenome assembly JABLTR01 (sample SAMN14651230, study PRJNA627086) | human gut metagenome | isolation source: feces | host: Homo sapiens | reverse complement strand
TGGAACCAGCTTCAGCACAAGCAATAATATAATAAGCAGGAACACAATATTCAACTATTGGCATAGGAAATTCTTCAATAACTGCACCTAATGATTCAAAGGTTTTTGCAGCTGCCATAACCTTTTCTTTTACTTCATTATCAAGCCCAGAACCAAAATAATCAGTTGGTATACCTATACGAAGGCCTTTAATATCACCTGTAAGTGAAGCTAATGCATTGCCGCAGTCATATTCAACTGATGTTGAATCACGTTTATCCTTACCTGTTATGATATCAAGTACAGCGGCGATATCTTTTGCGCTGTTACCAATAGGACCTATCTGATCAAGAGAAGAGGCATATGCGACAAGTCCGTAACGTGAAACAGAACCATATGTCGGCTTCATACCGGTGACGCCGCAATAAGAACACGGCTGACGTATGGAGCCGCCTGTATCAGAACCTAATGTATAATAAGCTTCGTTTGCAGCAACAGCTACAGCTGCGCCGCCACTGGAACCGCCTGGAACATGACTTGTATTCCAAGGATTTTTTGTAACACCATAATATGATGTTTCTGATGTGGAACCCATAGCGAATTCGTCCATATTAAGCTTGCCTAAAATAACCGCGCCGGCTTTATTTAATTTTTCAACAACACCAGCATTATAAGGTGGTTTAAAATTATAAAGCATTTTTGAACCACAGGTTGTAAGCATATCTTTTGTGCAGATATTATCTTTTATAGCCATAGGTACGCCGGCGAGAGGGGATGTTAATTCACCGGAATCTATTTTAGCCTGTATTTCATCAGCGCTTTTAAGAGCTTCATCTTTAAATACAGAAATATATGCGTTATATATATTGCCGTCAGCCTGTATTTTATCAAGCATAGCTGATGTTGCGTCATGTACACTGATTTCTTTATCTTTTATTTTTTGTCCCAGTTCTAAAGCTCCAAGCTTTAATAAATCCATTATCTTTCCTCCTTTATCAGATTATTCAACAGTTTTAGGTACTTTAAAGCTTCCATCTTTTTTAGCAGGAGCATTTTGTAAAATAAGCTCTCTATCTACAGATGGAACTACTTTATCTTCACGAAAGACATTACGTACAGGGAAAGCATGGGACATAGGTTCAATACCATCTGTATCAAGAGTATTAAGCTTATCCATGTATCCTATTATACTACCTAAATCTTTAATAAGCCCTTCACGTTCACTGTCAGCTACTTCTAAACGGCTTAATGCAGCGACATAATCTATTAATTGATTATCAATTTTCATTATATAAAACACCTCCAAAGTAATTGTTTAAAGAATAATTTTTATTAATGATTTTTATTATGGATCTAATCTATTCATATCGCGCGGGAAGAGACTTGCATAACGGATATTATTCATATCAAGCAGTTTCATAGTAAGGCGTTCCAAACCTATACCAAGACCACCGTGAGGAGGCATACCATATTTGAATATTGACAGATAGCTCTTGAAATCCTCTGGATCCATATCGCGTGATTTCATTTTATTAACCTGCATTTGATAATCATGGATACGCTGGCCGCCTGTTGTTATTTCCATACCGCGGAATAATAAATCAAAGCTAAGAGTGAATTTTGGATTTTCTGGATCATCCATAGCGTAAAACGGACGCTTTTTAGATGGATAATGTGTAATAAATACAAAATCACTGTTATATTCTTCTTTAAATAAACGGCTGATATTAATTTCTTCTTCCGGTTCTAAATCATAAGGATCACGGATTTTACGGTTATATTTTTTTGCAGCCATTTCTTTAGCTTCTACAAAACGAACCTGTGGAATTTGTGATACATCCGGAAGTTCTACCTTTAATGATTTAAGATAATTGGAGTATTCATTTTTCAGCAAATCAAAAGTATACTGCAAAGCACCTGTTTCAACGCTCATGACATCATAAAAGCTGTCTATAAAGCCCATTTCAAAGTCTATGCCTGTATATTCATTAAGATGGCGTGTTGTATTATGCTTTTCTGCACGATAAACAGGTCCTACTTCAAATACACGTTCATAAACGCCTACCATCATTTGCTTATAAAACTGTGGGCTTTGTGCAAGATATGCTTTTTGGCCAAAATAATCAAGTTTAAATATATTAGCTCCGCCTTCAGCGCCAGCCTGAACAATTTTTGGCGTACGGATTTCAGTAAATCCTTGATTAAATAAATAATCTCTGAATCCGCGTACAATACCCTCCTGAATCTTGAATATAGCCCTTTCACGAAGATTACGCAAAGTAATAGGACGGTTTTCTAATAAAGTATCTATAGCAAGGTTTAATTTATGCTTATTGATTGTTATAGGCAAAGGTTCAGCAGGGGAGGATAATACTTTTACATCATTAAGACGCAGTTCAAATCCATTTGGAGCCCTGTCGTCAGCAGCTATTTCACCTGTAACCTTAATGCAATCAGCATCTTTTATATCAGCAATATTAATATTACTGTCAGAAGAAACGACACATTGTACTATACCATTACGTTTGCGAAGGATTATAAATGAAAAATCACTCATATCCCTAATATTATGAACCGTACCTTTCATAGAAATTGTCTTGCCGTACATATCAGGTGTAATTTGTTCTATTTCAAGACAATCGCTTTGTAATGTCCCTTTAACAAATTCCATTGTATCACTTTCCTTTTCATCGTTATTTCAATAGTATAAAATAAACAAACTAATAAAAATAAAAAAACCGTCCCGAAAGAAATATCCGGGACGGGAATTAACTAAAAAATACCCGCGGTACCACCCAGCTTATCATTTATAAAAACGATCGCTTTATATTGCATTTAACGCACGCAAAACGGATTAACCTAATAACATAAATTTATGTTTTCAGCTAACCGGCTCAAAAGTGTTCCTTCACCTGCGGAGTTTCCTTTATCCATCTCAGTCTAGGTAGATAAATCCCTGTTGAATACGCAGGTTACTGCTCTTTATCACAGCCATTATAATTATATACATATATAATAGTATTTACCAAAACATTTGTCAATATTTACTTTTTTAAAATAGTTTTACATTAAAATAATTTATAACAGTTTAAATAACATATTTTACTGTTGAAAAGTCAGGTTCATTAGCTGAGATTATTTTTACAATAAATAAGAGCATAAAGATATTCTCTTATTGAGCTTTATCAAGAAAGGGTAGAAAGAGGCGCCCGCGGAGCGCATCTTTAAGATGCGCTCCCTGCATTTTCAGGGGCAAGCAAATGCTTGCCCGCGGGCGCCTCATGTGATAGGGTTCATTTCTGATAGATTTAAATGAAGTAATATAATTAGACAATAAATATAAAACAACAAATTATATACAAAAATAAGAAGAAATATTAATAATAGGGTTTAAAGTTTTTCTATTACCCTTTTATATTCATCATATGTCATCATAATGTTAATAACATCTAAAAGAGCAGTTTTAGACATATGTTCAGGTAAATCTACAAGTTTTTTAAATTTATCAAGCCGTTTTTTACTGCCAACTGTACCGCTCAAACCATCATTATAAAGATCAATTCTTGTTACTGTTTTTATTTTATTAATATTTATAGGTTCATTATTATTTTCATCAATTTGTATACCGGCATTGATAAGCGACTGTAATATTATATCCTTTGGGATACCTTCAACACCTAATTTGCCTTCTTTTGACCATTCATCCTTACGTTTTTCTTTTCCTATTATATCTGGTATATAAACATGAGTGATTTGTTCTTTGGGAATACTACCACCTAAATAATTACGAATAATAAATCCAGCAGCATCGCTGTCAGTCATTATAATTATACCGCGTTTTTTTGCTAAAGAACGAATCATATTAAACCGATCTTTATCACTGAATATATCAAATCCGCCGGTCTCAATAATAAGAGCATCTAAAATAGACTGCAATTTTATTTTATCATATTTTCCTTCAACTATGACAGCCTGCTTTAGTTTTATCATAATATAACTCCATTTATTATACATATTAAACTTGTTATTGTTTCTTCTAATATTATTCGTCCATTTATTCTCGAACCTTTTAAATCACGGTCGGATTTATATAATATATCTAAGCATTGTTTTAACTGAGACATAGATAATTTTGCGCAATCTCTTGCAGCGTTTCTAAGACGGAATTCTTTACCTCGATAATCATAATTTTGCGCTATGCTTTCAGCTGTTGCTGCACCGTTAATAGCACATTTTGCTCTGTATAAATCGGCAAATGCATTTGATAATACAGCTAATATAGCAATAGGTTCTTCTCTTGCAATAAATAACCTGTCAAGAATATTATATGCTTGGGTATAATTACATCTTATAACAGCACGGGATAATTCATAAACTGTAGCTGTAAGCGATTTAACTATTAATTTATCAATTATTTCCCTGGTAATAATTCCTTTTTCCGTATATATTGTAAGCTTATCAAGCTCGCTTAGTAATATTTGCAATTCACTGCCGCACATTTCGATAATATATTCAGCATCTTTTGGATTAAGTTCACAACCCTTTTTGGATGCTGCAGAACATAACATCTTTTTAAGTTGTGTACTGGTTCTTTTTTGTACATCAATTGAAATGCCAATATTATCAATAGTTTTAAGAAAACTTCTCCATTTGGCAGATTTTTTAAAATTAGGTTCAATATTATTTAAACATATAATTAAAATAGTCGTATCAGGTATATCGCTGATGATACTGTTTAATTTTTCTATATCAGACGACGGCATATCTTCAATATCCATATCATATACAACAACACATTTTTTATCTGCAAAAACTGGTAATGTCTCTATAGCATTGGATATTTCTTCTAAAGTACTGTCTTTATATTCAAATATTTGAAGATTAAATTCAGGCATAACAGGAGATGATAATGCAATCATTTTTTTGCAGTAATATCTTTTCATCCAGGTTTCCTGTCCATAAATAAAATATATACCTGATAATTTTTTTGATTTAATTATATCTTTTAATTCTGTTTCAGTTATAGAAGACATGAATTTTTCTCCATAAAACATTTATTATTTATATTTCATTTCTTACAACAATATCTCTATTACCTCTGGTCTGTAAAACTAAACAATCATAATCACTTGTAAGGAAACCATGTTCAGTAGATTGTTTTAAACGAACTAAAGTCGGAGATGATTGTTTATATTCACCTGAGACAATGGCTAAATCTGTAGAAATCATCTGAAAATTAGCCGGAGCTTCACTGTCATATATGACAGCTTGAGGATTTCTATAATTAGCTGGAATAATACTCATATCAGCATTAGGTGTACTGCATAATATACAAGTATCACCATAATTAATCATAATAACAGCATCGTCACCCGATAACCTTATATCAAGGTCTATTTTATCCCAAAGGGAGATATTGCTATCACTTAAGGTATAAACTTGAGTATCATTAGTTAATGAATATTTAATTTCATCATAATAATCCCCATCTTTAGGACAAACTATAGATATAGGATCAAATTCTGAGATAAGACTGTCAGCATGAGAAGCATAATTTTCTTCCAAAGAGGGGAGTATTAGCATATCTATAGTTGATATACCTCGACGGTTTAATATTTGAGCGACACGATTATCTGCATTAAAAGCTCCGCCACAGCCTATAACTACTGCACGGTTATTATTAGTTATTATTGTAGATGAACCGGAATCTTGGTTTACAGAAATAACTTCAGTGACATTTTGATATAGTAATTGATGAGATAATACGCCGCCAAACAATACTATACAAGATAAAAGTGCAGCAAAACGTATTGCATACCGGCGTTTTATTAAGACAGCAAATGTTATTAATATAATACTGCCGCCTAACCATAACATTACATATGCGTATGATGTTGACAATGATGCTATAGGAAAATCAGCCAATATATCGGAAACCCAGAGAATATATTTAGCCAACCATCCTGAAACAAAAGCAAATGGAGGCGCTATAATCGCTATCATTGGAATTGCTCCTATTATTGCAGCAAGCGCTCCGGTTATAAGCAGAACAGATGATGGGAATATACATAATACGTTTGCAATTGGACCTATTAAGGTAACAGATCCAAAAAACATCATAGTAATAGGCGTTGTAAAAATAGTTGCGGCAAGAGTACATGCTACTGTTGAGCAAATGGATTTTATAATATTAATCCCTCGATTTATATTGATAAAAGGTTTCATAAGGATATTATTAATTTTCTGTTGAATTAATAATATTCCAAGAGTTGCTGAAAAGGACAGCAATAAACCTATATCAGCGGCAGCAAATGGATTAATAAGTGTGATAATTAATACAGACAATCCCAATGAGTTTAGTGAATCAGCTTGCCGATAAATCGCCAGGGAGATAAAATATACAATTGACATAATTGCAGCTCTGGTTATAGAAGGTGAAAAACCGGTTATAGCCATAAAACATATGACTACAACCATACAAATTATAGAACTAAGCCGTTTATTAATACGCAAAAATTTTAATAGCGCAAATAAACACATTGAAATAATTGAAACATGCAAACCAGATACAGCAAGCAGATGACTTAATCCACTTTTTCTTATATCCATAACATTTTTGTTAGGAAGCTGGGAATCATCACCTAATAATACGCCCTTTACAACAGCACCTTCCGTACTTGCTAACTGTTTATCAATCGACTCAGATAAAGCTATTCTTGTTTTTTGCGCCCAATATAATAATGGACGTTTTACAGCTGGGGTTACAGTAATATCATCCAATGCGTAACTATACAGATAAATACCTTTTGACCGGTAATGTATACGTGAATTATATCCTTCTCCATCTGACGGTAAAAATAGTTGTAAATTAGCTGAGATCCTATCATATGGTTCACAGTTTAATTCATATTGACTGGAAAGCCGTAATTTTATTTTAGGATTTTTACCATTAAGAGTTATAGAATCTGTTTCAATTATATAATAATACCGGTCATATGTAGGACCGCCTGGAACCTGAGTAATTACAGCGTCAACTTTACATTGCATACCATCAAGAGCGGTAACAGGCTGATATTTTATATATGTAAATCCGCAAAATGATGTTAATGCAATAGCACAAGTAAGAAAAAATATTGGTATAGTTTTATCTTTACGAAGTTTAGGTATACATAAAGTAAAAATAAAAAGCACAAGGCTCATAATTAATCCGGTAATTGCAGCATTAATTTCAAGAAAACAAGCGGCTGTAAGCGTAAGCAGATAAGTAAATCCAATTAACGCAAACGGCCGCTTCATATTAGTCACCTCATGTTTATAATTTTAAAATTATAAAATTAATTATTTAAAGAATAAAGGAAGTGGTTCTAAGAAAATTATATCATTACGTTTAGAGGCATCGCCTTCAGCAAGTACTGCTGCCTTGCCGACTATATTACCGCCAGCAGCATGAACCAGTTCTTCAACTGCATGAAGAGATTCACCTGTACTTATTACATCATCGACAATAAGCACACGTTTACCATTCATATAATCAGCTTCATTTTGATCAAGATAAAGATTTTGCATACGTGCAGTAGTAATAGAACGCACTTGTACTTCAATAGGTTTTTTCATATATAATTTTGTAGCTTTACGAGCAACTACATAATGCTGGCAACCTTCACGTGCCATTTCATAAGCTAAAGGGATTCCTTTAGCTTCAGCTGTAATTATTATATCATGTTTGGGACATTTTTTTAATAGCTCTTTTGCTGCAGCTTTTGTGATTTCAACATCGCCAAACATAATAAATGCAGCTATATCCAGCTTATCGTTTACCGGACAAAGCATAAGCTCTCTATCACAGCCGGCAATATTAATTTTATAGGTATCCATAGGATGATTTTATACTCCTTTTAAATTCATACTTTATAAACTTAAATATTAGCCTGGAGGCCATCCTAAATTACGTCCTGCAAGCATATGAAAATGCAGGTGGTTTACAGTTTGACCGCCCTGTTCTCCACAGTTTGTAACTATTCTAAAGCCATCTTTTAAATCATGCTCTTTTGCAAGTTTTGCAGCAACTTCAAAAATATGAGCTACTATACTGCTGTTTTCAGGCGTTATTTTAGCAGCTGAATCAATGTGCTGTTTTGGAATGATCAATACATGAAATGGCGCTTTAGGATCAATATCATAAAATGATAATACTAAATCATCTTCATATGCCTTTTTTGACGGGATAGTACCTTCGATTATTTTACAAAATAAGCAATCCATATAAAAACCTCCTAACTATTATTCTAATAAAATAACATACTATTTAAGCATATTTGCAACGATAGATTCGACTTGAGACAAAGCATCATCAATTTTAGAAATATCTTTTGCGCCTGCCATAGCATAATCAGGCTTACCTCCGCCGGAACCGCCTGCTAATCTAGCGGTTTCACGGACAATATTACCGGCATGTGCTCCTGCTTTTACAGCGTCTTTACCACATGAACAAGCTAATGTTGCTTTGCCATCGTTTATTCCGGCTAAAACCGATATATAATCAGCTGATTTATCTCGTATTTTATCACTGATCTGCCTTAAAGTATCCGCTCCGGAATTTTCTAATACAGCGGTTATAACTTTTACATTACCAATAGACTTTGCGCTGTTAATAATATTATCAACCTGTGAAGAAGCAATCTTACTGTTAAGCGCTTCAATTTCTTTATCTTTTGTTTTAAGTTCAGCAACAGCCAATTCAGCGCGTCTTACGATGTCTTCAATATTATTAAGTTTAAATGCATGAGCAGCTTTTGCCAGCATATCATGAAGCATATTAAATTGTAAAAGCACACCATAACCGGTAACAGCTTCGATTCTTCTAACGCCAGCAGCTACAGAACCTTCGGAAATGATTTTAAATAAACCTAATTTAGCAGTATTATCAACATGTGTACCGCCGCAGAGTTCTATTGAAAAATCACCAGCGCTGACTACCCTTACAACATCACCGTATTTTTCGCCGAATAAAGCCATAGCGCCTTTTTTACGTGCTTCATCTATACTCATTTCTTGTGTAGTAACATTAATACCAGCTAATATTTCATCATTAACAAGTTTTTCAACTTGAGCTATTTCCTCTGGAGTCATAGCGGAAAAATGAGTAAAGTCAAAACGCATAGTTTTCGCTGAAACAAGCTGGCCAGCCTGTTCAACATGAGTACCTAATACCTTACGGAGCGCTGCTTGAAGTAGATGTGCAGAAGTATGATTACGCATAATGGCTTGCCGACGCTGAACGTTTATCCCTGCAGATACTTTATCACCAACGCTAATTGTACCGTTTTGCAGACAACCAGTATGCATAAATACACCGTCATGGGTTTTAGTAGTATCACCCACAGTAAATACAGCGCCGTCACAAGTAATAGTACCGGTATCGCCAACCTGTCCGCCGGATTCTGCATAAAATGGAGTGGTATCAAGCACTACAATAGCTTCTTCGCCTTCATTAAGCGTTTCTACAAGCTCGCCGCCGCTGATAATAGCCATAATTTTTGCTTGTGAAGACATATTATCATAACCAGTGAAAACTGTAGGATGCATACCTTCTAAAATAGACTTTGTACCAGCCCAAGCCTCGGCTGTAGAAGCTTTGCGGGCAGCGCGTGCTCTTTCACGCTGTTCCATCATAAATCTATTAAATTCTTCTTCATCAACAGTTAATCCGCGTTCTTCTAAGATTTCACGGGTGAGATCAAGAGGAAATCCAAATGTATCGTTAAGCTTAAATGCATCAGCGCCGGATAATTCCTTTTCGCTAATTTTATCAATCATAGCATTGAGCATAGCTAAACCCTGGTCAATAGTTTTACCAAAACTGATTTCTTCATTTAAAATAAGTTTTTTAATAAAATCCTTCTTTTCAGCAAGTTCTGGATAAGCAGACATATTTTCATGAATAACTGTATCGCATACTTCGCTTAAGAAAGGTTCTTTTATTCCTAAAAGCCTGCCGTGGCGTGCAGCACGCCTTAATAAACGGCGAAGAACATATCCACGGCCTTCATTTGACGGCAATACACCGTCGCCAATCATAAATGTTGTCGAACGGATATGGTCGGTTATAACACGTAAAGATACATCGGTTTTTTCATTATCACCATAATTAACGCCGGCAATTTTAGAAATATGCTTCATTATATTTTGTACGGTATCAACTTCAAACAGATTATCTACACCTTGCATGATGCATGCAAGACGTTCAAGTCCCATACCTGTATCAATATTTTTATTAGCAAGAGGGGTATAATTGCCTTTGCCATCGCTATTAAACTGTGAAAATACAAGATTCCAAAATTCAACATATCTATCGCAGTCACACCCAACAGCACAATCAGGTGAACCGCAGCCATAGCTTTCGCCGCGGTCAAAATATATCTCAGAACATGGACCGCATGGACCTGTACCATGCTCCCAGAAATTATCTTCCTTACCGAGCCTTACTATTCTATCAGGCGATACGCCGACTTCCTTTGTCCAGATTTCTATAGCTTCATCATCATCTTCATAAACTGATATCCAAAGCCTGTCTTCCGGCAATTCTAATACTTTAGTACAAAATTCCCATGCCCATGCAGTAGCTTCTTTTTTAAAATAATCGCCAAAGGAAAAATTACCAAGCATTTCAAAATATGTTCCATGACGGGCAGTTTTTCCTACTCGTTCTATATCCGGAGTACGGATACATTTTTGACAAGTTGTAACTCTATCGCATGGAGGAGTTATTTCCCTTGTAAAATATTTTTTTAAAGGAGCCATGCCGGAATTAATTAATAATAATGATTTATCGTTTTGCGGAACAAGGGATGCACTTGGAAGGCGCAAATGGCCCTTACTTTCAAAAAATGATAAAAACTTTTCTCGTAATTCATTTAATCCTGTCCATTGCATTGGTAAACACCACATCCTAATAAAAATTTTAAATAAAAACTAGTAAACAAAAAAATACTCCTATCCCATAAAAATGGGACGGAGCATCCGCGGTACCACCCAAATTGCGCTAATATTATTAATTAACGCCACTCAATAAAATCTTATAACGCAGATTAAACGTGCCTTTTTAAATAGACATAGGCTCAAAAGGCGGCTTACAATTTATTTATGTTAAGGGCTTACAGCAAAATACCCTATTCTCTGAAAAACATAAACTCCAACTGTTTATCCTTTATCAACGCCAAAACAAAATTATTAAATTTATATAAATCCCAATTCAAATCGATTTATATTATATGTTAAAAAAACCTTATTGTCAACACTTAATTTGTATATTGTGCTTTATTCTGATAAGAGTTATAATTTTTTACAATATATACTTAGAATTTAAAAATTAATAAGGAGAAAAAATTTATGCTTTATTCAAATAATACAGCTCAAATTGATATACATGGAATGACAGTGGATATGGCAAGAATTGAGCTTACAAGATTATTATCACGGCTTAATGATAATATAAAACAGGTAAAGATTATACATGGATATAGGGGAGGACAAGCTCTTATGAATCTTGTAAGATATGAATTCAGACATCCCAGGCTTATTGATATAAAATATACTGATAATTATGGCGAAACATTGTATATATTAGAATAATTAAAAGATTTATTATATTTTATTTTAAATTTTCTGCAACAATATATTGCATTTTAATATAATAAAATGATACAATTATTTAGTTATATATTTAAAGACATATATTGTATCAATATTATTATTGAGGAGAAATTATCTATGACACCAGATTTACAGCAAAAATTTGATAATATTGAGCCGTTAATTGGAAAGACTCCTCTTTTGGAAATACAGTTTAATTATAACGGCCAGCCAAGGCGTATATTTGCTAAAGCTGAATATTATAATCTTACAGGAAATATAAAAGACAGAGTTGCTTTTTATATATTAAAAAAAGCATATGAAACAGGAAATATAAAAAAAGGCGATATTATAGCAGAAGCTACAAGCGGTAATACAGGAATATCCTTTTCAGCAGTCGGAGCATATTTAGGCCATGATGTAATAATTTATATGCCGGACTGGATGAGCCGTGAACGTATTAATCTTATGGAAAGCTATGGCGCAAAGGTACATTTGGTTTCTGAAGAAGAAGGCGGATTTTTAGGTTCTATTGCTAAAACTGAAGAATTAGCTAAAAATGGCGGCGTATTTCTTCCGTGTCAATTTTCCAATTATGACAACGTACAGGCTCATTATCTTACTACTGCTGAAGAAATAGTTAAACAATTAGATATACTTGGTCTTAAACCGGATGGGGTTGTAGCAGGAGTAGGTACAGGCGGCACTATAATGGGGCTTGCTAAACGTTTTAGAGAAATCAATCCTGATTGCAAATGTTACCCACTTGAACCTGTTAATTCTCCTACATTATCTACTGGTTTCAAAGTAGGCAAACATAGGATACAAGGGATTTCTGATGAGTTTATACCTGATATAGTAAAATTAGATAAGCTTGATGAGGTTATTTCTGTTGATGATTCCGATTCAATTATTATGGCAAGAATGTTATCTGAGAAACTTGGAATAGGTGTTGGCGTATCATCCGGCGCTAACTTTTTAGGATGTATTATTGCACAGAATAGATTAGGCGGCAATTGTATTATAACTACTACATTTGCTGATGATAATAAAAAATATTTGTCAACTGATTATTCTAAACCTCAAAAATATTCTGATAAACATATTTCAAATGCAGTTGAATTAACAGGTGTTATTGCACATAAATATTGATTATAAAGAATATGATTATAAATATTTAATAATCGCTATCTAAATATGATATAATAAAAACGCTTGGATAAATATTTTATCTGGCGTTTTTTAATTTTATATAAGGATGGGATATTATAAAATATGGCTAAGATATTAGTAATAACTACAGGTGGAACAATAGAAAGCGTATTATCTAATGGAATAATAGCCCCAGATATGTCTACGAAATCACAATTAATTGATAATTATCAAAATAATTATTCAGATGATATATCATTTGAAATAATTAATTTTTCGGTGTTATTAAGTGAAAATATTAACCCGGATTTTTGGGTTAAATTATATGAAACTATCATGTACATTGATTTCACAAAATATAATGGAATAATTATTACTCATGGGTCGGATACCCTTTGTTATACTTCATGCGCACTTTCATTATTATTAAATAATATCCCAATACCAGTTATAATAACAGCATCTAATTATCCTTTAGGAGACAAACGCACAAATGGATATACAAATTTTAATGCTTCGGTTAGATTTATATTAAAAACAAAATATAATGGCGTATTTTGCGCATGGAGCAATGATAATGTTACAGTTGATATTCACATAGCTTCACATATTATGCAATCAAGAACCTTTGAAAATAAATTTATTGGAATAACTGAACCTATATGTATAGTAACAAATGATACTATAAAATTATCATCTAAACAATCAGAATGTCATAATAATACAGTACAATTCAAAAGGATAAATCCTGTATTCAGTACTGATATTTTACGTATAATGCCTTATCCAGGACTTAATTATAATAATATTTGTATAACAGGAAATATAAAAGCTATATTGCATGAAACATACCATTCATCCACAGTATGTACTGAAGGCGGGAATTATTCTATAGAAAAGTTAATCATACGATGCAAAGAATATGATATTCCGCTTTTTATAGCTCCATTTGATAGTAAAGGCGGAATATATAAATCTGAAAAAATTTATGAAACGGAAGATGTATATATTTTAAAGGATATATCAAGTGAATGTGCAGTTATTAAATTAATGTTGGCATGCGGTTTGTACAATAACAGTAAGGATATTATTAATTTTATGAAAAATGATATTTGCTATGAAAGAAAAATATAAAATATCCCCCCTACTATGGTTATAAATAGTAGGGGGGATTATTAATTAAAATTTAATTGATTATTATACTTTTAATTTTTTAGGAGAATAATAGTTAACTGCATGGTCATTAACTGTCATATCGAGATTGTTACCCTGTTCAGTCAGCCATGTATCATATTCTTCACCTTTAAGTGCATTCATTATATTTAAACGATTATTAGTAAAATCTTCAGATCCTTCAGAAACATCAAGTTCACATTTTTGAATAACCCAATAATATGTGTCGGTTTCAATGGCAAAAGCTTCATTTACTTCGGCTGAAGCAAGTTGAGTTACTGCATCTTCTGAAATACTTGTTGATATTGTATCAGCATCTAAAACATTTGCTTGTGCAACAACTGGATTTCCATCACTGTCAGTACTGCCATCAGTATTACCGGTTGCAACATTTTCAAGAGCTTGTACAGTATCAAAAGAAACACCGTCGTTAAGTTGAGTTACATAATCGTCTAAACGTTCTTTAGTTTCATTAACTTCGCTTTCTTCTATAGCTTCACCTGTTGATGTATCAACTAATGGAGCAGATATTGTTTTAAAACTATAATAGTTGTTCTCATAATAATCAAGCAGATCATCTACAGATATTTCTTTTTCTCCGCCTTCACCGTAAAGGGTTTCAAAAAGTTTTGTTACTGAATAATTGTATCTGTTATATGTTTTAAAAGATTCTTCACTTGTACCATTATTTTCATATGCATTATTAGAAAACTGTGAATAATATGTCCACATACTGTCGGATTGGGTATCAACCATACTATTATCTTCTTCAGTCATTTCAACGCCGAGCCTCTTTAATTCAGACATAGCAAAAAGTACCTGGCTAACATTTTCTTTTGCTACTTCTTTTACTTTATCAACAACGGAAGTACCATCGCTGAGATCCTGTGACAAAACATCTCCGTTTGTAGTATCAAGAGATTCTTCCGAAACAACCTGAGAATATCCGTCAAGCAAAAAAGCAAGATATATGCCTGATGTAATAGTTACATCATCATATTTATATACCCATGTAGTATCACCACATGCTGTAAGTGATAGTGCCAATATCAAAGCTAAGACTAGGGAAATACCCCTTTTTAAATGTTTCATTAAATATCCTCCTTGAAGTTAAACATACTTTTAAACAAAACAGCAGATTAAATTATACACTATCATTTGCAATTTGTCCATAAGATGATTATTTTTTACATTTCATCCAAAAAAGTATCATAATTTTTATGCTTACAACTAAAAAAATAATGTATTTTAATATATCTAAGTCAAGCATAAGTAGGTAATCTATGAACATTTAATTAATTATTACTAAAAAAACTGTTTTCGACATGTTAAATATGATATTATAAATAAATAAAGTAATAATAATCAACAAAGGAGTTGAAACTATGGAACCTATTTTAAATAAAAAATCAGGTGTGCTTGAATTTGGTTATAAATATATGGATGTAGATAAACCAAATCTTTTCAGAAACATGTATCCATATAATGAAATACCTCGGCTTATTTTTAATCAGCGCATTGTACCTATGAATATGCCTGAAAGATTGTATATTACTGATACGACATTCCGTGATGGCCAACAAGCCCGTTCACCATATACAGTAGAACAAATTGTCCATTTATATGATTTATTACATAAATTAGATAATGGTTCCGGTATTATTCATCAATCTGAATTTTTCCTTTATTCTAATAAAGATAAAGAAGCAGTTACTGCATGTCTTGAACGTGGATATGAATTCCCTCAAATTACTTCATGGATACGTGCAAATAAAAAGGATTTTCAACTTGTAAAAGATATGAATATAAAAGAAACTGGTATACTTGTATCCTGTTCTGATTATCATATCTTTAAAAAGATGAAATGGACACGTAATGAAGCTATAGAAAATTATTTATCAGTTATATGTGCAGCGCTTGAAGCAGGAATAACACCGCGTTGTCACTTTGAAGATATAACACGTGCAGATTTCTTTGGATTTGTATTGCCATTTGCCGCTAAACTTATGGAATTATCTAAAGAATCAGGTATTCCTATTAAAATACGTGCTTGCGATACATTAGGCCTTGGTTCATATATACCTGGCGTTGTATTGCCAAGAAGCGTACAGCAGATTATGTACGGCCTTATGAATTATAGTCATGTTCCATCAGAACAGCTTGAATGGCATGGACATAATGATTTTTATAATGCAGTTCCTAATGCTGTTACAGCATGGATGTACGGCGCGTCAGCTATAAATACATCATTGCTTGGAATTGGTGAACGTACAGGTAATACGCCTCTTGAAGCTATGTGTATTGAATATTGCCAGTTAAAAGGTAATACAGGAGGCCTTGATCTTAAAGTTATTACTGAAATTGCAGAATATTTTGAAAATGAACTTAATTATGAAATACCACCTCGTACACCATTTGTAGGACGTGCATTTAATGCTACTAAAGCTGGTATACATGCAGATGGTTTACTTAAAGATGAAGAAATATATAATATATTCAATACTACTGATATTTTAGGCCGTCCACCAATAGTAGTAGTTGATAAAGTATCCGGTCTTGCTGGCATTACAGCTTGGATTAATACTTATTATATGTTGGATGACGCTCATAAAATTGATAAGCGGGACCCACGTGTTGAAAAAATAAAACAATGGGTTGATGCTGAATATGAAGGCGGTCGTACAACCGTTATCGGCGATCTTGAGTTAGAACATCAGGTATACTTGCATATGCCGGAACTTTTAACTTTAAGACAAAGCCGTTCAGAATAATATTTTCAGTTCATTATAATAATATAAGTAAAATTTATTTTTACGGGAGAGTAATATTAATATGGCATTTACTTTAGAAAAATGTCCGAGATGCGGCGAAGAACTTCAAGTCCCGGAAAAATTAGAAAATGTAATATGTATGTTTTGTGGGGAAAGTTTTATTGTTAAGAGAGATAAAAAGCCTGCAAAAGTTGCAGCTGATGAACAATCATTAATAAATGCAATGAATAGAGCTTATAAAAATCTTGATATACATGCAATAATTATTCCACAAAAAGATGCTGATGTATTTACAAAAATAACATATCCGCCATCCTTTGAAAAGTATTGTGAATATTTTAAAGCATCGCTTGATCATTTTAATGAAGCTTTTAATTTATGTCCGGATACTTTTAAAAAAGAAGAAATTATTAATGAATTCGGAGAATATATTGCTAATGAAATTATAAAACAGCTTTCTGGTATAAAACGTAAAAAAATGGATGCAGAATTTTTATATACAAGGCATATTGTTGCGTTTGTTGTTCCAGCTATTTTACAATATGGAGCGGAATTTTCCGATATGCTTGCTCAAACTATTATAGATGTTTGGAATAGTAAATATCCGAAGCATTCTTTAGCTTCAGCTACATTTGAACAAATAAATGAAGGCTTTAAACGTAAAGGTAAGTTTTGCTTTATTACTACTGCAGCATGCCAATATATGAATAAACCTGACGATTGTTATGAATTAAATAGTTTCAGGAATTTTCGCGATAATTGGTTAAATAAACAGGATGGCGGACAATCTCAAATAGCGGAATATTATCTTATAGCACCGTTTATTATTAAACAGATTGATAATAGTAATTTAAAATCATTAGAATATAATCGGATTTGGGAACAATATCTGTCAAAATGTTTATGCATGATTGAAAATAAAAGATATTCAGAATGCCGAAATATGTATACAGATATGGTTGCTGATCTACGTATTAAATGGTTAAGTAATAAAATGTAATTTTAAGGTTTTGTTTAGGACTTTATTAGTAAAAACAGGCGAAAAGATCTTTTTTTCGCCTGTTTTTATTTAAGTGTTGTTTTAAATTGGATAATTTCATTGTATAATACAAATATTACTTAAGGTAAAAATTATATATAAAAATTATATATTTATTACTATTATCAGAAAGGAAAATATTTATGTCAAATATTCAGCTAATAAAACAAGAGATTGAAAATGGCAGATATAATGATATTCTAGGTAAATTATATGGTATTAAAAATATTGAAGAACAAAAAATACGCTATATAAAAGCCATAGATAATTATGTTAATATATATGGAGATACTAATGATATAATGTTATTTAGCGCTCCAGGACGTACTGAAATTGGAGGCAATCATACCGATCATAATCACGGCAGAGTATTAGCAGCTTCAGTAAATCTTGATGTAATAGCTGTTGTTAGCATAAATAATGAAAATATAATTAGAATTAAATCAGAAGGATTTAATCAGGATAATATAGATTTATTAAATCTTGATCCGATTGATAATGAATATGGAAAATCATGTTCACTTATCAGAGGTATTGCAGCTCGTTTTGTACAGCTAGGGTATAATATAGGTGGATTTAATGCTTATACAACATCAAATGTATTAAAAGGTTCAGGATTATCAAGCTCAGCTGCATTTGAAGTTTTGGTTGCGACTATTTTGAGTAATGTATTTAATAAGGGTACAGTTGATGCAGTACGATGTGCTAAAATTTCACAATACGCTGAAAATGTATTTTTTGGGAAACCATGCGGGCTTATGGATCAAATGGCAAGCTCGGTTGGTGGTTTTATATCTATAGATTTTAAGGATCCTGAAAATCCAGTCATTGAAAAAATAGAATTGGATATTTCATCATATGGTTATTTGTTATGTATAGTAGATACCGGAGGAAACCATGCTGATTTAACCGATGATTATGCATCTATACCTAAAGAAATGAAAACAGTTGCAAATATTCTTGGAGTAAATGTATTGCGTGAAACATCATTAGATAGATTATTTAAAAATATTAATATAATACGCGAAAAAGCAGGGGATAGAGCATTATTAAGAGCAATACACTTTTTTGGTGATAATGAACGCGTATTAAAAGAAGCAAATGCATTAAAACAAGGAGATTTTGAAGAATTTAAAGAACTTATTCTTGAATCTGGACGCTCATCAGCTATGTATTTACAAAATGTATTTACGACTAAACTTCCTAAAGAACAGGGGATTTCATTAGCGCTTGCAGTATCAGAGACAGTTTTAAGTGGAAAAGGTGCATGGAGAGTGCATGGAGGCGGATTTGCCGGAACTATACAGGCATTTGTTCCTAATGATATATTAGATAAATATAAATCAGTTATAGAATCCGTAGTAGGAAAAGACAGATGTTATATATTATCAATACGTCCTGTAGGCGGGGTACAAATTAAAGTATAAAATAATAGATTTATATTATGGTTTTTGTATGAAGCTACAAATATTATTAATTGTTTACTATTTAATTGAAAACAATTAGAAATTATTGTATAATAAAATCTGTTTGAAATTTTGTAAAATTTTAGAGAAGGAGATAAAAAGTATGGGTGATATTGCAACAGTTACTTTAACTGGTCTTGTTGTTGTTTTTGCTGTATTAATTCTTTTAACCTTTATCATCTGGATTTATGGTAAAACCATAAATAAAGTCCAAAGCGGCTCAAAAAATCAAAAGAAAGCAGCCGGCAACGAACCAATTAATATTTCTAAGAATATTTCTAACAGCAGTCCAACTATAGTACCTCCAGCTGTAAATACTCAGCAAGAGGATATGGATGAGATTATTGCAGTAATAGCAGCTGCTGTAGCATCATTAGGCGCATCAAATGGAAAGACATATTCTATTCGTAAGATTAGACGAGTTGGCACAGGCCGTTCTATATGGGGTATGGCAGGAATTATGGAAAATACGCGCCCCTTTTAAAAAATATATAAGGAAGGACGGATAAAGTGGGTATATTTGAAGGCTTCGGTCAAGCTATTACAGAGCTTATAAATACATCTGGATTGAGTCTAGATTATTGGCAAAATTATGTAATGATAGGAATATCATGCATATTATTATATCTTGCAATTGCTAAGAAATTTGAGCCATTGTTATTATTACCTATTGCATTTGGTATGCTATTAGCTAATCTTCCATTAGCAGGAATAATGGATGTACCAAAAAATGAACTTATTCCTATACCGGTTGATGAATTATGTAATGCAGCAAATATGTCGATAGAAGAAATAAAAAATAATCTATCGGCAACACAGATAAATGATTTGCTTGCAGCTTTACATCCAGAAGAATCGCATAATTATCCGATAGTATGGCAAGGCTTAGTTCCATATTGGAATCAACCAGTACAAACAGGCGGATTGTTTTATTATCTTTACCAAGGCGTAAAGCTTGGAATTTATCCTCCACTCATTTTCCTTGGAATTGGTTGTATGACTGACTTTGGACCTCTTATAGCAAATCCAAAGAGTTTCCTTCTCGGTGCCGCAGCACAGCTTGGTATTTTTACTACATTCATCGGCGCAAAATTAATGGGTGGCATGTTTACAAGCGCTCAGGCTGCATCTATTGCTATTATAGGCGGTGCAGACGGTCCGACTGCCATTTATGTTACATCAAAATTAGCTCCGGAGTTATTAGGGCCTATTGCGGTTGCTGCATATTCATATATGGCGCTTGTTCCTATTATACAGCCGCCTATTATGAGATTATTAACAACCAAAAAAGAACGCAGCGTAGTAATGAAACAGCTTCGTACAGTATCAAAATTAGAAAAGATTCTTTTCCCAATAATTGTAACTATAATTGTTTCACTTTTACTTCCATCAGCAGCTCCTCTGGTCGGTATGCTTATGTTAGGTAACCTCTTCCGTGAAAGCGGAGTAGTTGATAGGTTAAATAAAACAGCACAAAATGAGCTTATGAATATTATTACAATATTCTTAGGAATAACGGTAGGCGCTACTGCAAATGGACAGACATTCTTAAAGCTTCAAACACTTGGTATTATAGCTTTAGGTTTGGCTGCATTTATGGTAGGTACTGCAGGCGGCGTATTGTTTGGCAAGCTTATGTATGTTGCTACAAAAGGAAAAGTCAATCCGCTTATCGGTTCAGCCGGCGTATCTGCTGTTCCTATGGCAGCACGTGTTTCACAAAAGGTTGGCCAACAAGCTAATCCAGCTAATTTTCTTCTTATGCATGCTATGGGACCAAACGTTGCAGGCGTTATCGGTTCAGCAGTTGCAGCTGGTGTTCTTATAGCTATACTTGGATAAAATCCTTTATTTTCCCATACTTTTATAAAATAATAAAAAAACGCTATGATATTATCTGTATTAAGCATATATTATCATAGCGTTTATTTTTATAAGATTTCATCAGCTGTGCAGGAGGTCCGAAAAAGCTTTAGCGCTCCATAGTAAAAAAACTCCTTTTGTAAAGATAAAAGTGCGGCCTGACAATTGCACAGGGATACCAAAAGGAGGACATTAAGATGTCGAATGACAATAATAGTCTAGCACATATGACATGGAGTTGTAAATATCATATCGTGTTATCTAAGATAATTTAAATCATTCAAAACAAAAAATAAAAAATAAAATTAAAATAAATAAAACAACTGATAATGAAAAAGTACCGTTTACAGGGGGCGCCTGCGAAGCGCATCCTTTGGATGCGCT
>JABLTR010083200.1_pt1 | contig 21488 bp, 11 predicted proteins | sample 7160071 | NCBI WGS metagenome assembly JABLTR01 (sample SAMN14651230, study PRJNA627086) | human gut metagenome | isolation source: feces | host: Homo sapiens | reverse complement strand
TCATCAACGGCAAGGACGGCGGCCTCCAGCCGACCGGCAATGCCACCCGCGCAGAGTTCGCGACCATCCTCATGCGCTACGCGAAGCTGTAACAGGACAAAGCACAAGGGCAGGCCAAGTCCGCATTCACGTAAGGACGAAAGGTGCTCAAAAGAATACGGCATAGCTTACGATCATGTAGGCTATGCCGTTTCTTTTTGCTCTTGTTGTGAGATATCGACTACGCCGATAAAGTTCCACCATATGACCAAGGTCTGCTTTTTTGACCGTCAATCCTTTCGCTTATTATACCACTCAGATATAATACCTATGTTAAGCAAGAGGCTTTTGGGACGATTGGAACACCGAAAGACTGGCTTTTACGACCCGGCTGACAAAATGGATCATTTCCTCTTTGCTGTACTTGTCATAGCCCTCCACAACGACATGCATCAAACCGTTTGACAGATGGGTATACATCATTTCAAGCTCTGTTTCGCTGGCATTGGGCAGTTCTTTCCGCCAGTAAGCAATGCTGTCCTCCTTGGCCAAGGCGATCATCCGCATCAGGACGGTCGAGCTTGTGTTGCCCAGGATCAGTACCCGGCAGGCCTCCTGATTCTGATCGACCATATCATAAATGGCCTCGATCAGCGCCGTCACATCAAAGGAATTGACATAGCGAAGGGATTTCTCGAATGCATCGATGAGTTCATTCTCAATGCTCTCCATCAGGGCAAAGCAATCGCTGTAATGGGCATAGAAGGTGGCACGGTTAAGCTGCGCCAGCGCGCAGACCTCCTTCACCGTAATCCTACTGACTGGCTTTTCCTTCAGCAGCTCCAAAAAGGACTGCTTGAGCACCATTTGCGTATAACGTTTTCTTGCATCCAGCTTCTCCATTTTGCGCTCCTCACAAAAAGTTTACAAAATTCTGCAACACTCCGGCACGCCGTGTTGCTTTTCTTTCAATTGCAGGGCAAATGCCGATTGTTTCTGATCTGCCTCTCCAGTATACTATACTTGTGAAAGATAATCAACACCTGTATGATTATCTTGAGAGGAGGTCTTTTGAATGTATGATAAATATCTTGTTACAGGCGCTACCGGCTTCCTCGGCAGAGCTGTTGTAGAAGCACTGGCACGCCGCGGCACACGAGTGCATGCGCTTGTGCTGCAGAATGACCCCTATATCAATTTGCTCCCCAAAGAAGTCCATACCGTCATCGGTGATGTGTGCGCAAAAAACTCGCTGGCAGACTTCTTTGCGGATGCCGACAGTCATACCTGTGTGATTCACTGCGCCGGTATCGTCTCCGTCGCATCCAGACCCGGTCCGAGGCTCTATCGGGTCAATGTAGGTGGGACAAGGCAGCTCCTGCAGCAATGCATGGCGCATAAAGTGGGCAAGCTGGTCTATGTCAGCTCCGTTCATGCCATCCCGGAGCAGCCAAAGGGCTGCCCCATTACAGAAAGCTGTGAATTCTCGCCGGGGCTTGTGGACGGTGATTACGCCAAGAGCAAGGCCGCTGCCACCGAGCTGGTCTACGACGCGGCGGCGTGCGGGTTGAACGCCAGCATTGTATTCCCCTCCGGCATCATCGGGCCGGACGATTTACAGGGAGGGAGCTTCACCTCAATGGCAAGATCCTTTCTTGCCGGGAAGCTGCCTTTCGCCGTTCGCGGCGGATATGACTTTGTGGATGTGCGGGATGTGGCAAATGGCATTCTCGCCTGTTCCGAAAGCGGAGAGCCCGGTAAAGGCTACATTTTGTCCGGCCACTATGTCACGATTCGCAGAATGCTGCAGATCATCGGGGCGGCGGCAAAACGGCGGTATCGGCCCATCTGCTTGCCTCTGGGTCTTGCAAGGCTGGCCGCTCCGTACTACGAGCGCCGGAGCTTGAAGGATCGAAAGCCATTGTTTTTCACCCCATATTCCATTTCCGTTCTTGCCTCAAACGGCTGCTTCAGCCATGCGGCTGCATCGAAGTGCTTTGCATATCAGCCGCGCCCGCTGGAGCAGACCCTGCGGGATATGGCCGCATGGCTCATTGCACAGAAGGAAGCGGGCAAGGCGCTGCCTCATCTCATCCGGCGACCCACGATCAGCGGCGCCCGCTGCTGAGCTGATCTGTGTTTCGGCCTTCTGCAGCACATCCGGGTTATTTCTCCGGGTGTGCTGCTTTTTATCGCTCCGCTTGTCCTCTTGCTTTTCTTCCGAGATTCGTATATACTGAAATTGTGTTGTATTTTTTTATCGGTATGGAGGGGACGGCGCGGCACGGCTGTGCAAGCGTCTGACAGGCTGCCCTGCATCCTGAACGGCTGCAAAGGAAAGGGAACGTTATGACCTGTGACGAGGTTTTTTACCGCCAATATCTAAGCGGCGACGACGCGGGGCTGGAGGCCCTGATGAAAAAATACGGCGACCCCCTGACCCTGTATATTGACGGCTATCTGCACGACGTTCACGAGGCGGAGGAGCTGATGCTCGACGTTTTCGCCTATCTGTTCACCAAAAAGCCGAAGATACGGGACGGCGGCTTCAAGGCGTATCTCTATAAGGCCGCGCGCCACATGGCGCTGCGCCACAAGAGCAGGCGGAAGCCCTTGTTCAGCCTCGACGCGCTGACCAACGAGCCGGACGGGCGGCTGCTGGCGGAGGAGGTTATCCGGACGGCGGAGCGAAACCGCATTCTGCATTTCTGCATGGGTGAAATGAATCCGGACTACCGGGAGGTTTTATATCTCACCTATTTTGAGGATATGAGCTACGCGCAGGCGGCGGAGGTCACGGGGAAAACGGTAAAGCAGATCACCAACATGGTGTATCGCGGAAAAGAGAGCCTGCGAAGGCTGCTGGAACGGGAGGGAATCACAAATGCGGAATCCTGAGGAGCGGGTCGCGGAGACAAAGCGGCGCATCGCCAAAATTGAGCGGGAGAAGCGGCTGCGGCGCAATAAGATTACCATGGCTTCCGCTGTGGCGGCGTGCCTTGTGCTGCTCATTGGCGCGTCCCTCGCCATGCCCGGCATTGCCGCAAGCATCCAGACCGGCGACTACTCCGGCTTTGAAACGGCGGCCAGCATGTATGGCGGCGGCGCTCTCGGATATATCGTCATCGGGCTTTTGGCGTTTCTTCTCGGCGTGTGCGTGACCATTCTGTGCTTCCGGCTGCATCAGATGAAGCGGGAGGACGATCAGAACAACGAAAGCGAGGGAATTCATGGAGCTGATTGAGAACCTGCTGCAGCTGCTGGTCACGTTCGTCGGCGCACTGCTTTCGGGCCTATCCTACCGCAGAAGCCGCAGGCAGGCGTATTTTCTGCTGCTTTGCTTCTACGGCTGCTTTGCCCTCGGCGCGCTCTACTGGACGCTGTATCTGCTGCTGTTCGACACCACACCCCGGGTCTTTTATGTGTCGGAGTTCGGCTGGGTGGCAAGCCTCATCTTCCTGCGGATCTTGCAGGCCACGCTGGCAGGAACAGAGGAGCGCTGCTTCCGCTGCCGCAGAGCATGGCTTGCGCCTGCGTTCGGCGTGCCGCTGCTGGCGTTCTACTGCACCTTCGGGGACATTCTCTCCAACCTGCTCTGGTGCGGCATGATGATATGGCTCTCCTTCTGCTCCATTCGCGGACTGGTCTGCGCCAACGGGCAGACGGGCGCGGCGCGGAAGATGCGATACTTCCACATCGGCGTGCTGTGCTTTGTTGTCTCGGAGTACCTGCTCTGGACGGTGGGCTGCTTCTGGCCGGATACTTCTCCGGCAAGCCCAACCTTCTGGTGTGATATGCTGCTGACGCTTGCCATTTTCGGGCTGCTGCCCGCCGCGAGAAAGGCGGTGGACGCATGACCTACATCGAAAACATCTTTCTGTGCATGGCATCCCCGCTGCTGGTGGCCGCTTTGTGCATGGGAAGGCGGCAGCTCCGCTTCTTCCTGTTCTGCATTGCCGGGATGGGGGTGTGCCTGCTTTCGGCCTATATCAACACCTTCCTCGCGGCGGTATGTCAGGCGGACGCCCTTGCCGCCACGGCGGAGATCGCGCCGGTGGTGGAGGAAATCATGAAGCTGCTGCCGCTGGTATTCTATCTTCTGGTATTCGAGCCGGAGGGGGATAAAATCAAGGCTGCCGCCATCACGATTGCCCTTGCCTTCGCCACCTTTGAAAATGTCTGCTATCTGATCCAGAACGGAGCGGACCGCTTCTCCTTCATCTTCTTCCGCGGCTTCGGAACAGGAGCCATGCATGTGCTGTGCGGCGGCATCGTCGGCGAAGGGCTGGCGTATGCCTGGCAGCGGACGTGGCTGAAGATTGCCGGGAGCTGCGGTCTGCTGGGCGCGGCCATCACCTTTCACGCCACCTACAACCTGCTGATCGTCTACGGCGGCGTGGCGCAGTACGTCGCTTACGTCCTGCCGGTGCTGCTGATGGCGGCGGGAAAGCTGTCTGCCCTCCGCCTTACGCGGAGAGAATAACCAAAGCCTTCCACTTGAGAGCTGCTTTTGAGCGGCTCTCAATTTTTTTGAAAATCTTTGTATTTGGGGTGAGAGTTTTTCCGTTTTTCTGTACCTATATCAGTGAAGGGACTTTTACGTCACCACGTTCGAGCCATGAAGAGAGGAGGGGTCCAGAGACATGTATGATACCGCAAGGCGGGTCGCGCTCGTCAAAAAGCGGAGGCACGAGTACGCCCGCCGGAAACAGCAGCGCGAGATCTGCGGACTGTCCGCCGCGTGTATGCTGCTGTTCGCGGCGCTGATGCAGATGGCGAGCACAGTCGTCGGGCCGGGGCAGAGCGCCGCACGAGGTGTGTTCGGTGCGATGCTGCTGCGGGAGGACGCAGGCGGCTATGTGCTGGTAGGCGTTGTCTGCTTTGCAGCGGCGGCGGCGATCACCGCGCTGTGCTTCCGGCTCAGAAGCAGGGAAAACCAGAAAAAAGACGGGACAGGTAAGCCAGACCCGCAGAAACAGGAGGGAAAAACGACATGAAAAAACGAATACTTAGCATCCTGCTGCTGTGCTGCATGGTGCTGACCATGCTGCCGACAGCGGCGTTTGCAGCGGTGAGCGATTCGCTGGGCAACACACCCGAGGAAAATCAGGCGATTTTGGAGCAGCTCTCCGCCTTGACCGGCGGCAGCAGCGACCAAGTGCTTTCCATGCTGAACGCTTTGGGGCTGCTGGATGAAGGCGGCAATTTCAAGGTGGATCAAACCATCACGCTGGACGGCCGGGTGTTGACACTGGCGGCTGTCATGGAGCTGCTGGAAAATCCCGCCACGGATCTCACCCGTATCGCCGACGTGGATGGGACTCCGGTGGCGCTGGGCGATTTGAAGACCATGATCCAAATCGAACAGGAGCTGCAGCGGATCAAGGACACCTATTTCTCCGGCAGGGAGTTTACCGGGGAAGCACTGGAGAATCTCAATAGCCTGATGGAGCAGCTGGAGCTGCAGGGCATCAGTTTGCAGTATTCCGCCTCTGCCACAAAGCCTGAGGGCGTTGAGACGGTGGATATGAGCGGCATGATGAGCCAAACGCTGGAGGTTCTCGCAAACAACAAATGGGAATCCGGGACTTTTACTATATACCGCGGAAAACCGGTCGGCTTTTCCTACCGCATTCAAAAAGGCCAGCTCAGCAAGTATATCACCAATGTGGAGGTCTCGATAGACGGGGTGAGTGGGGTCGAGCAAAGCGACGGGTCCTACAAGCTGACCTATGACGCAGGCTCAACTTACAATTTAGGTGGTCGTAAAATCACTGTCAATGTTCAAACCAGAGGAGGGAACTCAGACTGGCTCGCGAATTCTTATTCCTATGGCGACCTGCTGGGGATGATCGAATTTTACGATGCGGAAAATCTGGTGTTCTATGACGGCGCCGGTTATGCCGACCACCATCAGCTCAAGCTAATCAAGACGGTTGGCGTCCCCGCAATACAAACAGTAATGACCGCGCCGAACTATGAGGAAAGATACGAAAGTACAGCCACAATACAGGGGGATATGTATATTCCTTTGCTGGCAAATGAATACACTACAGCCCTTGGTGCCAACAATCCGGACTTCGTTGCGCTAAGCGATACCATCAGAATTCTGGAGGGCGCTCGCAACTCGGTGCTTCCCGCGGGCTCCGACCCATTTTATCAGCCATACCAAATCGACGCCAGCATCGAGTTTAACTGGAGTACCGAAAAAGCTGCCTATGCTGGCGATGCGCCGTATGGCTGGTATAAAAACCAGCCCTATGCCCCGTTCTATCTGACGGAGTACAAGTTCAATGGAAAATCTCTGGAGCTCAGCAACAACAGAACAAAAGCGCTGAACTGTACGATCAACAAGGGCAGTACGGTCAGCATCTCCCTGCAGTCTACCACGCAAAACAGAGGGGATCAGCGATACTATCTGCCCTTCCGACTGTATATGAAAAGTGTACAGGGCGAAATCCAAAATTCCTGGGCCACCACCAAGAACAGCAACGTCACCGCCAGGTTGGTGGACACGGACGCCCCCACCATTCAAAGCGTCACGGCCCCGGCGGGAACCTATGCCAGCGGACAGCACGTCCCCATCACAGTTACCTTTAACGAGTTCGTGGATCTTAGAAGCGCCAGCGTGACCATCAATGGCAAAGAGTATACCGCCGCTGAGCTTTCCATGAACAAATACGGTGTCACGGCAATGCTCTGGTATCCAGTGCAGGATACGGATGCCACCACGGTCACCGTCAATGGTATGACCGGCGTGAAGGATGTTTTCGGTCATACGCTGGATACCACGCCCTATCAAAGCAACCCGATTGCCGGCGTTGAGCTGAAGAGCGTCTTGATGCGCAACGCCCCCACCGCACTGACCGCCGACTACGACAACGGCAAGGCATCGTTCACGATGAACGCCAACATGGAGCAGGCCTACAAGACCGTATACAGCAATTATCACACCCCGGCAGGCACAGACCCGAAGCAAGCCCCATTCCGCCTCGAGCTGAGGTACGACTCCGCGGTTGAACCAATCCATCTGCAGGTCTATCTGGACACAGAGAAGGAAGCCTTCACCATTGGCGACTATGCAATCGCACCCGCGGCTTACACCCGCACCTATACGGTGACGCTGCAGGCCAACGAGGGCACGAAAGACGCTCCTGACTGGGTGAATGTTCTTCCCCTGACCCGGCAGTTCACGGTGGCAAAGAAAGTTTCCGCGCACACGGTGACCATCGTCCCGGAAGCGAATGACGCCGACTATACGATTTCCCTCGCCGAAGCCGCCCGCCCCACGCTTCAGGCAGAGGTTTTTGGGGAAAACGGTGAGCAGGCCACCTACACCACCGGCAAATGGAGCAGCAGTGACACGCTCATTGCCACCATCAACGAGGATACCGGCGTTGTTGCCACCACAGGAACCAAGGTGGGAGCCGTCACCTTTACCTTTACGGCGGACAACGGGACTGTGGACACTGCCGATGATGTGACGGGCGAGTCAAAGCCCTATACCGTGACGGCAGGCAATTCCCTGGCACTGGTGATTCCCGGCGGCGCGTCCATCGTGACGCGGGTAAATCAGCCCGCCACCGTGCTGTGGAGCTCCAACGCCGCGCTGATGGCACCGAACAAAGAGTTCAATTACAGGATTGACCTGTATGAGGGCAACTACACGAATGAGGCGGCGCTGAGCGGACTCAAGCCCGTTGCAACTTATACCGCCGGCAAGGATAAAAACAGCGTGCGGATCCCGGAGAATGTGCTCTCCAATCTCTCCAGCGGAAATACCCCGGCCTACACGGTGCAGGTCTCCATGCCGCACCCCAACGCCGAGGGTGAGAACGTCCGCCTGTCGGCACTTGCCTGGATCATCGTGCAGGCACCACCTGCCACGGCCAAGCTGACACCGCCCCAGAGCATTTACCACAAGGATACCGACGGCGCCGTCAATATCAACTGGTCGGTGGAAAACGCCACTGACGGCGCCTCTCAGCAGCCCACGCTGACCATTACCCGGGTCACAGAGGACAACAACACCCAAGAGGTAGCCCGTGAGCGCCTATCCGGTACCTCCGGAAGTTTCTCCCTGCCATTACAGCGTGTGAAAGCCGGCAATCTAAAGGACACCTATCAGGTGGTTTTGAGCGTGGAGAACCCTGTTGAGGAAGCTCCCAGCACCGACTCCTTCCCCCTGTATGTCTACGATGCCGACGCACTGAAGGTGCAGGACGGCAACGGAACCACGATTTCTGCGCTGACCATGGACAATACCTCCAAGGTCAGCGGCCCCCTGCCTACCGATACCGCTAAAATTTTGCAGCTGCGCCAGGAGCTGGGGCTGATCGAGTACATCGGCATCAACTATGACGAGTACGGATGGAACTCCTTTAAGGACGGGATCCAGTGGCTCTCCAGCAACAACAATGTCATTTCCGTCAACTACAAGCAGGGCGGACTGTATGAGGACATCAGAAACTTCTCCTTTGATTCCTACCTTCCCGAAACCAAAATGGCGCTGTCCGGCTTGGCCAACGGCACCGCAACCGTCACGGCTACCCATGCCGCCACGGGTATGCGTGCCGCCGTACAGGTGACAGCGAAAACGCTGCAAAATAAGTTCTATCTCTTCCAGCTGACGCCTGCAGCGGAAACGACACTGCAATACACCGACGGCAAAGGTGTGCCCAAAACGGTCACGACCAACAGGGAAGGCGTGCTGGCGCTTTACGAACCCAACGGAATCGCCAGTGAGGTGTCTCTGCGGTCCGGCTCCGGCGCGGATATTTATCTGGGCACCATCTATAAAGAAAATCTGCGTTCCGGCGAGCGGGATGCCACAAAACTGCAGCTTTATCCCTTGAATACCTTCAGCCTTCGACGAGTCGCCCGGGCATCTGTGACGCTCATCACGCCGGGCGGCGATCCGCTGGCGAACAAGACGGTGACCGTTCGCGGCGGTGTTTATAAAAACGGAGGTTACTGCGAGACAGCTCTGCTGGGCTCCAGGGCAGGAGCACTTGTCAGCGGCATCACCGGCGACACCTATACCACGGATGCGGCGGGAAATATAACCGTCTATCTGGATTCCACCCAGTTCTGGTCGGCCGAAAAGGGCGAGAGCAACACCACGGCGCTTTCCGCTCTGGATCAGCTGGAGTACATTCTGGAGATCAGCGAAATTGACAGCAACAATTACTATCCGCTGCTGCTGACCGTCAACGGCAAGCTGGGCGTGGACGATGTAATGCGCACCGCAGAGGGCGTTGTCTCTCTGGAGCGCGTGCCGGCGGGGGAGGCAAACAAGCCCTTCCTTGTGGCGCAAAGCGTTGACTACGGTCTTGCCAACGGTCAGAAGGTGGATGTCCGCAGCTCGACCGGGAAGATCGGCCCTAACAGCAGCTTCAAAACAGCCACCCTGCACACCACCATGCTCCTCTGGGGCGAGGATATTGCCAACGCGCAGAATTACAGTCTCAGGTTGGCGGACGAATACGGCGTTCTTCCTGCCGCCCAGAGCAGCAGTACCAAGCAGTATCCCTTCTCATCCATCCCTGTAGTGGAAAACGATCTGACCCTCACCGAGGCCACCATGACCACCTCTGGATGGATCGCCGACGGCAAGGATGTGGGTATGAAAACGCAGCTGAGCCTGAACGGCAGCCTGCTGCAGGAGAAAATCATGCCCTTCCGGGTCGTTGATCTGACCCGAGTGCCCAAGGTGACAGAGGATGACCGCGTCACCGGTATTCTGGCGACGATGGGAGCCTCCAGTATAGTGAAGGGAGTCGACTTTGGCGGAGTGGGCGACAGTAACATTCTCAAGGTGCTGACCGGACGGCTGGATGATCTGAGCGGTCCGGTGGACACTTCCGTGTTCAAAATGATCATCACCCCCAGCGAAGACCCCTCCGTGTTCCGTGCCATGATTTGGGCCGGGTACAACACGCTGGAGATGGAGGACATGGACTATTCCGAGGACGGCGTGGCGTTGGGTGCGAATGTGCTGACGCAGAGCCTTGAGGTGGGCGTGCCCAGTACCGGGGACCTGAGCCAGATGGCCCAGGGAACCTATGATCCCAAGGGGGACTACAAAACCAACTCCTTGGCCGACAATGTCACCAGCACGGATCTCAACTTGCAGTTGGAGGGCTTTTACGAAGCGGAGATCCGCTATAACGCCGAAAAAAAGAGTGGGAGGTTTTCACCGTAGGCGGCGGCTTTACCGCCGGCGTTGGCGTGGGCTTCTCCTTCAGCGTGAACGCCATGGCTGGCCCCGTGCCGTTGACAGCAACCTTTGAGCTGGGCGGTGCCATTCAGCTGGATTTCCGTACCGCAGTGCGCTACGGCCAGCAGGGACAGGGCACAGAGCTTGCCTGGAGCGATCCCACGGCCACGGCAGTGAATGACTTTTTGACCACGCTGCGTATCAACGCCTATGTCCACGCGTTTGGCGGCATTGGCTTTGACTATTCGATCGTGGCGCTGAAGATCGGCCTATTCGGCAATTTGGATGTGGACAGTCAGAATAAGTTCCTTTCCCGCACCTATCTTGCCGACGAGACAAAGCGCCAGATCAACGGTCAGGCCCTGGGGATCCAAAGCGAAGTGGGAATCAAATTTGTGGCCAGATTCCTGTTTATCTCCTACGAGGCAGTGATCGCCTCCGGAACCTTTGGAGCCACCAAGACTTTTAATGACTGGGCAACAATCGACGAATACTGGAATAACGCCACCAGTGGGCTGAGCCTTGCCTCGCTGCGGATGGCGGCGGCTCAGAGCGGAATGCAGGTGACTTCTGGCAGTGCAACGCTCCAAAGCCGGGACTATCTGGAGCAATATGCCCGTACCTGGGGCCAGCCCCAGCAGCGGATGATGCTGTCCTCTCTGAACTCCACCAGTGGGCTGGAAAACATCCAGACCAATGCCAATCCCACATCCTATCCACAGCTCAGCGATGACGGGAAGGTATTGGCCTACATCAACGACGGCAACAGCAGCAGTATTTATGACAGCCGGGCGCATTTCTCCACCCTCAATGGCGGCGTCTATACTCCCTCCAGTGAAATTGACGCTCCCACAGAGTTCCCCGGCTACGGCGACACGGGCGTTTCTTTGTCTGGCACTGGCAGCTTCGCGGCGGCGGCTTGGGTTCGTATGGGCACCGACCTGCCGGGTAAAAATGCCGGTGATCCCGTGACATTGGAAGAGCAAAACCTGCTGATGAACAGCACGGAGATCGTAGTGTCCGTCTATAACGGCACAACCTGGACTTCCACCCGCCTAACCAACGACGGCACGCCGGATCTGGCCCCAGCCACGGCAGTGGGCGGCGACGGCAAGGCCATCGTGTTCTGGCGCAGCGTCTACACCCCCGATCCCGGTACGCAGGGCAGCAACCTGCTGAACTTCACGACCAGAGATTGTATCATGTACAGTTGCTATGACAGCAGGAACGGCGACTGGAGCAATGCCAAAATGCTTTATAACGGTGCTACCGGCAGCGTGAAGGCGTTGCAGGCGGCCATGCTGCCCGACGGAACCGCTATGGCGGTTTACTCGCTGGACCGCAGCGGAACCGGAGATATCTCCGCCTACGAGATCGCCTATTGTACCGTGGCTGCTGACGGAACTCCCGGTACAGCCATGCTGGCGACCTGTGACAGCAATCTTGACGAAAACGCCCAGGTCGTTGCCGCCAACTTCGGCAGCGGGGATGACCGATTTGTCATCGGTTGGCACAGTGTCCGAGACGGCAGCAGCGATATTCAGCTGTTGGCTGTGGACGGCAGCGGCACCATGTCCAACAGTTTCCACGGCTCTTTGTCTGCCCTGACCAGCAGCGGCAACGCCGCCGTGGGCGGAGACTTCCGCTTCGCTTCCCTCAGCGGGGATCATCGCAGCCGCAATGATCTTACCATCATCTGGAATGAGACTGTCAATAACGCCAACGGCGCGGTAGATCACGGCATTTTGAAGGCGGCCAAGCTGCGCTATGCCGAAAATACCTACACGCTCTCCGCACCATTGGAACTGGCAGAGCTGCCGGATCGCACGCTGGCTGACCACTTTGATGCCTATGTCAGCGGCAGCAATCAGGTGCAGGCTGTCATTCAGGCCACCTTCTATGACGATGGAAACCCGCAGGTAATCGGCAACGTGACCGTTCCGGGTGAGAAAACGATCCTCTATACCGCTACCTCTGATTTTGTCACCGATGCGGTGGCAGTGGAACAGATCGGTGTGGATTATGCCATGCTGGCGCTGAACAGCCTGACACCCATTCGCTTTACCATCCGCAACACCGGGCTGAACGATGTGACAAACCTAACGGTCAAGCTTGGCAGCGGGGAAACCGCCACCCTTACGGAAAAACTGCTGCCCAATGAAAGCACCACCCTTACCGTCTGGCACCATGTGAAGGACCGCGTGACCGACCCGAGCTATACCATCACCGCCGCCGGCGGCATCAACGAAAACGGCACAGTGTATCTGGATTATCCCGACATTGGCATCTCGCAAATGGAAGTGATTGCGGAGAGCGCCGGCAAGCGCACGGTGCGCATGACCCTCTATAATTCCTCTGCCGCCACGCTGGCCGGCACAAAGGGTCGCGAGGTGAAGCTTGCGTTCTATGCGGATGATCTGCATACCAAACCTGCAGTGGTAGCCTGCGCCACAAACGGCGTATCGGTTCGCGATAATGAAATCACCATTTCCGAAGACAGCGCCCTCGCCCGCATCGATCAGGGAACCTTTACACTGGACCTGACCTATGATCTGGGCAAGTATATGAACTCCATTGGCAAAACCGAGATCCCCAATGTGGGTACCTATCTGTACGCCGAGGCGTGGGCGGAAGGTCAGATCGGTGGAACGGGAAGCAATCAGCGTCTGCCGGAGTATGACGGCAGTGACAGCGAGGCCACCGTCCATATGACCGGCGCACTGGCCCGCACCGGAGAGCGGATGACGATGGATGTGACACAGGGGAACGACGGCAACGGTCACAGCACCGCCGCCATTACCCTGCGCAACAACTCCCTGCAGTCTCAGACTGGCACAGTGCTGGTGGCCACGCTGCTGGATGCTGCCGGGACCGTTCTGGAAACGAAAAAGACCAGTATTGGCGGTGCCATCTCCGGGGAAACCTTCCAGACGGAAACCGTCACCTTCTCCCGGCTTGGCACCCGCGTAGTGGTGCGAGCCGCAGTGCCCGGTAATGACCTTCTGACCTTTGAAGGTCTGGCAGTGGGGCTCGGCGATTTTACCGCCAACGGAACGAACTATACCTATACGCTGCAAAATGATAGCGGAGCAACATCTACGCTGGTCACAGCGGTGTCTGGAAACGGCGAGCCCGTGAGCATCAACGGGCAGGCTCTGTCCACCGGCGGCAGCGCAACCGTTGCCATCCCCAACAGCGGCAAAACCGACATTGTCGTGGGAATCGGTGCTAAAACCTACACGCTGACGATTCTGCGCAATAGCGGCACAGGCGCGAATCCCTTTACCGATGTTTCTGAAAAGGATTGGTTCTATGGCGATGTGATGTTCGCCTATGAAAATGGGCTGATGATCGGCACGGGCAACGCGCAATTCCGTCCGCACGGGACGGCGACGCGCGGGATGATGGCGACCATTCTTTGGCGCATGGCGGGCAGCCCCGCGCCGAAGGGCAGCAGCAGCTTTACCGATGTGGAAGCCGGAACGTGGTACACAGACGCGATCACATGGACGGCGGAGAACGGCATCTTTTTGGGCTACGGCAACAACAAAGTCGGTCCGAACGATTCCATCACCCGTGAACAGCTTGCAGCCATCTTCTTCCGCTACGCAGACTACAAGGGCTGCGATATGACCGCCAAGGGAGAGCTTGACAAGTTCCGGGATGCGGGCAAGGTCTCAGATTATGCAAGGGCAGCGATGCAGTGGGCGGTCGGCAGCGGTCTGATCCAAGGGAAGCCCGACGGGGTGCTTGACCCGCAGGGCACGGCGACCCGCGCGGAGATCGCCGCGATGCTCCACCGCTTCCTTGAGAAGTAAGAGCTGGTGCAGGGCAAGGCTCCCGGCGTCTGATGCGCCGGAACATCCCGAAGCAGCTGCAAGCCCCAAAGACCGGCGGCAGCAGCGTGTTCGGCTTGTGATGGCGCTCCTGCGCTGCACCTCTTGCCGGAAGCCTTTCGCTGAGCACATGGCAGATCAGGCGGCGTGAGGAAGAAGCGCTGCAAATCATCGAAAAGGAAACAGGCTCACCTTTCGGGGCGCGGGCAAATAGCCCCGCGCCCCTTTTCGGTTTCCTTCGTCAGGAAAGGCGGTTGTTTCTTTTGGCTCTATGCTCAACCTTTTTTCGTAAGAAAGGGGCCGGGCAGTGAGCCCAACATTTATTATAGAACCGCAATGCCTTCAAGTTTGTCATTGGGCTTGTCTCAAAATAAAATTTTCTAAAATTAGCCAAACAATTAAGCCGTGAAAATCCAAATAAACCTGGATTTTCACGGCTTTTATCTAACTTTTAAAGGGGGCTACACTCTTACAATCCGCATTTTGAGACAGCCCCAATCTCGGGGAGGCAGCTGCGTTTTCGCCGATGGCTTTCCCGCAATTCAGCCGGGTACTGCGAGATTGCACCCCAAGGGCACTTCCTCGCGCTTCGCGCTCAGGGCGCCACGTCGCTTCGCTCCTCGCAATGACAAATCGGAGGCGATCACCATTTTAACGGCGGCCGGTACGGACTGGAAGTGCGCAGCCGGGAGCGGCATGCCGCTCCCCTACGGCGGCCTTGTAAAACTTTCCGCTTTCCGGTTTCAAGTTTCCACTTGCCGCTCCCCTGCGTTTTACTTTTTATGCTTTGCAAACAGGAATGCGCCGATGAGGGCGGACAGGGGCACGGCGAGGATAACGCCGACGGAGCTGGCGATGGCCTGCACCATCTCCACGGAGAAGAACGTGCCGCTCATGAGCTGGGAGAACGACGGCTCGAGCGACGAGAGATAGATCATCAGCACGAGCGAGCTGCCGACGAGGGCAAGGATGAGCGTGTTGGTCATCGTGCCGACCATATCGCGGCCGATGTTCATGCCGGAGCGCAGGAGCTGGCGGCGCGTGAGCGCCGGGTTGACGGCCACGAGCTCATTCATGGCGGAGCTGATGCTCATGGCTACGTCATTCACCGCGCCGAGGGCCGCGATGACAATGCCGCCGACGAGCAGATCGCCGAGCTGGAGCGAATGCATGGGATCCTGCCCCTGCTTGATCTGCAGCAGGGCCTCGATGGTCGGCTCGGCGGAATACATCTTATAGCCGTTCACGCGCAGCAGGGCGCAGGCCAGCTCGCCGAACAGGGCCGCGAAAGCAACGCCGGAGATCGTGCCGAGGATGGCGCAGAGCGTCTTACGGTTCACACCGCCGAGGATAACGAACTCCACGACCGTCACATAGGCGCACATGCCGAGAATGGTCGGCAGCGTCGGCCAGCCGCCGAGGAGCAGCGGGATGAGGATGGAGAAAATGCACACGACCGTCAGGCCGAGGCCGAGCAGCGACTTTGCGCCGACCCTCCGGCCGACGAGCACCGTGACAACAAGGAAGGCCAGCACCACGAGGGCCAGCGGCACGGTGCGGTCGTAGTCCTGCAGCGTCATGCTGCTGATCTCCCCGTCCTCCTCCGTGACGGCGACGGTCACGGCGTCGCCCGCTTTCAGGATCGTGCCGTAGAGATAGCTCAGCTGGTTCGGCAGCTCATAGACCTGCCCGCGGTATTTGCCGGAGCGCAGCTCCACGCGGACGGTCTGCTTGCCGACGGGGATGTCCTCATAGTCCTGCTGGCCCTGCCAGGCGTTGTCCGTGACCTCGATGACGCGGCCGCGGACATAGTGCGTGGCCTGCTGCACCGTCGACATCGGCACGGAGGGCGTCTGCTGCGCAAGGCCATAGAACACAAGGAACACGACGGCCGACGCCAGCAGCACCCACAGGCTGCGCCGCAGGCCTGGCGCGCGGGAGCGCAGCGCCAGCACGGTCAATGCCGCGCCGCCGCAGGCCGCGAGCACCAGGGCGGCGGCGTCCGTCAGCCCGGCCTCGCCGCGGACGAGCCGGACGGCGAGCACGATGCAGGCAGCAAGGAAAAACAGTGCGCCCAGAACGGCAGAGGCCAGACGCGGCAGGGTGAGCTTCTTCATGGGGGCAACCTCCGAAAATGTTTATTAACGATTCTATTATACCGTCCGGCCGATGGGCTGTCAACCCTGCGGGCTGTATGAGACGCGGGATCAAAAAGCGTAATAAGACGTCATATCTTTGGCAATTCTGCCGAAAAAAGTAAAATCTCCGTATGAGCATCCTGTTTTCTATGGCAATCGCAGAGAAAGTATGGTATCATAAACTCATCATACTGCCCTCTGCATATGCAGGGGGGACAGAAAAGGAGGATAATCTAATGAGGAAACACCTCAGTCGGGTCATGGCGGTGCTGCTCGTGCTGGCAATGGCCCTGACGATGCTGCCCGTCGTATCGGCTGCGAAGGAGCGCTTCACGGCCACGCCCATCGACGGCATCCCGGAGAGCGGGCAGTCGTTCGTCATCTACAGCGCGCCCGCAGGCGGCGTGTTCTCGCCGGAGGCATCCGGCGGCGCAGTCGGCGTCTCGGCCGCTTCCGGCTCCGAGGAGTCTGCAAACCTGACCGTGCAGACGGGCGCAGGCGCCTATCAGGCCGTGAAGAACTCGGACGGCACCTACTACCTGACGTGCGGCGGTCAGTACCTGACCGTGGACAGCGCCGAAAAGCTCACGTTCGAGAACGAGCCGAAGTCCGGCTCCTCCATGAGCTCGAAGTGGAAGATCGCCGACGCAGGTAAGGACTACGACGGCTTCTCCATCGCCAGCGCCGAGGTCAAGTACAACAACTACGAGATCTTCCTGGAGTTCTATACCTCCTTCAAGGCCTGGACGTACAACCCGAACAAGAACGACTGGAGCATTTACGTCTTCCGCTTCTTCTCCGTGGACGGCACGGCTGACCCGGACAACGACGGCTACATCGGCACGCGCCCCGAGGCGGGCGAGCTGCCGAAGGACGGCCAGACCGTCGTGATCTACAACGACAACGCGGGCGCCGTCATGGGCCCGCAGACGGATGACACCACCGCCCCCTCGCTGACGGGCGTCGAAGCCACGCCGAAGGGCAGCGGCATCGAGGTCGGCAACGGCGGCCTCATCTTCACCGTTCACACCGACGGCACCTACTACACGTTCGAAAATCAGGGCAAGTTCCTGCGCACGTCCGAGAACCAGTCCGACGGCTCGAACGCAGAGTGCCTGTACTTCGACACCGTCGAGAGCGACTACACCAAGTGGACGCTCGAGAAGAAGTCGGAGGGCTACATCATCTATAACAAGACGGCAAAGTACAATAACAAAAAGGTGTGCATCGAGTACTTCAGCAACGGCTTCAGCGGCTGGACCTACAACGGCAGCCTCGAGCTGTTTGCCATGAAGTTCTACCCCGTGCAGGACGAGCTGAACATCGGCTATGTCCTGAACCCGAAGGTCTCCTTCAAGGCGGCCGACGCCTATCAGGGCCTGGACTACACGTTCTCCGTCACACTGGACGACCTGTCCGACATCACGGAGATGACCGTGCAGTATCAGACGACCGGCGCAGCCGTCACCCTGACGGCCGCCTCCGTCGAGGGCAAGGTCTACACCTACACCGTCCCGATGGTCGCTCTGTCCGGCCAGACGAGCCTGAAGCTCACGGCCAGCGCGAAGAACAGCTTCGGCATGACCTATTCCGGCGAGACGACCGTGCAGGTCCTCGATGAGCCGGTGCTGACGAACGTCATGCCTGCGGCCAACGAGGCCACCGGCGCGAACAAGCGCCCGGAGATCGGCGCAGTCGCCGCCAACCTCGGCGAAAGCCCGACGTTCTCCATGAAGCTCAACGGCGAGAGCGTCACGCCCGTTCTGAAGGACGGCAGGCTCACCTACACCCCGGCGAAGGATCTGGCAGACGGCAAGTACGTCGTCGAGCTGATCGTGACCCGCAAGGACGGCAAGAAGGCCGAAAAGATCTGGTCGTTCTTTGTCGGCGAATCCGGCCTCAGCCTGTATTTCGGCCAGATGCACTCCCACACGGCGGAGTATTCCGACGGCGCTGGCACGCTCGAGGACGCTTATGAGCATGCCATGCAGGCCAAGGACGTCGATTTCCTGATCGTCACGGACCACTCGAACTACTTCGATACGAAGAGCTCCGCCACGAAGACGAGCTACTACGACCTGTCCTCGCTCGAGAAGACCGCGGACGGCACCATGACGAAGTGGGAAGAGGCCAAGAAGACGGCCGAGAAATACAACGCCATGTCCACGGACTTCATCGCCGCCTACGGCTACGAGATGACGTGGTCCGGCGGCCCCGGCCACACGAACACCTTCAACACCTACGGCATCGTTTCCCGCAATAACGGCGAGCTCAATGAGAAGAGCAACAGCTATGCGGGCATGCACCTGTATAACGACCTGATGGTCAACGCGAACAAGGGCCTCGATGTCAACGGCGAAGCCGTCGCGGCTGGCGTGAAGACGAAGTGGCTCGAAAATGCTCCGGTCGTCTCCCAGTTCAACCATCCGGGCACGACGTTCGGCACGTTCGATGACTTCGCGGGCTATACCCCGTCGCGCGACGTCGTTCTGAACCTCGTCGAGGTCGGCAACGGCGAAGGCGCAGTCGGCGGCAGCTCCTATTGGCCGAGCTACTCCGAGTATGACAAGGCTCTGTCCAAGGGCTGGCATGTCGCGCCGACGAACAACCAGGATAACCACAAGGGCAAGTGGGGCGACTCCAACACCTGCCGCGACGTCATCGTGACCGACGACTTCACGGAGGCCGGCCTCTATGCCGCCATGGCCGAGCGCCGCGTCTACTCCACCGAGGACCAGAACCTCGCGATCTACTACTATCTGAACGACACCCTCATGGGCGGCATCATCCCGCTCGAGGACGGTCAGAAGCTCGACACCGTCCGCGTCAAGGCGAGCATTGCCGACCCTGACGGCGAGGAGCTGGGCAAGGTCGAGGTCATCGGCGCGAACGGCATCACCGTCAAGACGTTCGAGATCTCCGGCTCGACCTATGAGCTCGACGCCGAGCTGCCGAACACCGAGCCTTACTACTACCTGAAGGTCACGCAGGCCGACGGCGACATCGCCGTGACCGCTCCTGTGTGGGTCGGTGAGGCCACGCCCATCACGGCGGACCTGAAGAACAGCACCGCCCTGAGCACGGTCGGCACCTCTGAGACCATCACCTCCACCATCACGAACGCGGCCACCGCGAACTACCAGATCAGCAAGGTCGAGCTGACCGTCACGGTGGGCGGCACGACGACGACCGTCGAGACCCAGACCCCGGCCAAGACGCTGGCTCCGGACCAGAAGGAGACGTTCTCCTTCACGTTCAAGCCCTCCGCCGCCGGTGCGCAGACCCTGCGCGTGCTCTACACCGGCACCTACGAGGGCGAGGAATTCCAGTGTGCCGCAACGCTGGAGCTCAAGGTCTATGACGCGGCCGACCTCATCAACGTCGGCGTCGACCACGGCCACGACAACTACTACCTCTCCGGCGACTATGCCGGAAGCGCCGGCAACTTCATCAGCTTCTGCGCAGACAACGGCGTGAAGTGCAGCTACATCGAGGCCGGTCAGTTCACCTATGACAATCTGAAGAACTATACCCTCCTCGTTCTGACGGTCCCGTACCGCCGCAACACGGCCAAGGCCACGATGTACACCGAGGCCGAGATCGCCGCGCTGAAGCAGTACACGGACAACGGCGGCAAGGTCATCCTCTGCTCCAAGTCCGACCGCGACAACAAGTATGACAACTGCGCCGAGAACTCCAACGCCCTGCTCACCGCCATCGGTGCACACTCCCGCATTGTCAACGGCATCATCGTCGACAATGACCTGAAGGCGAACGAGGCCTACCGTCTCTACCTCTCCTCCAAGGAGAACTTCAACACCGGGCATCCGTTCACCGCGGGCGCCTACACGTCCTCGAACGCCTTCGGCACCACTCCCGCGACGGACAACCAGACCGGCTTCCAGCTCTACAACGGCGGCCCGGTCGAGGTCCTCGACGAGAGCAAGGTACAGGTCCTCGTGCGCGGCTACCAGAGCACCTGGGGCACGCACTACGACGGCTACTTTGACGGCAGCTCCTTCGTGCCGGAGTACGACGAGTCCGTCGACGGCCGCGTGACCGTCAAGAAGGGCGACGTCAATGTCATGACCTACGAGGATCTGCCCGGCGGCGGCTGGGTCATCACCTCCGGCGTGACGTTCTTCAGCAACTACGACATCAAGAGCGATCAGGATTATGCCAACCGCTTCATCCTGCGCAACATCCTCAACTCCCTGAAGCCCGCCGAGACCGTCACGAAGATCGCGGATGTTCACAAGGCTGCGGAGAAGGAAGAATTCACGGTCGAGGGCACCGTCACGGCCAATGCCTCCGGCTATGACAAGAACACCGCGTTCTTCGACTGCATCTATGTGCAGGACGACACGCGCGGCATCAACGTCTTCCCGGTCGCGGGCAACTATGCCGAGGGCATGAAGGTCCGCGTCCACGGCGGCGTGACCTACTACTGCGGCGAGATCGAGCTGAACCTCAGCAGCGATTACAACGGCAGCATCGAGATCATCTCCGACGATATCACCCCGCTCGAGCCGCAGCTCGTCACAGCGAAGGCCGCGATGGCGGACGAGAACATCGGCAACCTGATGCGCGTCGAGGGCAAGATCACCGAGATCCATAAGACGGCAGGCGTCGTTGACAAGATCTATGTGCAGGACGAGACCGGCACGGCCCTCCTGTTCATTAACGGCTACATCACGAGCACGGACACGAGCCTCGACAAACTCACGGTCGGCATGACCGTCAGCGGCATCGGCATCGGCTCCCGCGACGTCGATGAAGAAAGCGCCGACAGCGCCATCTTTGCCCGCCTGCGTGTGCGCGACCGCGCGGACATCCACGAGATCTCCGCACCGCACACCCACACCTGGGGCGCGTGGGAGACCACAGAGCCGGCAGGCTGCTTCCACGAGGGCAAGCAGACGCGCACCTGCTCCGGCTGCGGCGCGACTGAGACCCGCACGATCCCGGCCAACTCCGACAACTGCCCGTCCAGAGCCTTCACGGACCGCCCGGACAAGGGCTGGTACCACGAGAGCGTGGACTATGTCCTTGAGACCGGCCTCATGAACGGCATGGGCAAGGGCAAGTTCGAGCCGGACACCACCCTCAACCGCGCCATGGTCGCCACGGTCCTCTATCGCCTCTCCGGCGACAAGGTCAGCGCGACGAACGCCTTCCCGGATGTCCCGGCGAACGAGTGGTACGGCGAGGCCGTGGCCTGGGCCCAGCAGAAGGGGATCGTCACGGGCTTCGAGGACGGCACGTTCCGCCCGATGGAGGAGATCAGCCGTCAGGACATGGCGCTCATGCTGCAGC
>JABLTR010041368.1_pt1 | contig 21521 bp, 22 predicted proteins | sample 7160071 | NCBI WGS metagenome assembly JABLTR01 (sample SAMN14651230, study PRJNA627086) | human gut metagenome | isolation source: feces | host: Homo sapiens | reverse complement strand
GTGTAGTCAAATAGAATACTTGAAATATTAAAAATAATGTATATAATTATAAAGATAATCCACAGTAACTATTTATGCAGTTTAAAAATTTTATCGCCTACATACTTAAGTGTGTACGCCAGTTAAAAATAATCCTCTTAATTAAAAAAATATTCGGTTTACACAATAGTTTATTTTGAATATTATATACGAAAATCAATTTAACCAAAGCATATATGTGGTGACATGCAAAGACGCATTAATGCAGAGTACTCAGGTACGAAGCACAATGCGTCTTTTTTGTTTAACTATATGCTGACAAAAATCTACACAAATGGAGGTATTTATATGACACACGGAGATATTTCATCAAGCAGGGACAACGTAGGTGTAGCAGTAGTGAACTGGAAAATGCCAAGACTGCATACTAAGCAGGAAATAATCGATAACTGTTATAAAATCAAAGATTATATTAAGGGTCTTAAAACAGGCATTCCTGGACTTGACTTAATAATTTTCCCGGAATACAGCACACATGGCATTATGTATGATTTCGATGAAATGATGGAGCTGGCTGCAACGACCGATGGTGAAGAAGTAGCGATTTTTAAGCAGGCCTGCATCGAAAACAAAGTATGGGGAGTTTTCTCTCTTACAGGAGAAAGACATGAAGAGCATCCCAAGAAAGTACCTTACAATACTCTGATCCTTATTAACGATAAGGGAGAGATCGTACAGAAATATAGAAAGATGATCCCTTGGACACCTATTGAAGGATGGTATCCTGGAGACAGAACATATGTAAGCGAGGGCCCTAAAGGATTAAAGATAAGCCTGATCATATGTGATGATGGAAATTATCCTGAAATCTGGAGAGACTGTGCAATGAGAGGCGCTGAGTTAGTTGTAAGATGCCAGGGATATATGTATCCTGCAAGCCAGCAGGAAGTAAATGTAGTTCCTGTTATGGCTTGGTGCAACAACGTATATGCAGCAGTTGCTAATGCAGCAGGATATGATGGAGTTTACTCATACTTTGGACATTCTTCAATATGTGGATTTGATGGCAGGGTACTTGGAATCACAGGAACTGAAGAATACAGTTATCAGTATGCACAGTTAAGCATAAGCGCCATCAGAGACGCAAGAGAGAACTGGCAGTCACAGAACCACCTCTATAAACTTCTTCACAGAGGATATACAGGAACGATCAATTCTAAAGAAGACAGATATGGCGAACCTGAATGTCAGTTTGAGTTCTACAAAAACTGGGTAAATGATCCAGTTGGAACACAGAAGAAAGTAGAAGAGATGACAAGAAAGCTGCCCGGTGTAAAATGGGCGCCTATCGAAGGAATCCCTCACGAAGAATAAAAGAAAACTTGACCTAAATTATTGACACTATAAAAGACAGTTTATTAACAACATGTGGTTACATCAAGAATGGAGAGTGTTATATGAAGAAGAATTTATTATTTAGGATCGCTGCCCTCGGAATTTCTGCAACAATAGCCCTTTCTGGATGTGGATCTTCAGCATCCACAGAAAGCGGTTCATCAGGCGGCGGTGATTCAGGCGACACTATTAAGGTAGGAATCCTCTTTTCAGAAACAGGATCAACGGCACTCGTAGAAAAAACAATGACAAATGCCTGTATAATGGCTTTTGATGAGATCAACGCTGCTGGAGGCATCAATGGTAAACAGATCGAGTATATTCATGAAGACTATGCATCAGATCCAGCAACAGCAACTGAAAAAATAAAGAAACTTATCCAGCAGGATGAGGTCGTAGCAACAGTTGGATGCTATACATCAGCAAGCAGACAGGCAACTCTTCCGACCCTCAAGGAAGAAAACTCACTTCTTATTTACCCTACATATACTGAAGGAGAGGAAGTTCATCCTAACTGTATTTATGTTGGATGTATGCCAAACCAGCAGGCTACAGAGTTCATTCCTTACCTGCTTGAGAACATAGGCAAAAAGGTATTCCTTGTAGGATCAGACTATGTATTCCCTAAGACATGTAACAAACAGGCAAGAGCCTTAATTGAAATGTACGGAGGAGAAGTTGTTGGAGAAGAGTATGTACCTTTTGGAGGCACTGACTTCTCAACAGTATGTAACAAGATCAAAGATTCAGGAGCAGATTTCGTATATTCTACAGTAATCGGCGACTCAAACACAGCTTTCTTTAAAAACTATACACAGTACGGCCTCAGCGCAGAAGAAACCCCCATCTGTTCGATCGGTATAGATGAAAGCAACCTTCAGGCCATCGGCGCTGATTATGCTGAGGGACACTACGCATCAATGCCCTACTTCTCAACACTTGGAACAGAGGCATCAGATGCATTTGTTGAAAAATATAACAGCTTATTCGATGATGGTACTGTTGTAACAGTACTTACAGAATCAGCATATTCAAGCTGCTATCTTCTTGCTGAAGCCCTTGAAAAAGTGGAAGATCCCACAGATACAGACGCACTTATAGCCGCATTCAGCGGATTGGAATTTGACGCACCACAGGGCAAGATCAAAGTAGATGAAGAAAACCATTGTACATGGCTCTACTCAAGATTTGCACAGATTCATGACGGAAAGTTTGATATCATTTATTCATCAGAAGAGGCATTAAGACCTGAGCCTTGGCCTGCAATATTGTATCCTGAATATGAGAATACAAACTTTATGCCAAGCTGGGATGATCCTCTCTGCTACCCGCAGTAAGCATATAAATTAGTTAGATAATAAATCCAGCTGCCAGTCGACGCTGATTGGCTGCTGGATTTTAGTTATTAAAAGGAGTGATGAGGATGGCATCTTTTATTTCGCAAGTAGTTAATGGATTTAATCAGTCTGCTGTCCTGCTTATTGCGGCAATGGGACTGTTGATAATATTTGGACTTATGAACGTTATAAATATGGCACATGGCGAAATGATAATGATCGGAGGATTCTGTGCTTATATAGTAACAGGGTCCTGGCATCTTTCATTCGGCATAGCCATTATATTTGCTTTTTTAGTTACAGCAGTATTTGGCGCACTTACAGAAATACTTATCATAAAAAGACTTTATGCTAAACCTACTGAAACGATACTGGCTACATATGCATTATCGATAATACTGACAGAAATAGCGAGGATCATATGGCCTCTTTCACAAAATGTGGAAATGCCCATACCTGGAACGATAAACTTAAAAGGTGTAGCGATCCCCTGCTATAACATATTTGTAATAGCGATCGCCATTGGTATTCTTATTTTCACTATCATTTTCTTCAAACGTACAAAGTTTGGAAAAGAAGTGGGAGCTATAACACAGAACAGACAGATGGCAGAATGTCTTGGAATCAAAACTTCCAGGATAGATACTTTAACTTTTTCTTATGGAGCAGGACTTGCTGGGATAGCAGGCTGCATACTGGCACCTACCACGGGAGTTTCTTATACCATGGGTTCCGTTTACCTTACAGATTCTTTCCTTACAGTAGTTCTTGGCGGTGTCCAGTCAATGGTCGGAGTTGCGGCTTCATCAGGAATAATGGGTGAAGGAAGAACTATACTGGCAGGATTCCTTAATGAGACCAGTGCAAAAATAATAATCTTTATGTTTGTTATTGTTCTTCTCAGATTTAAGCCTGAAGGATTGTTCCATAGAGAAAGGAGGTAATCATATGTCTGCAAGAAAAATGATTAAAATGCCAATAAACAGATATATAGACATAGCCGTACTGATTTTTCTGCTTATTTTTCCTTTGATAGCCAAAGAATTCAGGGTCGAAATGATGGGAAGATATGTATGTTATGCAATATTTGCACTTTCGCTGGATCTTCTCTGGGGCTATACGGGATTATTGAGCCTTGGCCATGCTGTTTTGTTTGGATTAGGAGGATATATCATAGGTCTCTGCTATCAGATACAAAACGGAGTCCCTGCTTTTATGACAAGGGAAGGTGTTACAGAAATACCCTGGTTTTATGCACCTCTTCATAATCCCATGGCTGCAGCTGTAATAGGTATAATCGTACCTACTGTTTTTGCCATACTTCTTGGATATTTTATGTTCTCAAGCAAGATCAAAGGTGTATTTTTTACAATAATAACTCTGGCACTGGCTCAGATATTTAAAGATCTTGTAATCAATCTGCAGAAATATACAAATGGTTTTAACGGCCTTCAGGGAATAAAAAGATTAGCAATGAATGGAGGAGAACCATTAAGCCGTATACAGTATTACTATATCATCGTAATAATTGCTGCGCTTATGTTCCTGTTTTGTATATGGCTTACTAACAGCAGAGTTGGAAAAATAGCCGTGTCAATTCGAGAAAATGAGCAGAGGCTTGGCTTCTTTGGCTATAAAGTATCAAACTTTAAGATACTTATATTTGCCATTTCTGGAGCAATGGCAGGTCTTGCAGGTGTGCTTTATGCGCCGGCAACAGGAACGATAACAACTGAAGATATAGGTATTTTAGCTTCTACATCAGCTGTTGTATGGATTGCCGTAGGAGGAAGAGGCAATTTGACAGGTGCAGTTGTCGGAACGCTTTTGATAAATTGGGCTCAGAGTATATTATCAGAGGGATTCGCTTCTTATTGGCAGCTCATACTTGGAGCAGTACTTATTATAATAATTTTCTTTGTTCCCAACGGAATCATAGGAAAGATCATAAGTGTTTCTAACAATGTGAAAAAAGATAAAAAAACAAAAATCATTAATAATAAACGTCGAATTGAGGAACCTAAGGGGGCATGATGCATGGAAGACAAAGTCTTATTGGATATAAAAGATTTAAGTGTATCGTTTTCTGGATTTCATGCTGTAAGCGGGGTAAATATCAAAATCCATGAAGGTGAGATACATGTAATCATTGGACCAAATGGAGCCGGTAAAAGTACACTGATGGATCTGATTACTGGAAAAACAAAGCCAACATCAGGAGAGATTTTATATGAAGGTAAAAATATCGCAGGAAAAGATCCAGGCGTAATAGCTTCTCAGTATAACATAGGAAGAAAATTTCAGGGCCCTAATATATTTGACAATATGACAGTATATGAGAATATTGAGATCGCCCTTGCGGGATATACGTCCATATTGAAAGCCTTTACATATCGAAGGACACAGGAAATAAAGAAAAAAATAGAAGAAATATTGGAATTGATACAGCTGTATGATGAAAAGGACAGAATGGCAACGGAACTTTCCCATGGACAAAGACAGTGGCTGGAAATAGGAATGGTTATCGCACAGTCTCCTAAAATAATAATATTGGATGAGCCTGCAGCAGGAATGACAGATATGGAAACATATAAGACAGGAGAACTTGTGAAAAAGTTAGCAGGAAAACATACTTTCATAGTAATAGAGCATGATATGGAATTTGTTGAGCAGATAGCTGAAACGGTCACTGTACTTCATCAGGGAAAGGTTTTAGCAAATGGAACCTTTGATGAGATAAAGGTAAATCCCGAAGTCATAAGCGTTTATCTTCAGGATGAAAACGGGGAGGGATTTTAATGCTGGAAATCAATGATATAAGAGTAAACTATGGTAAAAGCAAAGTTATAAATGGGATCAGTGTAAATATCAATGAAGGTGAAAAATTAGCTATACTTGGACGAAATGGAGTAGGAAAGACAACTTTATTAAAAGCTATAATTGGAGTTTTACCATTAGAAGCTGGAAACATAGAATTTGAAGGAAATGATATTTCAAAGGAAATGCCCCATACGCGCTCAAGACAGGGTATTGCTTATGTACCACAGGGCCGTGAGATCATACCGGATCTTACAGTAGAAGAAAATCTGGATCTTGGCGGATATGCACATACAAAGGACCTTATTCAGCAGAAAAATAAAGTGCTGGATTTCTTTCCCGCCCTTAATATACATCTGAAAAGAAAGGGCGGAGTGCTTTCTGGCGGCCAGCAGCAGCAGCTGGCCATTGCCAGGGCACTTATGTCAAATCCTAAGATACTCCTGCTTGATGAGCCTACAGAAGGCATTCAGCCTAATATAGTAGCTGAGATCGCAACGATACTTGAAAGAATAAGGACTGAGATGAACGTAACTTTAGTAATGGTGGAGCAGAACCTGAAATTTGCAAAGAAAATAGCAGACAATTATATAATCATACAGAAAGGCAGGCTCGTATCTGAGGGAACCATAGACTGCCTGAAAGAGGACATAATAAATAAATATCTTGCTGTTTAAAATAGATTGGAGGCGATGTCGCATGACGGATTTAATGATAGTAGATGATCACGAAATATTTAGGGATCAGCTGAAATCCCTTAACTGTCTGAAAAACCGTATGGATATAACCCTTAAGGCTGAGGCTGAAAATGGTGTGGAGGCTCTTAAACTTTTAAGGAATGACCCGGTCGACGTCCTCATAACAGATATAAATATGCCTGAAATGAATGGACTTGAATTGTTGAAATATGTAAAAAAGGAAAAGCTGTGTAAATGTGCTATACTTATGAGCAGGCATACAAGTTTTGAATATGCAAGGAAAGGAATTATACTTGGAGCTTTTGATTATATGGTAAAGCCTGTCAAAGAAGAGACTTTTGACAGGGTTATAAACAGAGCAATTGGTTATATATACAGCAGAAATATTGAGGAAAGTTTCGGCTCAGAGTGTGAAGCAATATCAAGAAATATCCTGACAGAAGGTACTGATTATGAGAATTTAGTGGAAACATTAATGGAAAAGTGTCATAAAAAAGCAGGCAGCAATTTTATACTATTTAAATCTATACTGTCAGATCTAATAAGACAGATCTATATGAGAATAACCAAAAGGCGAAAAAATCTTATTTTGATCATAAGAAATATTGATGACGTCTGCAGGTCTATATTTCAAGCCGATGAATATGCCCAGGCTGAAGCTGTTTTTAAGGACTATATAGCGAAATTACATAAGATCGTTAAAGATTATTATCCCACAAACATGTCACTGCTTGCAGAAAATGCGGTTGATTACATATTCGATCATTTGTTTGAAAAAATAACGCTTACGGATGTAGCTGACTTTTGTTTTGTCAGTAATGCATATTTGAGCCACTGCTTCAAAAAGAGCATGGGAAAGTCGTTTGTTGATTATATTACTTTTCTTAAAATGCAGGTGGCCAAAAAAATGCTTGCAGAGTCACAGTTAAGTATATCTGAGATTGCTGAAAAGTTGGGATATGAGGACTACAAATATATGGGCAGAATATTTAAAAATATATGTGGAGTAACTCTTTCTGAATATAGAAAAAAAGTCTCCAAAAAGAAAAACAGCTCATATTAAAGATAGTGAAAGTCATCAGAATAATAAAGTTTTATGATATTTAAGCTGAATTTATCTAATATATAAAAGGACTTGATGTGTGTTAATACCGATTATAAAGAGTAATATGCAAGATTTTATGAAAACCTTCAATCTATTGTAAAATAAACTTACAATCTTGAAGGTTTTGTTTATTTAGATGGTATGTAAGTTTTATATATGATTTTAATAGTGAACATATTTAAAAATCCATGAACCATCATATAAACAAACTATAGGAACTAATATAATGATTGATATCAGCAAAATGCAGCAGGCTATCACTGAATGGCGGAGCCTTTTTATTGATATATAATATTTTTATAAAAAGGCGAACCAATACATTTTTAAAATCATATGATAGGTAAAGGCTCAGACTGGAGGTTTTTAAGCTTTATGTATTGTAATAACAGCGATGGATGCTGCAGGAGCTGCTGTACATCGTGCCAGTGTATATGCCCTATCCCAGGTCCCACCGGCCCAGCAGGAGCAGGGCTTCCAGGTCCAACGGGTGCAGCAGGGGAAGCTGGGACAGCCGGTCCTACAGGCCCCACCGGTCCAGCAGGAGCAGGGATTCCAGGTCCAACAGGACCGGCCGGAGAGACAGGCTCAACGGGACCCACCGGCCCAGCTGGAGCGACAGGTCCCACAGGTCCAACGGGTGCAGCAGGACTTGCAGGTCCAACGGGACCCACCGGCCCAGCTGGAAGCATCGCGGCAAATCCATATAATTTGTATGTTCAGGCAGGAGCCGCGCCAGGTGGAGACGGAAGCCAGGCCATGCCCTATGAGACCATTGAAGAGGCATTGGCTGAAGCTCAGCCTGGAGGATATATAAATGTGCTGAGAGGGACCTATCCCATAACCCAGCAGATGACAGTAAGTATACCAGGCCTGACGATAAAAGGTACGGCTGGAGCTGTTATCCTGCTTCAAGCACCTGTGGTGCCGTTTTGGCTTAACGGCGGGAATGATACCATTGACGGGCTTACAATTACAAGTGATAATCCATATCCTGTTGAATTCATACATGTTGCGGGAGATGGAAATCAAATTTTGAACTGCAATATATATGGGCCCAATCAGCCGGGAGATTCTTCCACGTGGGTGGTAAACAGAGGCTTTGTGACACAAATAAGTGCAACAAATCTTTTGGTGCGTGATAACATTTTTCACACCCTGCGCCAGCCGGCATATTTGAATCCCAGCTCCACCGGGAACATAATCAATAACGTGGTCTATAATACCCGCGGATATGTGGTCGACCGGGCGATATTTTTATTCTCGGGTAATTCCTGGGGGCTTCCGGCAAATGCTGTGGATATAGCGCTTCTTTCAGGCACATTATCGGGTGCGCCCTACGATCCGCTGTCTGCGCTGGAGGAGAGCAACAGCAGTGCCACGGTAAGTGACCAGAGATAGAAAATGCACACCAAGAAAATATAATATTTTTAAAATGATCAATATAAGCAGGATCACCTTTTTAGGCGGTCCTGCTTTATTTTTATATATAAATTGCTTCACTGAAAAGATTAACTTAATTAAATGTTCAAAATTTATTCATAATTTTGGAACGCTCAAGGAACTCTGCGGGAGTATTTGGGGAACACAGAGAAATGTATAATACATTCCGACAAATAACTAAACAAAAAATTATGGAGGACATTATTATGTATTTTGACGCTATTGCTAAAATTGTTTCCGAACGTACAGGCTGCGATGTTGCAGACGTAAAACCCGAGAGCAAATTCTCAGAACTTGGAATCGACTCTCTGGACACAGTAGAACTTCTTATGAGCCTTGAGGACGAGATCGGCATTGAGATCGAACTTGACCAGAAGGTTGAAACAATTGATGATCTTGATAAATTCATTCAGAGCAAGCAGGGTTGAAAATTATGATTAAATCAGAGATTTGTGAACTGCTGGGTATAAAATATCCAGTATTTCAAGGCGGAATGGCCTGGATCGCTGACGGCAGACTGGCTGCCGCTGTATCAAACGGCGGCGGCCTTGGTATTATTGCCGCAGGAAACGCTGACGGAGCCTACGTCAGAGAACAGATAAAGATCGCCAGGTCCCTTACAGATAAACCAATAGGCGTAAACATAATGCTTATGAGTCCATTTGCGGACGAAGTAGCACAGACAGTAACAGAAGAAAAAGTTGAGGTAGTGACCACAGGTGCTGGAAACCCCTCTAAATATATGAAAACTTGGAAAGAAGCCGGCATAAAGGTCATACCCGTGGTAGCCTCAGTTGCCATGGCAAAACTTATGACACGTCTTGGAGCTTCAGCGCTCATTGCTGAGGGTGGAGAGAGCGGCGGACATGTGGGAGAACTTACGACTATAGTTCTTGTTCCCCAGGTATGCGACGCTACGACACTTCCCGTTATAGCTGCTGGAGGAATAGCAGACGGCAGGGGAGTTGCGGCTGTATTTATGCTTGGTGCCTGCGGTGTGCAGATGGGAACAAGATTTTTAAGTGCTGAGGAATGTTCCATACACCCCGTATATAAGGAAAAGATACTTAAGGCAAATGACCTCTGCACCATGGTAACGGGTAAACGTCTCGGACACCCAGTACGCAGTCTCAGGACACCGTTTGCCAGAAATTATTCTAAGGCGGAATACGGCGGAATGCCCGATGATGAGCTTGAGGCCCTTGGCTCAGGAGCTCTTCGTCTTGCGGTACAGGAAGGAGATCCTGAAAAGGGATGTTTCCTTTCCGGACAGATAGCGGCCATGGTAAAGAAAGAACAGCCGGCTGCGGAAATAATAAAGGAAGTTATGGAGGAAGCTGAACCTATCCTCCTGAGGGCATCACAATGGGTAAAATAGCATTTGTATTTTCCGGCCAGGGAGACCAGTATCCCGGAATGGGAAAAGAACTCGTGGATAAATATCCCGCAGCTGCGGATATATTTAAAATGTGCGACAGCATACGTCCCGGAACATCAGACCAGTGCTTCAATGGTACGGAAGAAGAATTAAAAGAAACAAAAAATACACAGCCCTGTCTTTTTGCCATGGAACTGGCGGCAGCGGCAGTGCTTTTTGATAAGGGCGTAAAGCCAGAAGCATTAGCTGGATTTTCCCTTGGGGAGGTGGCCGCAGCCACAGCCGCAGGGATATTTGATAATGAAACAGGCTTTAAACTCGTAATGAAACGTGGAGAGCTCATGCAGAGAGAGGCAGAGAAGTTTGATACTTCCATGGCCGCTGTAGTAAAGCTCACACCTGAACAGGTGCAGGAAGTATGTAAGGGATATTCAGGCGTATATCCCGTAAACTTCAACTGCCCCGGACAGATAACGGTTTCAGGTCTGGCATCACAGATGGCGGATTTTTCAGCTGATGTTAAAAAAGCCGGAGGAAGGGCGCTTCCACTTAAGTTAAAGGGAGCTTTCCACTCACCATTTATGGAAGAAGCCGCAAAGGCTTTCAAAGAGGAGCTTTCAGAGGCTGATATAAGAAAAAATAATATAACACTTTATTCCAATCTGACTTCAGAGCCCTATACCGATGATGTTGTAGGACTTTTGTCAAGACAGATATGCAGTCCCGTTTTATGGGAAAAAATAATCAGGAACATGATAGCTGACGGTATCGATACATTCATTGAGATCGGACCCGGAAGGACTCTCACCAATATGATAAGGAAAATTGATTCGGGAGTTAAGGCTCAGACCGTTACTGAATATTTAGCGGAGGAAGAATAATGGAAAAGGTGCTGGAAGGAAAAACAGCGGTCATCACCGGAGGCTCAAGGGGCCTGGGTGAGGCCATAGCATATAAACTGGCATCCATGGGAGCTGATATTGCTGTAATATGTTCAAGCTCAGCTGCCCAGGGTGAAAAGGTCTGCGAAAAATGCAGACAGGAATATAACGTAGAGGCAAAGGCGTATCAGTGTGATGTGGCTGATTTCGAGGCGGTAAAGGAAACCGCTGCCAAGATAAAGGCTGATTTTAAAACAGCCCATATACTTGTAAATAATGCGGGCATCACCCGTGACGGCCTTGCGGTCATGATGAAGGAAGAGGATTTTGACAGGGTAATAGCCGTAAACCTCAAAGGAGCCTTCAATATGATACGCCATATGGCAGGACTTTTCATAAGAAACCGTGAAGGCTGCATAATAAACATCACATCCGTTGCAGGGATAATGGGAAATGCCGGACAGTGCAATTATGCGGCGTCAAAGGCTGGACTTATTGGCCTTACAAAGACCATAGCCAAGGAACTGGCGCCTAAGGGAATAAGATGCAATGCGGTGGCTCCCGGATTTATCGCCACAGATATGACCGAAGACCAGAGTGAAAATCCTCTGCTTAAGATGATACCCCTCGGAAAGATGGGAGAAGCAGAAGATGTGGCCGAAGCGGTGGGATATCTTGCTGCGGCAAAATATGTAACAGGCGAAGTGCTCCGTGTTGACGGCGGCATCGCAATGTAAGGAGAATTGATATGAGTGAAAATAGAAGAGTAGTAGTTACCGGTCTGGGTGCTGTTACCCCTGTAGGAAATAATGTCAAAGATACATGGGAGAGCCTTAAAAACGGTAAAAACGGAATCGCTCCCATAACACTTTTTGATACAGAAAATTTTAAGGCAAAACTTGCTGCCGAAGTAAAGAACTTCGACCCCAAGGATTATCTGGAAGTAAATGAAATACTCCGTACTGACCGTTATGCTCAGTTTGCTGTTGCGGCAGCTCAGCAGGCAGTAGATGAGAGCGGCATCGAAGGAACAGTAAAACCTGAGCGTTTTTCTGTTATATTCGGAAGCGGCATCGGAGGAATAAACACATTTGAAACAGAACATACAAAACTTATGGAAAAGGGCCCCCGCAGAGTTTCACCTCTTTTCGTGCCCATGATGATAGCTAATATGGCAGCTGGTATGATAGCCATCCGCCATGACTGCCGTGGTTCGGCAATGCCTGCGGTCACAGCATGCGCTTCAGGTTCAAACGCCATAGGAGAGGCAATGCGTATGATCCGCCACGGATATGCTGACGCTGTCATAACAGGCGGTGCTGAGGCTGCCATCAGCCCTTCAGCTGTAGCTGGATTTGTAAATATGAAGGCTCTTTCCACATCTGAGGACCCCGATGCAGCATCACTTCCCTTTGATAAGAGAAGAGCAGGATTCGTCATCGGTGAAGGCGCAGTAGCCCTTATCCTTGAGGAATATGAGCATGCTAAGGCTAGGGGAGCAAAAATATACGGAGAAGTATGCGGATATGGCTCCACCTGCGACGCATTCCATATCACAGCACCCCATCCTGAAGCAAGGGGAGGAGCCCAGGCCATGGCAGATGCCATGAAGGAAGCCGGCTATAGTGAAAATGACAGGGTATATATAAATGCCCATGGAACAGGAACACCTAAAAATGATTCCATCGAGACCATAGCCATTAAAAAGGCCCTTGGAGAAGAAGCTGCAAAGAGAGCCTATGTAAGCTCAACAAAGTCCATGACAGGACATATGCTTGGTGCGGCCGGCGCCATTGAGGCACTTGCATGCCTGTTCGTCCTTAATGAAGGTGTGATACCTCCCACCATAAATCTTAAAGAACAGGATGAGGAATGCGATCTTAACTGTGTACCTAATACTGCGGTAAAAGCAGACATTGACCTTGCCCTTTCCAATTCACTGGGATTTGGCGGTCATAATGCTTGTCTGGCTTTTAGGAAGGTGTAAATATGAACGAGACAGATATAAGAAAATATGCACAGCTTATGAAGGAGCTTGACCTTACGGGCCTTGAGATAACAGAGGATAACAGAGTGGTACGTCTTGAGCGTACAGCTCCGGCGGTCATAAGAGAGACAGCGGCCGTAAGCAGCGTACCTGTTCAGGCAGCCGCTCCAGCTCCGACAGTAAAGGAAGATACGGATTATATAAGCGTAAAATCACCCCTTGTGGGAGTATTTTATACAGCGCCAGCTGAAAATGCTGACCCCTATGTTTCAGTGGGCGACCATGTGAAAAAGGGACAGATACTCTGCCTTGTGGAGGCCATGAAGCTTATGAATGAGGTAACGGCCGAAGAAGACGGCGTCATAGCTGAGATATGTGCCACAAATGGCAGTGTAGTGGAATTCGGAACTGAGCTTTTCCGTATCAAGAGGTAAGGATATGAATAAAGAAGAAATAATGAAAATACTGCCTCACAGAGACAATATGCTCCTTTTGGACGATGTGGAAGAAAAGGATGGAAACGCCATAGGACATTACACGGTCAAGGGCAATGAGTTTTTCCTCAAGGGACATTTCCCCGGAAATCCCATAGTTCCCGGAGTGATACTCTGTGAGATACTGGCACAGTCTGCCTGCATCCTTATGAAGGATGCCATGACAGAGGGAAAACTTCCCGTATATACAGGACTTAATAATGTAAAATTCCGTTCACCGGTAAGACCCGGAGACACGGTGGAGACACAGTGCCACATAAAAAGAGCTAAGCATCCATTTTATTTCGCCGAAGGAAAAATAACCGTAGGAGACAGGCTCTGTGTATCGGCTGAATTTTCATTCTGCATAACAGGTGATTAAAATATGTTCTCAAAAATATTAGTAGCTAACCGTGGAGAAATAGCAGTCAGGATAATAAGGGCCTGCAAGGAAATGGGAGTCTCCACGGTGGCAGTATATTCCGAGGCTGATAAAAACGCCCTTCATGTGGCCCTGGCTGACCAGAGCTACTGCATAGGCGGACCGGAGGCATCGGATAGTTATTTAAATGAAAACCAGATAATAAGCGCGGCAATACTTGCCGGAGCCCAGGCAATACATCCCGGTTATGGATTCCTATCTGAAAACGCCCACTTTGCCCGCCAATGCAGGAAAAACGGCATCGTTTTCATAGGGCCTGACCCGGAAAGCATGGAACAGCTCAGTGATAAGGCGGTGCTCAAAGAACTCATAAGCAAAACGGGACTTACGGTGATCCCCGGAACAAAGGCTGTATCCTCCGTGGAGGAAGCCCAGAGGGCCGCTGAAAAAATAGGTTATCCCGTAATGCTCAAGGCCTGTGCCGGAGGCGGCGGAAGGGGCATAAGACTTATCATGACCCCGGACGATATGGAAGAATCCTATCTTCAGGCCACCAGTGAGGCTGTAAGTGCCTTTGGAGACGGAAGCGTATACATCGAAAAATATGTATATCCCGCCAGACATGTGGAACTGCAGATACTTGCCGATGAGCATGGCAATGTGGTATGCCTTGGGGACAGGGACTGCTCCCTTCAGAGAAGGAACCAGAAACTTTTAGAGGAAACACCTTCACCGGCAGTAAACGATAAACAGCGCAGTGACATAATAAAACTGGCTGTGGACGCCGTTAAACAAATAGGCTACGTTGGAGCCGGAACTTTGGAATTCCTTCTGGATAAGGAAGGCAGATTCTGGTTTATGGAAATGAATGTAAGACTCCAGGTGGAGCACTGCGTAACGGAGATGCTCACTGGATTTGATATAGTAAAATGGCAGATAAGGATAGCATCGGGAATACCGCTCAATTTCACCCAGGAAGACGTGAAGATGCAGGGAGCTGCCATAGAGTGCCGAATAAACGCTGGAAGCTGCGGCACCCTTAAAATGCTCCATGTTCCGGGAGGTCCTTCCGTAAGGTTCGATACGAGCCTCATAGAAGGAACGACCATATCACCCTATTATGACTCACTGCTTGGTAAACTCATCGTATACGCCAAGACAAGGGAGGAAGCCTTAAGGAAAATAAGGGCGTCCCTTTGTGAGCTTGTAATAGAGGGAATACCAACAAATATTGAAGAACAGCTGCGCATAGTTGAGGATGATAGATTCACGTCCGGAAACTATGATCTAACTTTTATGAGTAACAGGTGATATCATGGCTTTGATTAGTTTTTTAAAACCAAAGAATAAACTGGAGGAAGGCGGACGTACGTCAGCACCCATTCAGAGAGATGACGGCGAACCGGAAAAGACCTGCCCCAGCTGTCATAAAAGCATACCCCTGAGCCGTCTTTGGGCAAACAATCTCCAATGCACCTGCGGCTATCATTTCAGGATGAAGGCACGCCAGAGGATAAAGATGATAGCGGATAAAGACAGCTTTCATGAACTGTATTCAGAGATGAAGTCATCAAATCCCCTTAATTTTCCCGGTTACAGGGATAAGGTGGAGACCATGAGAGCGGCCAGCGGCGAGAAAGAAGCTGTTGTATGCGGCACAGCCAGGATAGGCGGCCAGAAATGCTGTCTGTTCGTTATGGAATCATATTTTATGATGGGCAGCATGGGCAGCGCCGTGGGAGAGAAGATAACTTCTCTCTTCGAGTATGCCACAGAGCACCGTCTGCCGGTGGTAGGCTTTACGGTATCGGGCGGAGCCAGGATGCAGGAGGGACTTCTTTCCCTTATGCAGATGGCAAAGACCAGCGCCGCCGTAAAACGCCACAGCGATTCAGGACTGCTTTATATAGTGGTGCTCACTGACCCCACAACGGGCGGAGTCATCGCAAGCTTTGCCATGGAGGCTGATATAATCCTTGCGGAGCCGGGGGCAACGGTAGGATTTGCCGGTGCCAGGGTCATCGAGCAGACCACCAGGAAATCCCTTCCCAAAGGGTTCCAGAAGGCTGAGTTTGTGCTGGAGCATGGATTTATCGACAGCATAGTCATTCGCTCTAACCAGAAGAAGCTTCTGACGGAGCTTCTTAAAATGCATAATGGAGGAATGGACGCATGAATGAACGTATAAATGACCGCATGAGCATACCCTATGAAAGAGTAAAACTTGCCCGTGACAGCAGCCGTCCCACGGGTATGGACTATATAAGAAATATATTCAAAGGATTTATAGAATTACACGGAGACAGGAATTATGCCGACGACCATGCCATAGTAGGAGGCATAGCAAGACTTAACGGCAATCCCGTTACGGTCATCGCCATTGAAAAGGGACATACAGCCAAGGAGAGGACCTACCGAAACTTTGGTGCGCCCCATCCGGAAGGCTACCGCAAAGCTTTAAGGCTTATGAAACAGGCGGAGAAATTCGGAAGGCCTGTAATATGTTTTATAGACACATCGGGAGCCTACTGCGGCATAGGAGCTGAGGAAAGGGGACAGGGCCAGGCCATTGCCGAAAACCTTATGGAAATGTCCACCCTCTGTGTTCCCATAATATCCATACTCATTGGCGAAGGCGGAAGCGGAGGAGCCCTTGCCCTTGCGGTGGCGGACAGGGTATGGATGCTTCAGAATGCGGTATATTCGGTAATATCGCCGGAGGGATGCGCCAGCATTTTGTGGAAGAGCGCCTCAAAGGCCGATGTTGCAGCCGCCAGCCTGAAGATCACCGCCGAGGACGCCAAGAGTCTTGGCATTATCGAACGTATCCTTTCTGAAAAGGATATGGGCAAAAAAGAATTTTATTATCGTATACGTACTCTTCTTACGGAAGAGATCAGTGACCTGTCAAATGACCTTGACCTTGTGGGAAAGAGATATGAGCGTTTCCGCCGTATAGGCACTGATGCGATAGTTAAGGAGTAAATATGAGTATTTATCAGAAGTTTTGCAGGGAAATAACTGATGAGAATGGCAGCTTGGTAAGCCTTACTCTCGACTATCCCGATAATTTTAATTTTGGATACGATGTGGCAGACGCCATAGCCGATGAAACACCAAATAAAAGGGCCATGGTATGGTGTAATACCGAAAATGAGGAGCATATATTCACATTTTCAGATATAAAGACATACAGCAATAAAATGGCCAATGTATTCAAAAACGCCGGAATAACCAGGGGAGACCGTGTTATGGTAGTACTCAAGCGCCATTATGAATACTGGTTTGCCGCTGTAGCCCTCCATAAGATAGGGGCTGTCATGATACCGGCCACACATATGCTTACGGTCAGCGATTTTGTGTACCGTTTAAATGTATCAAAGGCAAAAGCTGTTATATGTACTGCCCAGGACGAAGTTCCTCAAAAGGTGCTCCAGGCACTGAGTGATTCTGGCCTGAAGGCAAAGACCTGGTGTGTCCAGGCTGATGTGGATGGATTTGAAAATATCACCAAGGCCATGGAAGAGGCGGACAGCACCTTTGAAAGGGTGGAAACACTGGCTTCAGATCCAATGATGCTTTATTTCACATCTGGCACAACGGGCTATCCTAAGGGAGTTATCCATGACTACACTTACCCCTTAGCCCATATCGTTACGGCAAAGTACTGGCAGCAGGCCGAGGAAGACGGACTGCATTTCACCGTGGCTGAGACAGGATGGGCAAAGGCATCCTGGGGAAAGATATATGGACAGTGGCTCATAGGCAGTGCTGTTATGGTATTTGATTTTGATAATTTTGACCCCAAACAGCTGACAACAGTAATAAATAAATATGGAGTAACATCCTTCTGCGCTCCGCCCACTGTATACCGTTATCTTGTAAGAAAGGGCATACCCGAAATGCCCACATTAAAACATGCGACAACGGCCGGGGAAATGCTGGCTCCCGAAGTGTTCAAGAAATTCAATGAGCTTACTGGCCTTGAGCTCTGCGAGGGATATGGCCAGACAGAGACCACACTTCTTATGGCTAATTTTAAGGGCAGAAGGCCGGTGGAAGGCTCCATGGGAACTATATCTCCATTTTATAACATAGAACTCAGGGATAAAGACGGAAAAAAGGTGCCCGTTGGAGAAATAGGAGAGGTAGTAATCATCCCTCCTGAAAATGGCAGACAGACCGGAGTATTCTGCGGATATCTTGATAATGAGAAGCAGTATGAGTATGTATGGAGAGGCGGAGTATACCATACGGGAGACGCTGCTTATATGGATGAAAATGGACTCTACTGGTTCCATGGAAGATTTGACGACATAATAAAGACCGGAGGATTCCGTGTAGGCCCCTATGAGGTGGAAAATGTATTGATGGAGCATCCGGCCGTAGTGGAGTGCAGTGTCATCGGAGTTCCCGATAAGCTGAGAGGCCAGGCCATAAAGGCAGTCGTAATACTAGGAAGCGGCTATGTGCCCTCCAGAAAACTTGAGCTTGAAATAAAGGAATTCTGTAATCAGAAACTTGCAGAATATAAATGGATAAGGATCGTTGAATTTGTAAAGGAAATGCCTAAGACCATAAGCGGTAAGATACAGAAAACCGTGCTTCGTGGTCAGAGCTTATGAGGCAGTATATGATAAAGGGAATAGGCTGTGATATGACAGACATATCACGCATAGAAAAGGATATCGTAAATGAGCGGTTCCTGGAAAAAGTATATACGACGTATGAGAGGGAGAAAATAAAAGGCTCCTCCCATACTGCTGCCGGCATCTGGGCGGCCAAGGAAGCTGTAAGCAAAGCCCTTGGCACCGGGTTTGCCGGCTTTAAAATAAAGGATATAGAAATACGCCATGATGATAATGGCAGGCCGTATGTACAGTTATATGGCGGTGCCATGGACATATTTGAGAAAAATGGCTGCCAGGAGATGCATATAAGCATTTCCCATGAAAGGAGCCAGGCTGTCGCTTTTTGCGTTATAGAGTGACTTTATTTTATAGGAAAATATGTTATAATGTTATCCGGCTTTTATTATATCCCAATACGCCCGGCGGACAGGGCTTGTATTTCCGCGTATTAAGGAGACGCTATGAAAGATATATTAGAAAATATGAATGACATACTGAGCCAGGGGATCAGCGGTTTTCACATTTATGAGCTTACGGACCCCGTCCACATCAGCTATGTGAGCGGGAATTTATGCGAAATGCTCGGAGTAAAAGAGGACGAGCTTTTAAGTGATAAAGAGGATATGTATGCTCAGATGGTGCATCCGTCTGACAGAGGGCTTTACTCCGAATTTATAAATGATCTTAAAACTAAGGAACAGACGCTTAAGGCGGAATACCGCCTCGTTAAAAAGAATGGAAGTATCATCTATGTGGAAGATACGGTGACTGTAAAAAAAGACGGGGATGGGAAACTTGTTGGATATTCCGTTCTGGCAGACATTTCCGATATAAAGAAGAAAAATGATAATCTGCAGTTTCTTAATGAGACAATACCCTGCGGATTTTTGAAATATACCTGTGAAAAACAGCCAAAGATAACATACATAAACAAACAGATGATGGACTTTTTGAGATTCCCTGAAGCAAGGGAAGGAGAATTGGACTATCTGGAGCTTTTTAAGAGCAATATATTCATGATGATACCCATGGAGGAAAGGCGCAGATTTTCACTTTACCTCAATAGGGTATACAGTGCCGGTACACCCATGGCAGGTGAGATGACTCTCCTTAGATGTGACGGTACCAGGGCATATATGTTTGGCTGGGTCACAAAATGTGTCAATGAGCAGGGGGTCGAGGAGTTCCAGAGCGTATGCATGGATATTACCGAAAGACACCAGGCTAAAAAGGCCAATGAGACCAAAAGATATCTCAAGGCCCTTACTGACGTTTATGATAAAATATTTGAATATGACCTGGGGGCAAATACCGTTAAATGCCTCTACAGCAATAACTCGCCCATGTTCAAATGGCTTGAGAACATACCCATGCAGATGGAGGATGCCACGGAAAAATGGATATCCGGAACGGTTTCAGCCGATGACTGTGACAGGGTGCGTTCTTTCTTCAGGGACTTCTGCCAGAAGAAGCTTTATAAACCTGACGCCAAGCCGCCTAGGATAACATACAGGGCGCAGTCATCCAGTGGAGAAGTAAAGACCTACAGCGGAATATTTTTGAAAATGGATAATAACATAAGCCTTTACTGCTGCCGCTGCGTGCAGGATATGCAGGAGGCTGACGATTTAAGGAATGAAAATGTTTCATTGAAGGAAAATATGCAGGAGCTGGTAATGAGGTTTACCGATGGTGTGGCAGCCTTTGAGATAAATGATGAATATGTAACGCCACTTTACGCCAGTGACAACGTATGTGAGTTCTTTGGATTTACAAAGGAAGAATGGATGCCTCTTATGAAAAAGAGCACGCCCATAAAGGACTTTGTGGCAAGGAGCGACGCTGCCTATGAGGATATTCTGGAACTGCTCAGAAATGGTGAGGCAGAGTTTACATATTTTGACCTGAAAACAGAGACAGAAAAGCGTATCAAGGCCATATGCTCCCATAAATCGCCCATTGCCTCATCGCCCAGATATATAATGCTTTATAACGTGGAGGACACAGAACCCCAGAAAAATAAGACACTGCCTGAAAACCGTACGGTATCCATCCGTACATTTGGATACTTTGATGTATTTGTAGGGGATAAGGCTGTGGCTTTCAGAAACAAGAAATCAAAGGAGCTTTTTGCCCTTCTTGTGGACCGCAGGGGAGGATTTGTTTCATCTGAGGAAGCCATCAGCTTCCTTTGGGAAGATGAACTTGTCAATCCCGTGACCCTGGCAAGATACAGAAAGGTGGCCCTCAGGCTTAAAAATATCCTTGAGGAATATGGCATCTCCGATGTTATGGAGACCGTTGACGGAAAGAGACGCATCGTTACTGAAAAGGTAAGATGCGACCTGTATGATTATCTGTCAGGCAAAGAAGAATACTCACAGCTGTTTAAGGGAAGCTATCTGACTAACTACAGCTGGGGAGAAAATACTCTGGCGGAGCTTACGGGAAATATTTTGTATCAAAAAGAGGAATAACTATGCACACATATATACATAATGTATGCTACTATGAGACCGATAAGATGGGCATAACCCATCATTCCAACTATATCAGATGGATGGAGGAGGCTCGTACTGACTTTCTAAAAAGTGCGGGATACGGCATAAAAAGACTGGAGGCAGAGGGAGTGACATCTCCTGTCGTGTCTATAGAATGTCAGTATAAACACACCACCACCTTTGATGACAAGGTCAAAATAGAGGTGCATCTTGAAAAATATACTGGAGTCAAACTTGTCATAAGCTATATTATGACTAATCTGGAAACTGGAGAGCTGGTATTTACCGCCAGGTCATCACACTGTTTTATAAACGATAAAGGCATACCCGTTGCCATTAAAAAGCATTTTCCAGAGTTTGACGAAATACTTAAAAAAGAAGCAGAATCATAAGAAAAGCCCTTCCGTATTTATACGGATGGGCTTTTTACTTGTAAAAAGGGAGTTCCCGATGGGGTGGATAGAATAGTAAATAAACTTAATTGTAAAATTAGTTAATGAACATAAACGAACAATTG
>JABLTR010043230.1_pt1 | contig 21525 bp, 20 predicted proteins | sample 7160071 | NCBI WGS metagenome assembly JABLTR01 (sample SAMN14651230, study PRJNA627086) | human gut metagenome | isolation source: feces | host: Homo sapiens | reverse complement strand
TCTTCGAAGTCTAGGACCAGGAGGTCCCTGGCGTATCTTTCGCAGCATTTATGCTGCTACTTTCCTCTACGCGAGAAAGTAGGCCGGGGCGCCGATCATGGCAAAGCCATGATCTCGCGGAGCGCCCGCTGATGGGTGCAGGAGCCAAGTCTGGCGACTTGCTCCCGAGGGGACGCCCCCCCTCGCAAAGAAACCGCTGCCCCGGGAAAAGCACCAAACAATTCAAAAAGAAAGAATAGAATTCCCGCCCCCTTGCTGGTATAATAGAATTATCAAAATTTGAAGGAGGTTTTTCTATGACAGAACTTTTGTATCAGGGACATGGCAGCTACCGGCTGACGAGCGAACACGGCGCTGTCGTCTACATCGACCCCTTTGCCGGAGAGGGATATGACAAACCCGCTGACCTGGTGCTGGTCTCCCACGAGCACAGCGACCACAATCAGGTCAGCCGTGTCCATCTAAAGCCGGACGGCAAGGTGCTGCGCGCCGCAAATTTGATCGATGGCGCAAGCTATGGCGGGTGCCTGGTCAAGGATGTGCTGGTGAAGGCCACCGCTGCCTACAACAAGAACCATCCAAAATCCGAGTGTGTCGGATTCCTGCTTTCCACCGGCGGCAAAAAGCTTTACTTTGCCTGCGACACCTCCGAGACCGAGGAGATGAAGAAGCTGCGCGCCGAGCAGATCGACTATGCCTTTCTGCCTATCGACGGCATCTACAATATGAACGCCATTGAGGCCGCCCGCTGTGCGGAGATCATCGGTGCAAAATGCAACGTTCCTGTCCACATGAAGCCGGGCGCGCTGTTCTCGCAGGAGATGGCGGAGAGCTTTCATGCGGAGAACCGTCTGATCCTGCGCCCGGGACAGACCATTACCTGGTAAAGAGAGGACAACCGATGGAATACAGTCAGTTTTATGAGGAATACGGCCACCCCTTCACCGGCAGAAAGCGCCGGCGGCTGGAGGAGTTTCTGCGCCGGATGAATTTGAGCTACGACGAGGGAGTGCAGTACACCGTCAACCTGGTGACCCAGGATGGGGAGATCGCCGCCACCGGCTCGCTGCAGCACAACGTCATCAAGTGCGTGGCGGTGGATGACCGCTATCAGGGCGAGGGCCTTTCCTCCCGCATCGTCACTCTGCTTTTAAATCGCGCGATGGAGACAGGACAGAGCCACCTCTTTGTCTTTACCAAGCCCCAGAACCGGGCGATGTTCTCCGACCTGGGATTTTATCCGATCCTCCAGACGGCGGACGTCCTCTTTATGGAGAATGTCCGCGACGGAATCCAGAAGTATGTGCAGGGCCTGGAGCGCCCGCAGCAGAAAGGCGGAGTGATCGGGGCGGCGGTGATGAACTGCAACCCCTTCACCAACGGCCACCGCTATCTGATCGAGACGGCAGCGAGCCAGTGCGATACCCTGCACCTCTTTGTCCTCTCGGAGGACCGCAGCGCCTTCCCGGCGGATGTGCGCTACGAGCTGGTGCGGGAGGGGATTGAGGGCATCCCCAACGTCATCCTGCACCACACCTCCGACTACCTCATCTCCTCGGCGGTCTTTCCCACCTATTTTCTCAAGGAGCAGGCCCGCGCTGAGCAGATCAACTGCGAGCTGGATCTGCGCATCTTCTGTGAGTACTTTGCCAAGGAGCTTGCCATCACCCGGCGCTTTGTCGGCACCGAGCCGTTCTGCCAGGTCACCAGCGCCTACAACCGCGAGATGAAGCGCATCCTGCCGGAGTACGGCATCAAGGTGGTGGAGATTCCCCGCAAGCAGCTGGACGGGCTGGAGATCAGCGCCTCCAGGGTGCGCGCGTGCCTGAAGGCGGGGGACTTTGACGCCATCGGGCAGATGGTGCCGTCCAGCACCCTGCGCTTTCTGTGCTCCGAGCGGGGGCAGCAAATCGCCGAAAAATTAAGACAGGAAACGGACAACGAATGATAGAGGAACACTTACAGGAAATTTTAAACACCCCGCCGCTTGCGCTCGACGAGATTTTGTCCGCGCGGGAAAGGCGGGCCGACACCCAGCGGCAGCTGCTGGAAGAGGGTCAGGGGACGCTGATCTGCCTGACCCTCAATATTGCCGGGGCGGTCAAGAGCGCGCCGCTTTTGACAAGGGCCTTCGAGGAGGGTAAGAGCCGCATCCTGACCCAGCTGCGCTTTGAACGGGCGAAAATTGGAAAGTGCATCGAGCGCCACGAGCGGACGGGGGACGAGCTGTACCTGCTGGTCGACCTCGATCTTGTCACCGCTAAAAGACGGATGGTGGAGATCGAGGAGGGCTTTGCCCTCGGGCGGCTTTTGGATATCGACGTGATGGCAAAAGGGGTGCCCAAAATCTCCCGCCAGCAGCTGGGGCTGCCGCCGCGCCGCTGCCTTGTCTGCGGGGAGATGGCGGCGGCCTGCGCGCGCAGCCGCCGGCACGACATCAAGGAGATTTTGCGGCGTACGGTGGAGCTGATCGACGGCTACTTTGTAGGGGAATATGCCGACAGAATCGCCGGGCATGCCTGCCGGGCGCTGCTCTATGAGGTGCACATCGCGCCGAAGCCGGGACTGGTGGACCGGGAAAACAGCGGCGCGCACCGGGACATGGACGAGTTTACCTTTTTTGACAGCGCCTGCGCGCTCTACCCCTATTTTCGGGAGTGCGCGAAAAAGGGGGCGCTGTACCGTGAGGAGCCGGACGTCCTCTTTGCGCTGCTGCGGATGGACGGCAAGCTGGCCGAGCAGCGGATGCTGCGCGCCACCGGCGGGGTCAACACCCACAAGGGAGCGATCTTCTCGATGGGGATTTTCTGTGCGGTGATGGGGAGCATGATGGAGGAAGGCTTTGGTGAATCCGCCTTTGCGGCCCGCTGTAAAGCCCTCTGCCGCGACCTGCTGCGGGACTTTGAGGGCTTGAAGCAAAAGGAGAATCTTTCCTACGGCGAGCGTCTGTACCGCGACTACGGCATCACCGGCATCCGTGGAGAGGCGGCGCAGGGGTTCCCTTCGGTGCTGCAGGTCGGCCTGCCCGCCCTGCGGGAGGGAAGCGAAGCGGGCAAAAGCCTCAACGACGCTGCGCTGGTTGCCCTGCTGCGGCTGATCCAGGCGGTGCAGGACACCAATATCCTCACCCGCTCCGACCCCCAAACGCTGCAATGGGCGCAGCAGCAGGCGGGGAAGGCACTGGAACAGGGCGCCGGCCCCGAGCAGATGCGGGAGCTGGACCGCGCCTTTACCGCGTGCAACCTAAGCCCCGGCGGCTGCGCCGACCTGCTGGCGCTGAGCTTGTTTTTGTTTTTTATGGGCCGATAAGCGGATGGTTTTGCCCCGCTTGAACGGCTGATTGTGGAGAATACACCCGTAACTGAAAAGGGAGGAATAAAAGATGAACCGCTTACAGCAATTTGTGGAGCTGCTGATCGGCAGCTTTGATAACAGGGAGCAGTACGAGCAGATGCAAAAGGAGGGCAACCAAACCTTTCCGCTGGCGCGCCACGTCAACACCGCCTGCAACGATAAAATTACCGGCTTGCCGCAGGACTTTGACGGGGTGTTTGTGCTGGAGGAGAGCTACTACACCGTTGGGGAAAGAACCAACGCCTCCCCACACCTGTTTTTGTTTACCATGGAGGGGGAGGCGGTCAAGCTCACCTCCTACGAGATGCCGGAGGGCTACGACAAGGACAGCTTCACCTATCAGCAGCTGAAGCCGGTCGCCTTTGACGCCTTGAAGCCTTCGGCAAAATTCACCCCAGCTCTCTACCACGAGCATGACGGCATCTGGGAGGGCGGCAGTGAGAGCATGTTCTCGCCGGTGCTCAAGTTTACGCTGTTCGAGCGTTTTTCCAACGAGGGACTGGAGGTTTCCGAGTCGATGGAGGTAAACGGCAAGCGCACCTTCGGCTACGATGTGCCGATTCTGTACCGGCGGGTGTGAACCTGTTTGAAGCGAGGAGGAAGTAAGATGTGGAAATTTGAAGATGACAGGACGGCTGCGGTGATCACGGCCAGGGAGCACGTCGCCTGCGGCCATAACAGGCAGGACAGTTGCCCTGCGCTTGTCCTTCCCGAAACCGCCATCCTGTTTTATATGCACAGCGGGCCGCAGTATCTGCAGGAGCACTACCCCTGCACGCTGCTGACCGAAAAGCTGCCCCGCTTTTTGCAGGGCGGGCCGGTCTGGAAGCTGGACGAAAAAATCTGCTTTCTGGACGGCGGACGCGGCGCGCCGCAGGCGGTGGACACCATCGAGACACTCGCTGTCCTCGGGGTCAAGCGGGTGGTCACCGTCGGGATGTGCGGCGGATTCTCCGAGCAGGTAGCGGTCGGGGACATCCTGGTGCCGGACAAGGCCTTTGTCGAGGAGGGCACCTCGCTGCACTATTACGAGCAGATCGACTTTGCCCAGCCGGATGAACAGCTGTTCGAGCAGCTGAAAAAGATTCCCGGGGCGAAGGTGCTGCCCATCGTCACGACCGACGCGGTTTATCGCCAGACCTTCTACAAGGAGCAGCTCTGGCGGGAAAAGGGCGCCGTGGCGGTGGACATGGAGACCTCCGCCCTGTGGAGCGTCGGGAAGTTTTTGGGCCTGCAGGTGGCTTCGGTGCTGATGATCTCCGACTGTCATCCTCTGCGGGAGGGCGAACCGGCCTGGGAATGGAAGATGACCATGGAGATGCGCCGGCGATTGTTTAAGCGGGTGATGGAGATTGTTTTCTCCGCATAAGTAAAAAAACGAAGGCATCCACTTTGAAGTGGTGCCTTCGTTTTTTTACGGATTGGCTTTGGGCGGCGCAGGGGAAACTTCATACCCTATTCTGGTAAGCGCCTCCTTATCGTCGAGGGAAATTTTTTCCATCCCGTAGTGCTCGGCGAAGCGGTCAAGATCGAGGTCGGCAAATTCCCCGGTGCCAAATTCATCGAATTGTTTCTGGTTTACCTGAACGATGTAGCCGTCTCCGACCAGCGTGTAGTGCGCGGAGTCCCCTGAGAAGGGGATAAAATAATTTACAAATACCATGTAGCAATTTGTAGAAGTTAATAAAAAATGAATCTGCTGTGCAAAAAGGACGAACTGATCATCGGTTCGCCCTTTTTGGCTGGGGAGAAAACACAAGTCTGCTGCCCGTCTCTGCTCAAAGACGGCGGGCGGCAATGAGGTTTTCAGTTTGGATTACAGCATCTCGATGAAGGCGGCGCAACGGGTGTTGAGCTGGCCGATGTCGGAGGAGGAGTAATCGGTCTCGACGCACATATACGGGATGCCGCGCTCGGTGACAAAGCGCTTGATGTAGTAGGACTCGACGTTGTAGGTGTGGCAGGCCTGCAGGACCACCTCGACGACCGCGTCGATCTTGTACTCGTCAAGCAGACGGCCCATCAGCTTGAAGCGGTTCTCGTCCGGGGTCATGCAGGAGCAGCCGATGTTGAGGTAGCGGTCGGCGATTGCCTGGTAGATGTCGTCGGTGTCCTCGTTGATCAGCTCGTCGACCGATTTGGCTCCGCTGCAGTTTTCGTAGCAGACGACGTTGCCGCCGTTGGCCTCGATGCTCTTGACCACCTTCATCGCGTTGCCGCCGATGGGGCAGCCGGTGACCAGGATGCGCGGGCGCTTTTCGACGGGGCGGCTGCCCTGCTCGTACTCGGTCTTGATGCGCTCGGTCAGGGCGTTGACCTCGTCGATGGCCTGGCGGCGGTTAAACTTAAAGTTGGAGCCGTACAGCACCGCGTACAGGTTGGAGCCTGCCATCGGCGGTGGGTCCAGCTTCATCAGCTCATAGAAGTGGCGCAGGGCCAGGCGGTTCTGGTTGGAAAGGTGCACCTGCTCGCGCAGCTTTTCCTCGGTGATCTCGACGCCGAATTTTTCCTCCAGCTTGTTTTTGAGGGCGACGACCTCCTCGCGCCAGAGCTTGCGGCCCATCGGGGACTGGCGGTTTGGCAGCTCCATGATGTAGGTATCCTTGATCTCGCCGAGCATCTCGTACATCTTCTTCTTGCCGTCGCAGGTGGTCTCGCCGATAATCAGGTCGGAGAAGTAGAAGAAGGGGCACTTCTGGGTCTTGGCAAAGCCGTAGCTGGATTTGACCAGCGGGCAAAGGTTGCGCGGCAGGTCCTGCTCCGCTTCCGGGATAGTCTCGTCGGAGAAGGAGCACAGGCCGACCGGGATGGCGCCGGCGGCCATGATGACCTCGGTGGGGGTGTAGGTGCAGAAGGTGCCGACAAAGGGGATGTTCTTCTGCTTGATTTCGTAGGCGTGCAGGAAGGAATTGCGGCGCTGTTCGCTGAATTCTTCGAAGATGTCAGGTAAGGTTTTGATAACTTCCATTTGATAAATCCTCCTTCTAAAACAATGGGTTAGCGATTGTTATACAGGTGGCAGGCGACGAAGTGGCCTGGTTCTACTTCTTTGAGTTCCGGGCGCTGGGTGCGGCAGATTTCGCTGCACTTGCTGCACCGTCCGCTGAAGCGGCAGCCAGCCGGCGGGTTGATGGGGGAAGGGACGTCGCCGGTGAGCATGATCTTTTTGCGCTGGCGGGAGGCCTGCGGGTCCGCAATCGGCACTGCGGACAGCAGCGCCTCGGTGTAGGGGTGCAGCGGGTGCTTGTACAGGTCGGCGGAGGGGGAGAGCTCCACCATGTTGCCCAGATACATGACGGCGATGCGGTCGGAGATGTGCTTGACCATCGACAGGTCATGCGCGATGAACAGCATGGTCAGGTCGCGCTCCTTCTGCAGCTTGATGAGCAGGTTGATGATCTGCGCCTGAATCGAGACGTCCAGCGCAGAGATCGGCTCGTCGCAGAACAAAAACTCGGGGTTGACCGCCAGGGCTCTGGCGATGCCGATGCGCTGGCGCTGGCCGCCGGAAAATTCATGGACGTTGCGCATGGCGTGCTCGGCGTTGAGGCCAACCATGTCCAGCAGCTCCAGCACCATCTTTTCCTCCTGCTCGCGAGAGGAGGCCAGCTTGTGGATGCGGATGCCTTCAGCGACGATGTCGTACACTTTCTGGTGCGGGTCGAGCGAGGCGTAGGGGTCCTGGAAGATCATCTGCACCTTGCCGGTGAAGTCGAAGCGCTCCTTTTTGGTCATGTGGTGGACGTCCTTGCCCTGATATTTGACCTGGCCGGAGGTGGGCTGCAGCATGCCGATGCAGGTCTTGCCGCTGGTGGTTTTGCCGCAGCCGGACTCGCCGACAATGCCGAGCGTCTCGCCCTTGTAAATGACAAAGGAGATGTCGTCCACCGCCTTGAGCACCTTCTTTTTGCCGGCCTTGTAATATTTGCAAAGGTTGGTGACCTCGAGCTGAACCGTTGCGTTGTTATGCATGCACAGCACCTCCAATCTGGAACGGGACGCCGGTGCGGTCGGCACGGGGATCGCTCAGCCAGCAGGCGACCTGATGTTTGTTGCTGCCGTCCTGTGCGTCCACCGCTTCCGGCTCATACTCGGCGCAGATGTTCATGGCGTAGGGGCAGCGGCTGCAGAAGGCGCAGCCCTTGGGCGGATGGATCATGTCCGGGATGCTGCCCTCGATGGTGACCAGCTCCTTTTTGTTGTCCAGGTCCAGGCGCGGCACCGAGTTCATCAGCGCCCAGGTGTAGGGGTGGTGCGGGTGGTAGAAGATGTCGTCGCTGCTGCCCTTCTCGACGATCTTGCCCGCGTACATGACGATGATGTCGTCGGCCATGTCGGCCACGACGCCCAGGTCATGGGTAATCATGATGATGGCCATGCCGAGCTTTTGCTGCAGCTGCTTCATCAGCTCCAGAATCTGTGCCTGGATGGTGACGTCCAGGGAGGTGGTCGGCTCGTCGGCGATCAACAGCTTGGGGTTGGTGATCAGGGCGGTGGCGATCATGACGCGCTGCCGCTGTCCGCCGGAAAGCTCATGCGGGTATTTGTTCATACAGGCCTGCGCGTCCGGGATGCCGACCAGCTCCAGCATCTCCTGCGCCCGTTTTTGAATCTGCGCCTGGGAGAGATTTTCGTCGTTGTGGTTTTGCAGGTTTTCCATGATCTGTTTGCCTACCATCATGGTGGGGTTTAAGGAGACCAGCGCATCCTGGAAGATCATCGAACATTCCTTGCCGCGGAAGGCGTACCATTCCCTTTCGGAAAAATCGAGGATGCTCTTGCCCTCGTACAGAATCTGGCTGCCCTCCTTGATAACGCCGGGCTTTTCGATCAGGCCCATCAGCGACTTGGAGGTGACCGATTTTCCGCAGCCGGACTCGCCGACAATGGCGGTGGTTTTGCCTTTTTCGATCTCGAAGCTGACACCGCGCACCGACTGCACCTCACCGGCATAGGTAAAATAGGAGACGGAGAGGTCTTTAACATTGACAAGTGTACTCATGGTTTCCTCCTTATTTTACAATCTTGGGTTCCAGCGCGCTGCGCAGCACGTCGCCCAGGATGTTGAAGCTGAGGACGGTGAGCAGGATCAGCAGGCCGGGGTAGATGGCCAGCTGCGGCTGATCCAGGATGTTGGCCTGCGCTTCCTGCAGCATGCTGCCCCAGGAGGCGTTGGGAATCGAGATGCCCAGCCCCAGAAAGCTCAGCGAGGATTCGGTCAGGATGGCGCTGGCAACGCCGAGGCTGGCGGCAACGATGACCGGGCCGAGGATGTTGGGCAGGATGTGCTTGACAGCAATTAGAACGTTGCCAGCGCCCAGATTTTTGGAGGCGATGACAAAGTCGCGTTCCTTTAAGGACATGGTCTCCGCGCGGGTGATGCGCGCGACCGATGCCCAGGAAAACAGGCTGAGAACAACGATCAGGGTGGTCATGCCGGGCTTGAGGATGGTGTTGAGCACGATCATCAGCAGCATGCTCGGCAGCGCCAGAAAGATGTCGGTGAAGCGCATCAGCAGCATGTCCAGTTTGCCGCCGATGTAGCCGGAAAAGATGCCGATGGTGGTGCCGATAAAGACGGTGACCAGCATAGCGCAAAAGCCGACCAGCAGTGAGACGCGGCCGCCGTACAGCGCGCGGGTGAAGTAGTCCCGGCCGTAAGCGTCGCAGCCAAAGGGATGCTCCAGCGAAGCGCCGGCAAACTTGTTGGCAAGGTCCAGCTTGTTGGGGTCATAGGGGCTCAACGGAGCCAGCAGGGTAGCGATGATAATGACAGTTAAAAAGATGACAGCAAAGATTGCGACCGGATTGGCCTTGATTTCCGAGGCAATGTCCTTCCAGATGCTGCGGTGATAGACGGTGCCCAGTTCCTTGGGTTTTTTCTCGATGCGCTGAAAGGATTTTTCGTTGATGATGACCTTATTTTCCATTAGCGATGTCAATCCCCCTCTTGATTCGCGGATCCGCAAAGGAATACAGGATGTCCGCCACGAAATTGCCGACGACCAAAATGAAGCCGGAGAGCATGATGTAGGCCATGATGACCGGATAGTCGCGCTTGCCGATGGCCTCCATCGCAAAGCTGCCGACGCCCGGCCAGCCAAAGACGCTCTCGATGATGAAGGAACCGCAGACCAGCGACGCCATGTTCATGCCCAGGATGGTGATGATGGGCAGCAGCGTATTTTTTAGGACGTGCTTGCGCAGAATCTGCGCCGGGGTGCAGCCCTTGGCCTTGGAGGCCAGGACATACTCCTCGCTGAGCTGTCCGATGGTGTTGGCGCGCACATAGCGGATCTTGGAGGCCATGGTGCCTAGGGCCATGGTCAGCACCGGCATAATCATGTGCTGCAGGGTATCCAGTGGGGTGTCGACGCCCACCGAGTGCATGCCGGAGGAGGGCAGCCAGTGCAGGGTGGCGGTGAAGAGAATAATCATCAGCATGCCAAAATAGAAGGACGGGATGGACATGCCAAAGTAGGCAAAGCTGCTGATGAGGTTATCCGTCCAGGTGTTTTTCTTGTACCCCGCGATCAAGCCCAGCGGAATGGCAAGCGCCAGCGAGACCAGCAGGGAAACGCCCATCAGCAGGATGGTGGAGGGCAGGCGGCGCAGCAGCATGGGGGCGACAGGGGTGTTATAGGAGAGCGAAACGCCGAAGTTTCCCTGCAAAGCTTCGGTGAGCCAGCCCCAATACTGTTCCGGCATGCTCTTGTCGAGTCCCAGTTTTTCGGTGATCAGCTGCCGCTCGGTTTCGGTCATATCCGGTGTCAGGTACATCGAGGAGATGTCACCGGGAGCAAGGTCGATGATCGCAAAGGAAAAAAAGGAGATGAGCAGCATCACGATTGCCAGCTGACCGATTTTCTTTAAGCAATATTTTAACATTGGTCTTTCCTTTCCTTGATGAAAAAACTGCCCTTGGTGTCAAGGGCAGTTTTTTTGACTGCGAAAAAGTGTTAGCCGTTAACGGAAATGCCCAGGTAATCAGCAAATTCTGGAACGATCGGGCTGGAATCCAGGCCGGTTACGTTCTTCTGAGAAACCAGAACGTAGTTGGTGTAGGTCAGCGGGTAGATGCGGTACTGATCCATCGCGACGTCCATCAGCTCGTCCGCAAGCTGTTTGGCTTCCGCCTCATCGGTGGTGGTGTTGACCGCCAGCGCCAGCTCGCCGCAGGCCTCGGTCATGCCCCAGGCGTCATCGGCCTGGTTCAGGTAGCTGTAGGCCTGGTTCAGAGTGGAACCGCGCATCGAGTCCCAACCGTTGGTGCCGAGATCCCAGGTGGTCTCCTGACCGTTGAAGCCGTAGGAAGAAGCAGCGAAGAATCTTGGGAAGAAGGAGGAAGAATCCATGCCTTCAATCGAGAGGTTGACGCCGATCTGAGCCAGCTGCTGCTGGATGACAACGGCGACAGCGTCCATGTTCGGACGGTCAGCGTTGTAGATGTAGGTCAGGGTCATGCCGGACAGGCCGGAGGACTCTGCAAGCGCCTGGGCGCCTTCCAGGTCGTAGGTGTAAGCTTCGGTGTCCGGATTGTAGAGGCTGATTTCTGGGGTCAGCAGTGAGTTTGCCTTGGTGGCCAGCTCGTCAGAACCGAAAGCTGCTGCGAGAATTTCGTCCGGATTGATGGCCATAAACAGTGCCTGGCGCTGCTCGTCGGTCAGGTTGGCGGGGCCGAATGGGTTGACCTGCAGGTAGTTCAGGCGCGCTTCCGGGAAGGAATAGATGTTGTACTTGTCGCTCTGGGCGCTGTATTTTTCCAGCTGGTCAGCGGTGGTGAGACGCATGTAGTCGATTTCGCCGTTTTCAAAGGCGATCTCTCTGGTAGAGCCGGAACCGATCACCTTCATGACAACGGTCTTGACCTGCGGGGTGCCTCTGTAGTAATCGTCACGGGCGGTGCAGACAAAGCTGTCCTCGTTGATCTCGGTGACGGTGTAGGGGCCGGAGGTGACAAAGCCAGGGGTGTTGTAGTAGGTGGTGGCGTTGTCCAGCGCTTCTGGATCGCCGTCAAAGACGTGGGATGGATAGAGGGTCATGCCGGCCAGAATGACGCGCTCGTAGTTGTACGGTTCCGGCAGGATGAACTGTACGGTGTGGTCGTCGACGATGTTCATGCTGCCGTCGACGCCGTTGACGCGGATGTAGCGGTTGTAGCCATAACGGTAAACCGAGTAGTCGGCAACAAACTGTACGTCAGCGGTGGTGATGGGGGTGCCGTCCGACCAGGTGGCGTCCTCACGCAGATGAACGGTGTAGGTCAGACCGTCCTCGGAAACTTCCAGGCTGTCGGCCAGGTAGTAGTCCAGACCGCCCTCGATGTTTTCCAGGAAGAGGTGGTCGAACAGCGGACGGGTCATCGAGGTGTAGTCATCCGAACCGCCGGTCTGTGGGGAAAGGGAGTCCGGCATGTAGCTGATCGCAACGGTGAAGGTGTCGTTGGATTCGGTAGAAGTGCTTTCCTCTGTGGAAGCAGCTTCCTCGGAGCCGCCCTCCTCGGTGGTTTGCTCGGTGGTGCTGGTTGTGTTGTTTTCTGCTGTTGTTGTTTCGGAGCCGCAGGCGGCGGTAGCCATCATCATTGCGGCAGCCATCAACAAAGCAAGCAGTCTTTTCTTCATAAAACTGTGCCTCCATTCTTGACTGGCTGGACATAATTCGTACAGATTGTGATAATTTGATATTTTTATACCCACAAATATCAATGTTGCACAATGCTTGATTATAATTTAGCATCCGATGTCGAAGATAGCAAATCGTTTTTTTGAATCCGAACGGGAGGTTCGTATCGGCTTTATCTTTCGATTGCTCGTTATTTTGCAAACACTTTCTTTATTTTGACAAAATTTGTGAATTATGCTATATCGAATCGTTATGAAGTCAAGTGTTTCTTTGGGAAATTTTTCTGAACATTAAGAAAATGGGTCGGAATGGGCAGAATTTTGTAAAGAAAAGGGAGCGGCGGGCGGGGAAGATGAGATGCGGACAAGCGGCAAATTCGGGTAATTTTTTGGCACTGATCTCTTTGCCGAGAGGGAAACCGCGGGTTGCTTGGATTTGTGACAGCAAGGTGGTACAATGGGAACGAGGTGATGACAGGATGCAGACAAAGGAAATTCTTTTGAAATTGAGAATACAAAACGGTTGGTCCCAGGAAGATCTGGCGGAAAGAGTCTATGTGACCCGCCAAGCAGTATCCCGCTGGGAAAATGGCGAGACGGTGCCCAATACAGAGACATTGAAGTTGCTGTCTAAATTATTTGATGTTTCAATCAACACTCTCCTGGGCTCACCGCACAGCCTGGTTTGCCAGTGCTGCGGGATGCCCTTGGAGGATCAGGTCATGAGCAGGGAAGCGGACGGTTCCCTCAATGAGGAGTACTGTCAGTGGTGCTATGCGGATGGGCAGTTTGTCTATACAAGTCTTGAACAGCTGATTGATTTTCTGGTGGAACACATGTCTAATGAGCATTGGCCGAAAGATCAGATGCGCGCCTATCTGCAGGGAATGCTGCCGACGCTCCAATACTGGAAGGCTATTGCGCAGGAAAATCTGGAAAAAGAAAAGTAGGAATAAAAGACCCAGGCAGCTTTAGCTGTCTGGGTCTTAGTTCGCTGCATTTTCTAAAGAGGGGTGGCGTTTGACTTTCCGCCGGTTTCCTGTTATGCTGAACCTATCCAAAATCAACCGACAAAGAGCAGAAAGATGAATGGAGGTTTTGTCGATGAAATGCTTTTTAACCAGCAGTCCCTTCCTTCCTGACAGGAGCAGCATTAACCCCGCCAATGGCTTTGCCGACCGGATTAGAGCCAGCGTGCCGTCCCCGTGCAAGGCACTTTTCATCTGCTCGGACCCGGATAGTCACGAGCAGACGGACGGTTTTGCGCAGGCGGTCAGAGCGAACCTGGAAGCGCTGGGTCTGCAGTTTAGTCAATATGCCGTGCTGGATGGCAGAAATGAGGACAAGGCGGGCGAGCTTGTTGGCGGCGCGGAGCTGATTATTTTGGCAGGCGGGCATGTGCCGACCCAGAACCGATTTTTCGTGAAGGTTGGACTCAGGGAATGGATGCGCTCCTTTGACGGTGTCCTGGTGGGCATCAGCGCCGGCACGATGAACAGCTCCGAGGTGGTTTACGCCCAGCCGGAGCTGGAAGGAGAGGCGACCGATCCCAATTACCAGCGCTTTCTGCCCGGCCTTGGTCTGACCAAAAAGATGATCCTCCCGCATTATCAGATGCTCAAGGATGAGGTGCTGGATGGCCTGCGCGTCATGGAGGACATCGCCAACCCGGACAGCCAGGGCCGCCGGTTCTACCTGCTGGTGGACGGGAGCTATCTGTATATCGAAGATGGCAGAGAGGAAGTTTTTGGCGAGGCCTACCTGTTGGCGGATGGGAAGCTGTCGCAGATTTCAAAGCCTGGAGAATCGGCTGTTCTCTAACGATCTTGTTTGCAAAAACGCAACACAGAAAAGAGAGGAAAGCAGAGTGGTTTACGGCGCGATCAACCGAAAGGGTGAAGCGTACTACACGGATCTAAACAGGGTGCTGCAGGCGATCGGATATCGGCACAAGGACTACAACTGGCTGATCACCGACTGTGTTTGCTATCCCCAAAATCCGGCCATAGCTGAAATGCTGGCGCAGGATTACTGTTGGCTGAGCGGCGAACAGCTCAGCGACCTTGTGATGGCGGAAAATTTTCAGTGGATCTGGGCGGACCTGTGCGCCTTCGACAAGGGGATTGCGCTGGCCGAGGTACTGCAATATGAGCTGCCCCGTGCTGACGGCTATGACGGATTTTGGCAGATGCCGCTGACCATGCAGCATCCGCTGGCAGAAATCGAGATTGTTCCGTGGGACAGTTCGATGACGCTGCTTTTGAGCCGCAGAAAAGATATCGTAGATAATTTTCGCAACTATTATCCCGAGAGCGAAAATCTGGGGGATTATATTAGAAAACCATAGAAGAAAAAGGGGCTGCCTGGTTTGTAAAAATCGGGCAGCTCCTGGTTTGTTGAGAGAGACGGCAGTTTTTTCAATTGCTGCCCTATTTTCTAAAGTTTGGGCTTTAGTTCATAAGACGGATGGTATAAGCCTGTCGGTTCATAAAACTTGTTGCCGATATAGCGGAAACCCAGCTTGAGCAAAACTTTTGAGGAAGCTACATTGTTGGGATTGTGCCCCGCAAAAAGGGCGTCTGCTTTCAGAACGGAGAAGGCATAATCTGCTACAGCCGCTGCTGCTTCTGTTGCATACCCCTTCCCCCAAAATTGAGGGCGCAAATGAAACCCCATCTCATACTCATTCCCGTGATATGGCCTTAGCCCACAGCAGCCGATGAAATTGGTTGAAGAAAGTTCAAAAATAGGCCAATACTGCACATGATATTTCGTCTCATTATCAATTTCCGTTGTCAGTCGAGAGGAAATTTCTTCTACACTAAATTTGCCTCTGGCGCAAATCAATTTTGTGACATCAGGATCGCCCCACAGCAATTCTGCCAATTTTATATCGCCTTTTTGCCATTTGGAAAATCCAATCCGATTGGTTGTTAAGAAAAAATGCATCTTCACTTTTGCTTCTTTCAATTTTAATCTGTTATCCTACCAAAGGGGTGCCTAGAACAATTGCGGTCTTCGTTTATCGTCCGCCGGACAGAATGCCAGATAGTGCTCATTGATGGAGTTTTGCCAAAGTATTTTTGACCCAAAAGTACAAAGCCCCTGCAAAGCTTTAGGATAAAACTTTGCAGGGGCAAAAAATTATTCCTACTCGCCGAGTTAAATCCATTTCTAAACTTTTTTGTATAGAGGGTTTAATTCGACGTGGTTTTATTTGATGCAGATTATCCTTATCCTAAGGTCTATTCGGACTTTTGCTATCAAAAATCTATCCTATCAGGGGTTTTGCTTGAGATGGATGATTGGATGGTTTATGGGTAGTATTATAACATAGTTCTATCTTGTTTTCCAGATAGATTTCGTTTTTACTTTACCACCATAATATTCACTTATATAACCTAGTATTTGCTGATTTATAGTTTCCTTATCATTTGCGGATCGTAGCATTCAAATGCATTTTTTAGGTCCATGCTGCCATTTCAATATCCCTCAAAATATTAATTGCCGACGGCACATCCATTTGATTGTAGAGAAATGCACGTCTCAAGAGAGCTTCTGGTACCATCGGATCATATTTATCTATTTTGGGCGTTTGATTCTGTGGAAGGAGCATATTCGGATCGTCTAAATCTATGCTCAAGCTACGGCATCGAGACAAAAATTCGTCAAGACTGAGCCCGCTTGTAATTTGCAGATAATAGTAGGAACTAGCCACAGCGTATATATCAAGAGTTTGCTTTAGTCCACAAGAAAAAAGTTTAGCCATTGTCCTGATTTCTCTGGTTCCACACCATGGACAAATGAAAAAGCTGTTTTCACTGCAGGGTAACACTTTGCTATTGAGCAGTCCGTTTTCTCTCGCATACTTTCGCGTGTCAGAAAGCAATCGCTGTGCGTTTGGCTGCAAATAAGTATATACTGTATCTTCCTGCAAGACTCTTTTCATCCGCTCTACGATCTTATCATGAATGTCTCCGCCAGTCCCCATCCATGCGGGTATCCGATTACTTTTCGTGCGAGCAACATAGATAATTTTTCGTTCTTCATCAATGGAAACTACTCGCCAAGATCGACCAGCCAAGACAAATACCTCATCCACTGCCGGGCAATTTGTCAGAGTACCTACTTCACCATCTTTTGACATCACATGATAGGTTTCTTCGTCTTGAAAAACAGCATAGAAGGAAAAATGATTTGTGATTTTTCCCCCTTTAATCCCACAATCAAGCCGCCGCCTTCAATCCGCTGTAGGTATTCCTCCTGCAGCATATATCGCAGTAGATCCTGATATTCACCTGCTGAAACTGTATCTCGGAAAGCGGGAAGCAGCAAAACCTTTCTGGCAAGTTCTGCTGGAGAAAGTTCTCCGTAGGTCATAAGCGTACTCAGCGTTTGATGTGCTAGTAGGCTAAATGGCTTCTTCTTTTGGATAAATGGCTCCACCCATCGTTCTTCAAGGTATAGTTGGATAATTGCAATAGAGCGTAGCAAATCCCACGGCAGTACCTCATAGGGATTTTTACATGACGGTTCATATAAATTCAGAAACATCATCTGTGACTTCCCTGTTCTCCGCCCAGAACGGCCAAGGCGCTGAACAAAGCTGGAACAGGTGTAAGGCGCGCCTACTTGAATCGTAGAATCCAAATCGCCGATGTCGATACCCAATTCCAAGGTAAGGGTCGCAGCAGCAATAGTGGGTCCTGCATGATCTCTTAGAGCATGTTCCGCTTCCTGACACAACGAGGCAGACACACTTCCGTGATGCACATAAAATACATCTCGCTCACCTCGCTGCTTTGCGATATATTTCATGTGTGCAATCACATCTTCTACATTTCCACGGCTGTTCGCAAAAACCAGGCACTTTTTTGTATGACAATTATCATACAAAAAGTCATAATATTTTTGGAGATCCTGCTCTGCCTGCTTTTCATCTTCCGCAACAGGAAAGCTCTCTACACACAGCGAAATCGTACGCTTATGTCTTGTAATGCCTACTGCTATCGCACCGACAGAGCTTCCCGCAGATAGGTAGGCCATCGCAGGCCGGTAATCGTTCAAAGTTGCGGACAACCCGATTCTGCGTGGGCGACATCCAGTCAGTTTTTCAAGCCTTGCAATCAGACACAGTACCTGAAGGCCCCGGTCCTCTCCCATCAGCGCATGAATCTCATCTATGACAATAAAGCGCAGGTCCGGAAATAAGCGGCAAGCATCTCCTGGGTGGCGCATCAGTAGTGCCTCCAGCGACTCAGGCGTAATCTGCAAAATTCCTTGTGCTACTTGCAGCGCCTTTCTCTTGGTTGACTGCGATATATCCCCATGCCAGGGCCACACGGGAATCTCACGATCATCAAGCAGCTCATTCAACCGCTCAAATTGATCGTTGATCAACGCTTTGAGTGGGCCGATATACATTACCCCAACGGAAGTAGATGGATTTTTCTCCAATATGGTCAGAATCGGGAAAAATGCAGCTTCCGTCTTGCCAGAAGCAGTTCCGGAGGCAACGATAACATGCTTGTTGGTGTCCATAATGGCATCGCAAGCTTCTACCTGTACTTCCCGCAAGTCCGTCCATCTTTTCCGGTATATGTATTCTTGAATAAAGGGAGCATACCGCTCAAATGCACTATTACTCATATGTCAAATTCGGCAAACAGATCTTCTGCCGCATCGTCAATTTGTTCCGGATTCTTTTCTGCGCTCTTAACCTGAAATTCCTGCGTATGGATCAACCCCTCGAATGTGGCATCCGGATTTTGGTGAAGGATATTCAACAAACCCAGGAAATCTCTCGTAACCTCACGCGGGGTCAGCAGCTGATCCGCCCCTAAGCGCGTGAGTACCGTGTTCAGAAATGCAGTCAATTCGTCCGCCCCAAGCTTGCATTCATAGTCATAATAGGAGCTATGTAGTTGGCAAAGACGCTCAAGCAGCAGATAAATTTCCTCCGATGACAACTGATTCAGTTTAATGACAGGACTTGTGTAGTCCACAAATCCCTGGGTACTAAATCGATTGTCTGAAAGGCGTGAACGAAGGGCTTCATAGCTGAACAATCCCCTGCGTTCATCATAGATAAATTGTGAGGTTCCACTCATAAACATACCGATATAGCGTGCCTTGCCTTGCATCGTATCATTGAAAATGGTCAAGACTTTTTCATAGTTGCTGTCTCGGGCCTGCTTATGAGTGATTTTATAGAGATTAACGCCTTCATCAAGAAAAACCAGTAATCCTCTATAACCAGCCTTATAAACAAACAGAGCAAACAGCTTCAAAAACTCATACCAGTTCTGATCGTCAATAATGCTATCAACAGGCAGGTCTCGGCGCGCCTCCGTTTTGTTGGCATATTCACCACGAATCCAGCGAAGCGATGCCTGTTTCAGCCCATCGTCACCGGTTTTCATACCTCTCCAGTAAGCATCAATGACCGTAGCGAATGCAAAACCATAGGCCATTTCAGATAATTCCGAGAGCACCTCTGCGATGCCTGTACTGACAGCATCAACGAGTGCTGGGTCTCCGGGCTTCAGGCCATTTTGCCTTGCTATACTTGACTGCATAGCAGAGATCCATTTTTGTAGAATCGATTCCAATGCACCGCCCTCTGGACGTGTGCGGGTAGACAGGTGCTGCATAAGTTCTTTGTATGTTGCCAGCCCCTGTCCTTTTGTTCCGGTGAGACGGCGCTCTGGAGACAAATCTGCGTCCATAACCACAAAAGAACGCTCCATTGCGTTATTACGGATCATTTGCAGCAAAAAGCTCTTTCCGCTGCCATATTGTCCACATACAAAGCGAAAAGCGGCTCCACCGTCCTCTACCGTGGACAGGTCCTGCAAAAAGGCGTTTACCTCCGGTTGCCTGCCTACTGCGATATGACGCAATCCGATTCTCGGGACAACACCTGCCGTCAATGAATTGATTAAGGCTGCCGCCTCACGGCGATTAATTGTTGCTGCCATCACTCTACCCCCAATAGTTCTACGGCACGCTTCAGTTCGTTGGCATATTGCTCCAAAACAGTCGGTGTATCGTCAAACGTATCAATCAAAATATCATCGAGAAACTGTGTTGCCACATCGTTGATCTCATCAATCAAGATTTCAGGCATGGACATAGCTTCTTCTGCCAGCTTTGCTAGCTTTTCTTGTGGATCATCGGAAAACAAAATCGCTTGCAGGGCTTGTCTTTGGATATCTGTCAACGCTTCCAAAAATTCTTTCAGGTTTTCCGGCAAACCAATTTCATCCAACTTAGCGTTCCGTATCTCTATTTCTGCTTCCGATTCCTGTTCCGCAGCAGGTTCTGACTCCGGCGTATTTTCATAAATGTAATCCAGTTCATCGCGGTAGTCGTCTTCGACAATATACCGTCCAGCCTCAGTCACAATCAAGGCCCGTGCAATGAAATGCGCTGCCGCAGAATTAATTTCCTTGATAAAAGTGCTTGCCTCCGTATTTGCAGAACTCTCCCATCCTGTCGCCTTAAGCGACAAGAGAAATTTTTGGGCCGACTTTGAGAGCTTTGTAAACATTGCGGAGATCTCCGGCAGTTCTGTCAACAGTTCTTTTTGTGTCCCTTCATCTGCCACTTCAAGAGCATCTCGCACAGCATCAGACTGCGCCCTCAGGCTTGCAATGCTGTCAAAGTCCAATTTTACCTCAACTTGTTTTGGCGGCGCTTTTTCTGTATTCTTCTTTGGCGTATATTCTTTCTTCAAAAAGCTTTCTACCAGACTGGATAATTCAGATTCTAGTTCTACACCACGTAACCGTCCTCGATACCCATATAAACTTCGAACATTTTCGCTGTAACGCACAAGTTGATTCATATAATTTCGTAATCTTGTGCTCATGCTATATGCTTTTACAGAAAGATCAATTCGCTTATTGGCCTCCGGGCATACTGCGCTTTGAAACGCATAATAACTTTGTTTTCTAGGACGATTTGGACCATATATAGCAAAGATACCTCGTCCTTTCTCTTTTAACAGTACTGCATCTGCCAGAACCACCACTCTTGGTATGGCCTCCTGCATTAACTGCTGATGCCCATCTTTATAAAATTTACTACCCATTATCGAATAGTCGCACAGAGAACAAATTAGAGGGAACGGCAGTCTCAATGGTTGCTCATTGCTATGTTGGTCAAGTAAAAGGTCCCTGATTGCAGTCTGACTTGGTAATTGTAAATCACATATTTTTGGCATGGTAAAATCAAGCTGATGAAGCTTGGCAAAGTCGAAAATCCACCCCAAAAGATATTGATCCAGTTTAGGAAACCGCTCTCGATAAGACATCCAAAGAGACATCAGCTGGTTATATCCATCGGACGCTTGCTTCCATCCACAGCCGCTTAAAAGCTCGTATATGTGCACGAAAATATAGGATAGGTCAGTATCTGGATATTCACCGTCCCGCACTTGGGTACGCCAATAAAAATACCACGCACGCTGGCGACGATCCATACTGTCATAAGTAGGCCAATACTGCATGAATGGAACAAACTCTGCTTTTTGTCCAACCCTATCAGCGTACTTTTTCATATCTCTAAAAAATTTTGTGGAAGAATTGTCAGAATATGATCTTTTGGTATATAGCGATACTTCGTTCTCTCCTGTTTTTGTTGCTGAAATTGTAACCGAAAAAGAAGGCCTTTCGCAAAATATATCTTGTCCGGAAGGCCTTGCAGGAATCTCCTGCTTTTTCTCAGTATCTCCAGGAACTACGACGTCCGAAAACAAAGTTGACTTCACAGTTTGGTTTTCTGCTGTTTCCTGCAATTTTTTGGAGTCCTTTGACACCTCACTTACTTCTACAGACTGGGGTCTAATATTGGGCTCTTGTTTCCTATGCGCCGGCCGTTGAATGATATGTCCCTCTTTATCAAGAAACATACCTGTTGCCACTAGAATGATATCTACCATCCATCCGATTCCAACTCCCCCTAATGTGAAAAGGTAAAGTATCCCTGTTAATTTTCTCCCTGTATAGAAACAATGCACACCAAGTGTTCCGAAAAAAATCGCGAGTAAAAGTGTAACCCAATACGATTTTTCAGAATAGCAGGTATCTACTTTGCTCACTTTTGCACGCTGTGCTTGTGTAATCGTAATTGCAGGGATAAGGAACATAGCAGAGAAAAGGATATAACAAACAATTAGGAATACAATATCGGAAACAATGTTTTCTTTGGAACTTCCCGCTAAAAAAGATAATGTAATCAGCATACACATAAACAGCCAGATTGCCATAAAAATACGGCTTACTAACTTTGTGGATTTAAAAAACTCTTTAATGTTCTTCATTATTGCATTCCTCCGGAAGACACTTCGAGCAATTCTGCTCTGATACATTTAATGCAGAAAAATCAAATTCAAGGATATCATCAACACCACAATCCAGCACTTTACAGATGCGTTCAATGCTATCCGGCCGCTTTACAATACAAGTGCAACAGTAAAAATAAAAAGAGTGACTCAGAAGGAGTTCCCTGCTAAAATGGTAGTTGCGACACAAACCAGAAGGAGGGA
>JABLTR010005634.1_pt1 | contig 21552 bp, 18 predicted proteins | sample 7160071 | NCBI WGS metagenome assembly JABLTR01 (sample SAMN14651230, study PRJNA627086) | human gut metagenome | isolation source: feces | host: Homo sapiens | reverse complement strand
TGTCAGGCCGCACCAACGTGACGTGACGCGTGGCTAGTATCATAGGGCTTTGCCCGTCGATGAAAAACCCCCGGCTTCGCCGGGGGATATTTATTCTATCCTCGAAAAAGGGCTGTGGCGGGAAATACCCGCCACAAATACACCCTGGGGGCAACCCCCTTTCGTGCTCCTTTTTCATACTCATTAGACAAGGCGGCGGGGAAGTTGGTTACATAACTTTTTGAAAAACGCGCAAAAAAGACGCCCAGGCACAGGCTTGGGCGTCTTTCTAGGGATAAAACGCGGATTACGCGGCTTTTTTCTTGTCCTTGTTCCACAGCTCTTTCTGCCGCAGCAGGAGAATCAAAGCCAAGATGCCGGCCAGCACGGCGGTGCCAGCAAAGTTCAGCCACAGGCCTGTCAGGCCGAGAGGCCAGAACACGCCGATGAGGATTACCGGGAACACCAGCGCGGTGGACACGGAAATGGCGGAGGCGGCCACGGGCTTCTCAATGGCGGAGAGGAAGCTCTGGGTGGCAAAGCTGAACCACCGGGTGATGTAGGTCAGGCTGAACAGCACCAGGGCGTGTACCGCCATCTCCAGATAGGCGGGGTCGGAATCCCCGGTGATGAACAGGCCGGCAATCTGCCGGGGGAACAGGGCCAGCACTCCCGTGGTAGCCAGGGCCAAGATGATGGCGGCGGTGTAGCACCGCTTCTCAATGGCCTTGACACGCTGGATGTTGCGCGCGCCCCAGTTAAAGCCCACCGCGGGCTGGAGGGAATCGCACATGCCGTACAGCAGCGGATGGACAAAGCCGTCCATGGTCATCAAAATGCCGTAGACGGACACGGCGTTCTGCCCGCCAAGGGCCAGCAGCACCACGTTCATGATGATGGAGGTGACGCGCCCGGCAATGTTGTTCAAAAAGCTGGGCAGCCCGCAGGAGACAATCTCCCGCAGGGCCTTGGCGTGGAACCGCGGCCGCACAAACCGCAGCTGCATCTTTCCGAAAAAGAAGGGGACAAAGGCAGCTATGGCAGTGAGGGCCATGCCCAGGCTGCTGCCCAGGGCCGCGCCCCGGATGCCGATTTTCAGCACGCCCATAAACAGCAGCTCGAAGCCCATGCAGGCCACAGACATGAAGATGTTCAAAAACATGCTGCGGCGGATTTTCCCGCAGATGCGCAGGTAATTGTCCACGGCGAAGACAATGGTGGTCACCGGTGAGCAGAGAGCGTAGGTGACCAGATATTGGGTGGCCTGGTCCAGCAGCTCTCCCTGGGCGCCCATCCAGGAGAGGAAGGTCCGCCCGCCCAGGGCCAGCACCGCCCCGGACAGAATCCCCGCCAGCACCACCATAATGCTGGCGCAGGTAAAGTAGTTGTTGGCCTCCTGCTCATCCTTGCTGCCCAGCTTGATGGAAATGGGCACGGCGCTGCCCAGGCCAATCAAATCCGCCAGGGCAAAGTTGATGATGACCAAGGGCATAGCCAGGTTGAACCCGGCAAAAGCGGTGTCCCCCAAAATGCGGCTGATGAAGATGCCGTCCGCCACCTGGTATAGGGCCGAGGCCAGCATCCCAATGGAGCCGGGAATGGCGGCCTTAAAAAACAACCGCGTGGGCGGCGTTTGGGAAAATAGGGTCTTGTAGTCCATAGAATACCTCTCGATTCCTTCAAACGAAATGGATTCCCATTATAAACTATAGGGTAACACCATAGTCAAGTGGATGTGAGAACTTTTGTAAAAGACCTTGCCTGTTCTTTACACAGGGGCGCAAAAAGGGCCGCCGCAATGCCGCGGCAGCCCTTCCTTTTTTATAGAAAGCGGTATGTTTTTTTAGTCCTGGGGGAAGTCCCGGTGGGGCTGCACCGCCATGTAGGCGGGGCGGATAATCTTGCCCCCGCCGATGAGCTCCTCCATGCGGTGGGCGCTCCAGCCGGCAATGCGGGCAATGGCGAAAATGGGGGTGTACAGCTCCATGGGCAGATCCAGCATACTGTAGATAAAGCCGCTGTAGAAGTCCACGTTGGCGGAAACGCCCTTGTAGATTTTCCGCTCCTGGGCGATGAGCTGGGTGGCCAGACGCTCCACATTGGCGTACAGCTGGTACTCGTCGGTGCGGCCCTTCTCTTTGGAAAGCCCCTCCACAAACCGGGCCATAATCTTGGCGCGGGGGTCGGAGAGGGAGTACACCGCGTGGCCCATGCCGTAGATGAGGCCGGCCTTGTCAAAGGCCTCTTTGTGCAGCAGCTTGCGCAGGTAGGCGGTGAGCTCCTCGTCGTCGTTCCAGTCCTTCACGTGCTCCTTGATGTCCTCGAACATCTTCACCACCTTGATGTTGGCGCCGCCGTGCTTGGGGCCCTTTAAGGAGCCCAGGGCCGCGGCGATGGCGGAGTAGGTGTCCGTGCCGGAGGAGGTGACCACGTGGGTGGTAAAGGTGGAGTTGTTGCCGCCGCCGTGGTCCGCGTGGAGGATGAGGGCAATGTCCAGCACCCGGGCCTCCAGCTCGGTGTAGGAGCAGTCCGGCCGCAGAATGCGCAGGATGTTCTCCGCCGTGGAGAGCTTGGGGTCCGGTTGGTGGATGAACAGGCTCTGGCCGTCGTGATAGTGGCGGTAGGCCTGGTAGCCGTACACAGACAGCAGGGGGAACAGGGCGATCAGCTGCATGGACTGCCGCAGCACGTTGGGGATGGAAATATCTTCCGCGTCCTCGTCATAGGAATAGAGGGTGAGCACGCTGCGGGCCAGGGTGTTCATCATGTCGCTGCTGGGGGCCTTCATGATGATGTCCCGCACAAAGCTGGTGGGCAGGGTGCGGTAAAAGGACAAAAGCTCGCAGAAGGTCTTAAAGTGTTCCTCGTCGGGCAGCTCGCCAAAGAGCAGCAGGTAGGCGGTGCGCTCGTAGCCGAAGTGGTCCCCGGCCAGCTGGCGGCGCACCAGCTCCTCCACGCTGTAGCCGCGGTAGTAGAGCTCGCCCTCGCAGGGGACGCTCTTGCCGTCCACGGTTTTGCTGGAGATGATTTCGGAAATGTTGGTAAGGCCGGTGAGCACGCCCTTGCCGTTTAAGTCACGCAGGCCCCGCTTTACATCGTACTTCAGGTAAAGCTCCGGGTCGATGCGGCTGTTTTCCACGCACATGTCCGCGAACATGCGCACCTCGGGTTTAATCTCGGAATAAATAGACATACGCGAACTCCTTTCTCCTGTGCCGGGATTCCCATACCCCTGGCGTTTCTTTTTCAATGCTTCTTCGATAGGAAAATCCTCCAGCTTCCGAATGAAGTGATAGTATTTCACTTTATTATACTAAAATCTAAAGCGCAACGCAAGAGAAAACCATAAAATAGTTTTTTTCAGTGATAGAGGGAAGGTGCCTATGAAACAGGGTTTCGTCCGGTGGGTAAAAAACGTGGCGGTGCTGGGCTCGGCGGCGCTGTGCCTGTGGTGTGCGGCGGGGGAGTTCCAGTCCTGGGCCCGGCGGGAGGGGGACGACGCTTTGCTGTTTGCCGCGGGGATGAAAGCCCAGGCGGCCTCCAGCCAAGAGGCCAGCCCCGCTCCCACGGCCACCCCGGCCCCGGACTACTTTTTGCCCGACGACGGCGTGGTCTCCCTGGCGGCGGCCCAAGAGCCCCAGGCCTCTGTCACCCCGGACCCCAGCCGCAGCTACGCCCCGGTGGAGGAAATCCAGCTTTCCGGCGGCGCGCAGGTGGGCAATTTCTATGTGAAGGACAGCACCGGCTCCGGCACGGATTTAAGCGCCGCCCTCCAGGAGGAGCCCTCGGTCCACCTGAAACAGGATGGCAGCGTGGAAATCCTCATCTACCACACCCACACCAGCGAGGCCTACTCCCAAAGCTACACGGGCTTTTACTACACGGATATGGAGACCCGCACCACTAACCAGGAGCAAAGCGTGGTGGCCGCCGGGGAGGCCCTAAAGCAGGCCCTGGAGGCCGCGGGCTTCGGGGTTATCCACGACACCACCGTCAACGACACCCTGTACAACGGCTCTTACGACCGCTCCTGGGAGGTGCTCCAGAAGAACCTGGCGGAGTACCCCACCATCCAGGTGACCATCGACGTCCACCGGGACTCCATGACCACGGACAGCGGCGTCAAATACAAGCCCACGGCCACCATTGGCGGCAGGAAGGCCGCCCAGGTGATGCTCATTGCCGGGTGCGACGCCGACGGCGGCTGGGGGGATTTCCCCCGCTGGGAGGAGAACCTGCGCCTGGCCCTGCGGGTGCAGGAGAGCCTGGAGACTTTGTACCCCGGCCTGGCCCGGCCGCTGAACTTCTCCAACAGCAAGTACAACATGAACGCCACCCCAGGCTCTTTGCTGGTGGAGGTGGGCACCGAGGTGAACACCGTCAGCGAGGCCGTCTACGCCGGGCAGCTGGTGGGGCAGGCCCTGGTCCCTGTGCTGGAGGCCACTGTGGGCGGTGGGTGACACTCTATACTATAAAAAAAGGCAGTTTGCTGAAAAAGCTCCAGCTGGGGGCGACCGGCCGCGGAGGCGGGGCCTGGTGCCTTGTCTGCTGTTTTTATCCAAGCCGCTGGGAGGCTTTTTGAAGCCAAGTGCGTCCTGGGGACGTACAGCGGAAACCTGCCTTTTGTTTTCTCCATTCGGCAACCCGAAATATATGCCGGCTTTTGGGGCACACTAGGCCCAAAGGGGGCATTGTATGAAGCACACAAAGCGCCGGGCCTTCTTCCTGGCCCTGGGCATTTCCCTGTTCCTTTTCATCACGGCGGTGGGGTTTGTGGTGGTGGACTACCAGGGCCGCCGCCTCAGCTTTGGGGAGAGCCAGCCGCCCCTGTGGCTGCGGCGCCTCCCCGGGGGGCGCTACACCCTGGAGGTGGACTTGCTGGGGGTAGAGGCCTCCCTGGACGCCACGGGCCTGGGCCGGGCACGGGATTTCCTGCTGGATTTCCTCTGCCTGCCCCACAGCTGACCATGGCCGGCAAAAGGCGTCCCTGGCGGGCGCTGTGGGCTGTGGGCGGGGTGCTGCCCCTGTGGCTGGGGGAGCGGACCTTCGCCCTGCCTGTGCCCTCCTGGATGGTGGGTGTGGCGGGGTGGTCCTTGGTGGCGCTGGGCTTTTTGACCGTGGCCCTGGCAGCGCTGTGGAGCTCCCGCCCCAGGGAGAGGCGGCCCTCTTTTTGGCCCTACCGGCCCCAGGGCCTGTTCCGGGTGCCGGTGAAAAGCAGGCGCCGGCGGTAAAAATTTTTCCGGGGATTCCGCCTAAAAATCCCCAAGATATGGGGCTTTCCCGGTAAAGTTGTAACTATTTTGAAATAAATTTACAGAATAATTCTTTTGGGGAAATATAAATCCCTCCTCTTGGTTTACAATTCTACACGATGCAAAGTTTATGTAAATTGTTAAGCTTCAGTCTTTCATACAACCCATGAGGAGGAAAAGCTTATGAACCGCAAATTTGGCAAGCGCCTGTTTTCCGGCCTGCTGGCCCTGTGCGTGGCAGCTATGATCCCCCTGAGCGTTTCCGCCCAGACCGTGGCGGAGATCCAGGCCGAGCAGGACAGGCTTCAGGCAGAGAAGGACCAGCTGGAGGCCCAGCTGGAGCAGCTTCGCAACGACGAGGCGGAAAAGCAGGCCGAGCAGGAAAACCTGCAGGAGCAGATTGACGTGGTGCAGCAGCAGATCGACACCACCCGCCAGAACATCAACGATTTGAATGCCAGCATCAACGAGCTGACCATGAAGCTGGATGCTTCCCAGGCGGAGATTCAGGACACCATCGACGAGTTTAAAGAGCGGCTGGTGGCCCTGTACACCGCAGGCAACGTGAGCACTTTGGAAATCCTGCTGGACTCTGAGAGCCTTTCGGACTTTACCACCCGCATGCAGCTGGTGGACTCTATGACAGCCCACGACCAGGAGCTGGTGGACAAGCTGGAGGCCTATGTGGACTCTACCAGCGCCGAGCGCGAGCAGGTGGAGGCCCAGAAGCGGGAGGTAGCCGAGCTCCAGAAGACCCTGGAGAGCAAGCAGGACGAGTTGGACCAGCTTTATGAGCAGACTACGGCGGACCTGGTGGAAATCCAGGGGGCAGAGGGCGCCACAGAGAATCAGCTGGCCGCCAACGAGGAAGAGCTGGCCGCCAACGAGCAGGAGATGCAAGAGGCCATCGCTGCCCAGAAGGCCGCCGAAGAGGCCGCCAAGCAGCAGGCGTTGCAGCAGCAACAGCAGCAGGGCGGTGGCACCGTGTCCGAGGGGGGGAGTGTTTCTTACCCCACCACGGGCGGCGGGGTAGAGGGCTTTAACCCCATTTGGCCCCTGCCCGGCGTAACGTACATTTCCGCCGGCTACAACGGCTATCCCGGCCACAAGGGCCTGGATATCGCCGGCCCCTACGGCACCCCTGTGGTGGCCGCTGAGGATGGCCAGGTGATTGTAGCCAACAACTACGACAGCTGGGGCGACAGCTGGGGCTATTACGTGCTGATTTACCACAACGGCACCTACACCACCCGCTATGCCCATTTGAGCTCCGTAGCCGTCAGCCAGGGCCAGTATGTAACGGCTGGCACCGTGGTGGGCTATGAGGGCGCTACCGGCAACGTGACAGGGCCCCACCTCCACTTTGAGGTGTACCAGAACGGCACCCGCGTGGACCCCATGCAGTTCCTGTAAAATTTAGAAAAAGCATCCCCCCGTTTTGTACAGCGGGGGGCTTTTTTTGTCCATTTCCGAAAAAAACTCCCTAACCTTTTCCACCGAGCCCCCGTCTAATGGTTGAAAAGGGAGTGAGAACTATGGAAAGGACCATGCAAACCACCAGACGTTACAAGAGGACCCGCCAGCCCAGGAGGATTGTGCTGTTGTGGCTTGTGTGCCTGTTCGCCGCGGTGTCCTTTGGGGTGCTGCTGGCCATCTCCCCGGCGGCCAAGGCGCTGCTGCGTTCGGAGGGCGGGCCTGCTCCCGCGGTGGCCCCTGTGGAGGGACGGGAGATGCCGGGCGTCATCGACGCGCCCTTTATCGACCAGCGGGACAAGTACCCCACCGGCTGCGAGAGCGTCACCGCGGTGATGGCCTTGCAGTACGCCGGGGTGGACATCACCGTGGAGGAGTTCATCGACAACTACCTCCCCCAAGGCAACGCCCCCTACACCCGGGAGGATGGCACCCTGGTAGGCGCCGACCCCTGGAAGGTCTTTCTGGGCAGCCCCTATGAGGAGAGCGGCTGGGGCTGTTACGCGCCTGTTATCACAGAGGCCCTGGAGCAGCTGCTCCAGGATAGGGGACTAGAGGGCCTTTCCGTGCAGGAGCTGGAAGGGGAGAGCCTGGACAAGCTGTGCCGGGAGTACATCGACGCCGGGACGCCGGTGCTGCTGTGGGCCACCATCGCCATGGAAGCGCCGGTGGAATCCACCCAGTTTTTCCTGGAGGACAGCGGCCAGCTGTTCACCTGGCTGTATCCCCTCCACTGCCTGCTGCTGACCGGGGAGGACAAGGACTGCTACTACTTCAACGACCCCCTGGTGGGTAAGAACGTGGCCTACCCCAAGGAGGAGGTGGAGGCTGCCTATGAGGGCATCGGCATGCAGGCCGTAGTGCTGGAGGGTTCGGTGCAGTGACGCGCCCCCGCAAAAGGAAAAGAAAGGCTGCCGTTTTCGCGGCGGCCTTTTTCTATGTACCGGGAAGTGGGAGTACTTGCAGAGAGACAGGGCTTTTTAAGCTCCATTCTGGAAGAAAACGGGGACGTGGGAAAGGTAGTCCCGTAACATGCGGAGGACATTGTGCTGGCTGGCGGGCGCGGGAGCTGTGCTGTGGGCCTGTTTGACAAAGGGCGGCATGCCCTGTATAATGGCGGGGGAAAATATCCCATGGTTCTGAAAATGCTTTTTACAAAAGGAGGGGGTTCTATGCAGCCAGTGCTGTGGGCCGCCGGGGGGACGGGCTTTACCTGCCTGATGACCGCCCTGGGGGCCTCTATGGTGTTTTTCTTCCGCAAGCGGGTGTCCGCCGGGGCCCAGCGGATTTTCCTGGGCTTTGCTGCGGGCGTCATGGTGGCGGCCGCAGTGTGGAGCCTGCTCATCCCCGCCATTGAGGAGGCGGAGAGCAGCGGCCTGCCGGGGTGGCTCCCGGCGGCGGGGGGCTTCTTGCTGGGGGTGCTGTTCCTCCTGGCCATGGATTATCTCATGCCCCACCTGCACCTGGGCGCCCAGAAGCCCGAGGGCCGCTCCTCCTCCTGGAAGCGCACCACGCTGTTGATTTTCGCCGTGACGCTGCACAACATCCCCGAGGGCATGGCGGTGGGCTTTTCCTTTGCCCTGGCCGCCCAGCACGGCAACGACCCCGCCCTGTACGCCAGCGCCATGGCTTTGGCCATTGGCATGGGGATTCAAAACTTCCCCGAGGGCGCGGCCATCTCCCTGCCCCTGCGGCAAGAGGGCCTGCCCGCCTGGAAAAGCTTCCTCTACGGGGCGCTCTCCGGCGTGGTGGAGCCTATCTTCGGCATTTTGGCCGTGCTGGTGGCGGGGAGCCTCCAGCCGCTGCTGCCCTGGCTGCTGGCCTTTGCCGCCGGTGCCATGCTCTACGTGGTGGTGGAGGAGCTCATCCCCGAGGCCCACTTGGGGGAGCACTCCAACGTGGGCACCTTGGGCGTGATGGCCGGCTTTCTGGTGATGATGGTGCTGGACACCGCCTTGGGATAAACAAAAGAGCCTCCCGCTCTGCCTAGAGGGGGAGGCTTTTTCCGTTGTTTTAGGTGTCGCGCTTCTCGTAGCGCTTGGGGCTGGTGAAGCCGCGGCCCCGCACCTCGTTGACCTGGTTGACCACCATAAAGGCGTCGGGGTCGATTTCCGTCACCAGCTCGGTGAGCTTGGGCAGCTCCCGGCGGTCCACCACCGTCAGCACGGTGCAGCCCTGCTCCTGCTCAAAGCCGCCCATGCTTTGGAACAGGGTGGTGCCCCGGTCCACCTGCCGCTGGATGGCTTGGCTGATTTCCCCGTACTTTTTGCTGACCACCTTCAGCTGCATCTGCCCCGTGCCCAGCAGGAGGGTCTTGTTCAAGGTGAGGGTGTACAGCAGCACCATCACCAGGCCGTAGAGCACCTGCTCCACGTTGGAGAACAGCGCCTGCAGCAGCAGAATCAGGCAGTCGAACACGTACAAGGACACCGACACCGGGATGCGCAGCTTCTTTTGCAGCACCAGGGGCGGGATGTCCATGCCGCCGGTGGAGGCCCCCGCCCGGATGACCACCCCAATGCCCGCGCCAATCATCAGCCCGGCCAGCACGGTGGCCAGCAGGGGGTCCTCTGTCAGGCGCACCTCCCCAAAGAGGCTTTGGAACACCGCCAAAATCGCCGGGTAGTAAAAGGAGCTGATGGCGGTGGTCAGGGCGAAGACCTTCCCCAGCACCAGCAGGCCCATCAGGAACATCAAAATGTTGAACACGGCCACAAAGGTGGACAGGGGCACGTGGAAAAAGTGCTCCGCCACCAGCCCCAGGCCGGTGGTGCCGCCGGTAATCAGCCCGCTGGGCAAAAGGAACAGCGTGACCCCCAGGGCGTACAGGGTGTTGCCCGCCAGCACCATCCCTAGCTTCCACGCCCCGCGGATGGCTTTTTTCTTTCGGCTTCCTGTTGTGTTACCCATAAACTTCCCTCCGTTACAGTGATAAATCAAAAAAGGCGGGCCTGTGGCGGCCCGCCTTTGCTATGCTGTTGGCAGATGTGAACCTTTGCTTGCCATAGAACTGTCCCCTTTCTTTCCAACCCCTATCATACCAGAAGATAGGGCAAAAGGCAAGATGCGTCACCCCTTGGGCTGGTAGCGGCGCTCCAGCTTGCGGAACAGCCGCGCCAGGACAATCACCGCCGCGATGGCCAGCACCAGTTCTGCGGCGAACTGGGCGTAGGCCAGGCCGTAGAGGGGGAACAGGGCGTTTAAAATAAAGAGGGCGGGGATTTCCAGCACCACCTTGCGCAGGATGGCGAACAGGAAGGCGTTCTTGCCCAAGCCGCAGGCCTGGAACACGCCCACCGCCAGGAAGTCGATGGCCAAGAAGGGCATGCCCAGGCAGAAGCCCTGCAGGAACCGGGCGCCGTAGTCCACAATCTGCTGGTCCTGCATAAACAGCCCCACCCAGGTGCGGGCGCCGGCGTAGTAGGCAATCTCCATCAAAACCAGGAACACCAGGGCGATGCGGGCGGTGAAGAAGAAGGTCTTTTTCATGCGCTTGATGTTGCCGCTGGCGTAGTTGTAGCTGATAAGGGGCATGATGCCCTGGGAGAGGCCAAGGGCGATCTGCACGGTGACGGAGTTGATCTTCTGGGCGATGCCCATGGCTGCCACGGCGTTGGAACCAAAGGCGGAGGTGAAGTTGTTCAGCACGCTCATGCCGGTGACATTGAGCAGGTTCTGGATGGAGGCCGGGATGCCCACGGCACACACCCCCACCACAATGTGCCGCTTAAAAGAGAACATCTTGGGGTTGACGCACACGTAGGTCCTGCCCCGCTTGACGTAGAGCAGCACAAAGAAGTACAGGCAGGCCACGCAGTTGGAGAGGAAGGTGGCCAGGCCCGCGCCCTCGGCGCCCATGTTCAGGCCCCAGGGCAGGATGAAGATGGGGTCTAAGAGGATGTTGAGGAAGCAGCCGCTCATGGTGCCGATGCTGGCGTGCATGGCGGCGCCCTCCGCCCGCACCAGGTAGGCCAGCACCACGTTTAAGATGGCCGGCACAGCCCCAAAGGTGACCGTCCACCGGGCATAGCCTATGGTGGCGCCGAGGGTCTCCTCGGTGGCGCCCAGCAGGTTCAGCAGCGGCACCTGGAACACCGTGTAGGCAATGGAAAACAGCAGCCCCGCGAAGATGGAGCAGTAAAACCCAAAGGCCGCGCTGCGGTACACGGTTTCGTAGTCCTTCTTGCCCAGGGAGCGGCTCATCATGCTGGAGCTGCCCACGCCAAACAGGTTGTTCACCGCGTTAAAGGCCAGCAGCAGCGGGGCCGCCAAGGTCACCGCGGCGTTTTCCACGGCGTTGTTGAGCATCCCCACAAAGTAAGTGTCCGCCAGGTTGTACAGCACCATCACCAAGGAGCTGAGCACCGTGGGGATGGCCAGCTTCATCACCGCCCGGGGGATGGGCATGCTTTCAAACAGTTCTGTTTTTTGGGCGTCTTCCATGGCCATGCCTCCTAAAAAAGTTAGAAAGAAAAGGGCCCCGAAGGCCCGCGTTTTCTCCACACCGTTCTTTTTTTACTAGTATAGCACGGCGGCGGGACCCTTGGCAAGATGGCAGTGCGGTGGTTTTTCTATTTGCCCAAAAACCCTTTGGACAAAGTGAGAATTTTTTCCCAGGTGAATGTGGCAAAAATCCTTGACAAAGGACACTGTTTGCTTTAGAATTAGTTCGATACCTAACAAAACACATGTCCCTGCCCGTCCCGTCCTCGACCAGTTGCGTTTGGCCTGGCCGGACGGTTTTGTGTCTTTACGGGCGACCCGCTCCCCGGCGCGTGGGGAAGGGCCTGTGGGGAGGAAGAGCTTACGAGGAAAGGAAGGTTTTGCTATGATACGAACTCTGGCAAAAAGCATACGGGAGTACAAGAAGCCCTCGATTCTGGCCCCCGTATTCGTCACTGGCGAAGTGATTATGGAATGTATTATTCCTTTTATCATCGCCAACTTGGTCAACGAGATAAAGGCGGGCATCTCTATGCCTGTGCTGCTGGGCTATGGGGGCGTGCTTATCTTAATGGCAGGCCTGTCGCTGACCTTTGGCGCTTTGGCAGGGAAAGCCTGCTCCACCGCCAGCTGCGGTTTTGCCCGCAACCTGCGCAAGGATATGTTCTACAAAATTCAGGGTTACTCCTTTGAGAACATCGACAAGTTCTCTGTCTCCAGCCTGGTAACCCGCCTGACCACCGATATCACCAATGTGCAGATGGCCTATATGATGATTATCCGCACCGCTGTGCGCAGCCCTCTTATGCTGATTTTCTCCTTTGCCATGGGCTTTATCATGGGCGGGAAGATGGCCTTTATCTTCCTGTTCACCATCCCCGTGCTGGGCATTGGGCTGTTCCTTGTCACCAAAAAGACCATGCCCCTGTTCCGCCGGGTGTTCCGCAAATACGATGCCTTAAACGCCTCGGTGCAGGAGAACATCCGGGGCATGCGGGTGGTAAAGGCCTATGTGCGGGAGGACTACGAAAAGAAGAAGTTTGACCGCGCCGCCGAGGATGTGCAGAAGGACTTTACCAAGGCCGAGCGCATTTTGGCCATCAACAACCCGTTGATGCAGTTCTGCATTTACGTGGTGATGATTTTCGTCATGTCCTTTGGCTCTTACACGGTTATCACCAGCCAGGGCCTGGACCTGGACGTGGGCCAGATGTCCTCCCTGCTCACCTACTCCTTCCAGATTTTGATGAGCCTGATGATGGTCTCCATGATATTTGTTATGGTGACCATGTCTTTGGAGTCCGCCGAGCGTATTGTAGAGGTGCTTTCTGAAGAGAGCACCCTGCAGAACCCCCAGAACCCTGTGATGGAGGTAAAGGACGGCTCCATTGATTTTGACCAGGTCAGCTTTAAATACTCCAAAAAGGCCACCCGCAACGCCCTTTCCCACATCGACCTGCACATCAAAAGCGGCGAAATCATCGGCATTTTGGGTGGCACCGGTTCCTCCAAAACCAGCTTGATCCAGCTTATCCCCCGCCTGTACGACGCCACCGAGGGCACCGTGAAGGTGGGCGGCGTGGACGTGCGGGACTACGATTTGGAGACCCTGCGCAACCAGGTGGCCGTGGTGCTGCAAAAGAACGAGCTGTTCTCCGGCACCATCAAGGAGAACCTGCGCTGGGGCAACCCCAACGCCACCGACGAGCAGCTGGAAGAGGCCTGCCGCCTCTCCCAGGCAGACGAGTTTATCCAGCAGTTCCCTCAAAAGTATGACACCTACATCGAGCAGGGCGGCACCAACGTGTCCGGCGGCCAGAAGCAGCGCCTGTGCATTGCCAGGGCCTTGCTGAAGAAGCCCAAGATTTTGATTTTGGACGACTCCACCAGCGCCGTGGATACCCGCACCGACGCCCTCATCCGCCAGGGCTTCCGCAAGTTTATCCCCGAGACCACCAAGATCATCATTGCCCAGCGGGTGGCCTCTGTGCAGGACGCCGACCGCATTATTTTGATGAATAACGGCGAGATTGACGCCATTGGCAGCCATGAGGAGCTGATGGCCACCAACCAGGTTTACCGCGAGATTTACACCTCGCAGAACCGCACAAATTCCCAGGGAAAGGCAGGTGCCGAAAATGGATGAGAAGAAAAATTCCGCTGTCAATAGCGCCCCCATTCTGGTGCGCCTTATCAAGATGCTGTTCAGCTTCTATCCGGTGATGCTCCCTGTGGCCCTGGCCTGTATCTTGTTTAACGCCATTATCAGTTCGATCCCTTCCATCTTTATGCAGAACGTCATCTCCCTGGTGGAGCAGAGCTGGCAGGCGGGGGACTGGGCCGCTGTAGGCGGGCAGATTCTCCGTTTTGTGCTCATCCTGGTGGTGCTCTATGTGCTCAGCCTGGCGGCAGGCACGGTGTTCAACCAGCTGATGGCCATCATCACCCAGGGCTCTCTTGCCAAGATGCGCGAAAAGATGTTCAACGGCATGCAGGATTTGCCCATCAAGTATTTTGACACCCACAACCATGGCGACGTGATGAGCTATTACACCAACGATATCGACACACTGCGCCAGATGATTTCCCAAAGCATCCCCCAGCTTATCATCTCCACCGTGACGGTGCTTACTGTGCTTGCCATCATGCTCTATTTCAGCGTGTGGATGACCCTGGTGGTGCTGGTGGGCGTGTTCTTTATGGTGTTGGTCACCAAAAAGGTGGGCGGCCGCTCTTCCAAGTATTTCATCCGCATGCAGCAGTCCATTGCCGCTACAGAGGGCGTGGTGGAAGAGATGATGAACGGCCAGAAGGTCATCAAGGTGTTCTGCCACGAAAAGGAAGCCCAGGAGGACTTCGACAAGGTCAACGACGAGCTGTTCCACAACGCCGAGCAGGCCAACATCTACGCCAACATGCTTATGCCCATCCTGAACAACATCGGCAATGTGCTGTATGTGTGCGTGGCCATTGTCTCGGGCGTTATGATGATGACAGGCGCCCCCAACCTGAGCCTTTCCGGCATGGCCTTTGGCATCAGCATTGTGGTGCCGTTTTTGAACATGACCAAGCAGTTTTCCGGCAACGTGAGCCAGGTTTCCAACCAGCTGAATATGGTTATCATGGGCATGGCCGGCACCAAGCGTATCTTTAACTTGATTGACGAAAAGCCCGAGACCGACGAGGGCTACGTCACCTTGGTAAACGCCAAGGAGGACCGGGACGGAAACCTGGTGGAGTGCAAAGAGCGCACCAACGTGTGGGCTTGGAAGCATCCCCACCAAGCGGACGGCACAGTCACCTATACCCGCCTGCAGGGCGAAGTGGTGCTGGACGACGTGGACTTTGGCTACAACCCCGACAAGCTGGTGCTGCACAACATCAGCCTGTACGCCAAGCCTGGCCAGAAGATTGCCTTTGTGGGCTCCACCGGCGCGGGCAAGACCACCATCACCAACCTGATTAACCGGTTCTACGATATTGCCGACGGCAAAATCCGGTACGACGGCATCAACATCAACAAGATTAAAAAGGCCGCCCTCCGCCGCAGCCTGGGCATGGTGCTCCAGGACACCAACCTGTTCACCGGCACCGTGATGGACAACATCCGCTACGGCCGCCTGGAGGCCACCGACGAGGAGTGCATCGCCGCCGCCAAGCTGGCCGGCGCCCACGATTTCATCACCCGCCTGCCCCAGGGCTATGACACGCCCCTCTCCGGCAACGGCTCCAACCTGAGCCAGGGCCAGCGGCAGCTGCTGTCCATTGCCCGGGCCGCTGTGGCTGACCCGCCTGTGATGATTCTGGACGAGGCCACTTCCTCCATCGACACCCACACCGAGGCCATTGTCCAGGCCGGTATGGACGCTTTGATGACGGGCCGCACCGTGTTCGTCATCGCCCACCGCTTGAGCACCGTGCAGAACTCCGACGCCATTATGGTGCTGGACCACGGCCGTATCATCGAGCGGGGCACCCACGACCAGCTCATCGCCCAGCACGGCACCTACTATCAGCTGTACACCGGCGCCCTGGAGCTGGAGTAACCCAAAACCAGCAACACAAAAGGCCGCTTCCCAGTGGGAGGCGGCCTTTTCCTGCGCCTGGGCAGGGCGCAAAAAAAGGGGACGTCCCAGCGGACGCCCCCTTTCTCTATTTCTGGAAAGCGGATGCTTTTCTTTTTTAGAACTGGAAGGTGACTTCCTCCAGGCCGGCGTTGACATGGAGCAAGGTGCCCAGCTCGTGCTCCTCAGCGGTGGCGCCGGAGAGGTCCTTCACGGACTGCACGTTGCGCAGCAGCACCTTCAGGTTTTCGGCGCGGCCCTGGAACTTCAGAGTGACCTTGCCGTCCTGGTTCTGGGCCCAGGCCTTCAGCATATCGTTGCCGTACATGTCCTTGATGTCGGCGCTGGCCTTGTCCTTCAGGGCGAACAGGTGCAGGGTCAAATCCTTGCCGAAGTCGTACTCCACGTTCTGGTCGTCGGCGCCGATGGCGATGAGGGAGTTCTCCCGGGCCATCAGGGGCAGGCTCATAAAGTCGTGGACCTCATGCTGCCACTTGCCGCCCTCTACCACCCGGTTGTCCAGGAAGTTGGTCCAGGTGCCCTCGGGCAGGTAGTAGTCCACGTCGCCCTCCTTGGTGAACACAGGGGCCACCAGCAAGTCGCCGCCCAGCATGTACTGGCGGTCCAGGTCGGCGCAGGGGATGTCGTTAGGGAACTCCAGCACCATGGCCCGCATGGTGGGCACGCCGGTGTTGTGGGTCTCCACGGCGGCGGAGAACAGGTAGGGCATCAAGGTGCACTTCAAATTGGTGAACTTGCGCACCACGTCCACGGCCTCCTGGCCAAAGAGCCAGGGCACCCGGTAGGAGTTGGAGCCGTGGAGGCGGCTGTGGGTGGAGAGCAGGCCAAAGGCCGCCCAGCGCTTGTACACGTCGTCGGGAGCGGTGCCCTCAAAGCCGGAGATGTCGTGGCTCCAGAAGCCGAAGCCAGACAGGCACAGGGACAGGCCGCCCCGCAGGGACTCGCTCATGGACAGGTAGTTGGAGGAGCAGTCGCCGCCCCAGTGCACGGGGAACTTCTGGCCGCCCACGGTGGCGCTGCGGGCAAACAGGCAGGCCTGGTCCTTGCCCTTGTACTCCTCCAGCAGCTCGAACACGCACTTGTTGTACAGGTAGGTGTAGTAGTTGTGCATCAGTTCGGGGTCGGAGCCGTCGTAGTACACCACGTCGGTGGGGATGCGCTCGCCGAAGTCGGTCTTAAAGCAGTCCACGCCCTGGTCCAGCAGCACACGGAGCTTGTCCTGGTACCACTTCCAGGCGGCGGGGTTGGTGAAGTCCACCAGGCCCATGCCGGCCTGCCACAGGTCCCACTGCCACACATCGCCGTTGGGCCGCTTTAACAGGTAGCCCTTTTCCATGGCCTCCTGGAACAGGGGGGACTTCTGGCCGATGTAGGAGTTGATCCACACGCAGATGTGAAGGTTGCGCTCCTCCTTCATCCGGCGGAGCATGCCGGGCACGTCGTCGAACATGGCCTCGTCCCAGGTGAAGTTGCACCACTCGTTCTCCTTCATCCAGTAGCAGTCGAAGTGGAACACGTGCAGGGGGATTTTCCGCTGGGCCATGCCGTCCACAAAGCTGCGCACGGTCTTCTCGTCGTAGCTGGTGGTGAAGCTGGTGGTCAGCCACAGGCCGAAGCTCCAGGCGGGGGGCAGGGCGGGCCGGCCGGTGAGGGCGGTGTAGTTGGAGAGGACGGCCTTGCCGTCGCCGCCGCCCACCACCATGAAGTCGATCTTCTCGCCGGGCACGGAGAACTGCACCCGGGTGACGGCCTCGGAGCAAATCTCGTAGGAGACCTTGCCGCTGGTGTTCACCAGCACGCCGTAGCCCTTGTTGGTCATGTAGAAGGGGATGTTCTTGTAGGAGATTTCGGTGCAGGTGCCGCCGTCCTCGTTCCAGATGTCCACGGTCTGGCCGTTGCGCACAAAGGGGGTGAAGCGCTCGCCCAGGCCGTAAACCTTCTCGCCGATGTCCAAATCCATCTGCACCCGCATGAAGGGGCCTTCGGGGGTCTTTACGGTGCTGATCATGGCGTGGCCAAAGCGGTCGCCGATGTTGGTCAGCTTTTTGCCGTCGTAGTAATAGGTGAAGGAGGCGGGGTTCTTGGTGATGCGCAGCTCGGTTTTGCCGCTGGTAATGGACAGGCCGCCCTCAAACTCGGTGACAGCCAGGGGGCAGGCTTCCGCGTCCAGCTCGAACTGGGGCTCCTTTTTGGCGCTGCCCATAAAGTGGTAGGCCTGGGTGCGCAGGATGTCCTGCTTGGGGGAGGAGATGGTCATCTCCAGCACAGGGCCGCCCATGGCGCGCACGTCCTGGGCATAGGGCACAGCGTACAGGTAGACGCTGTCGGGCCGCACTTTCACTTCGCGGATTTGCACCGCGTCGGCGTTTTCCACGCCGGGCTTGTTCATCCAGTAGCCATAGGTAAATTTCATGGATACCATTCCTTTCTGATGCGAATGCGTTTCAGGTTTTCTGACCTGCGGTTTTTTCCGTCTATCCCAGCTGGGGAGTTGCAAATCCCTCCGGGATGTTATATAGTATATTTATTCTAGTGCGTCCGCCCCCAAAAAGCTTGTTGGAAACGGACAATTAATTCTAAAATCCTGACATTCTTGGAGAAAGGCGGTGGTGAGGCGTGGTCAACAAGCAGCTGCGGGAGGAGCGGCACCACGGGGACATCAGCCTGCCTGTCAGCGGCTACCGCGTGCAGCCGCCCTATTCCGCCCACCTGGGGGAGCTGGAATGCCACTGGCACAGCGAGATGGAGCTGTTCCAGGTGGAGCGGGGCACCATGCAGGTGCAGTGCGGCTCGGAGTACTTTGAGGCCAAGGCCGGGGACCTGGTGTTCTTCAACAGCGGGGAGCTCCACGCTGCCCAGCCCATCCACGGCTCGGAGCTGGACTTCGCCGCGGTGGTGTTCAGCCCGGAGCTTTTGTGCGGCGACGAAAACGACATTGTCCGGCGGCGGTACGTGGCCCCGGTGGTGGAGGGCAAGCTGCTCCTGCCCCGGGTGACGGACAGCTCCACCCCGGCGGGCCGCCACGTGGTGGGGGCCTTCCAGCAGGTGATGGACTTGCTGGAGCGGCGGCCCCCCGCCTACGAGCTGCGGGTGCGTGCCCAGCTGCTGGAGGTGTTCGCCGGCCTGGCTGGAAGCGCCGCCCAGCGCGCCCCCCAGCGGGAGAGCGCCCCGGCCCAGGGCATCAAGGCGGCCATTGAGTACATCCAGGGCAACTACCGCCAGCCCATCACCGTCAGCCAGCTGGCGGAGCTGAGCCACATGAGCAGCGGGCACTTCTGCCGCTTATTTAAAAAGTATACTTTTAAAACGCCGGTGCAGTATATCAATGGGGTGCGCCTTTCCGCCGCCACGGACCTGCTGCTGGAAAGCGACCGCAAGGTGCTGGACGTTGCCTTTGACACGGGCTTTAACAGCCTGAGCTACTTTATCGGCGTGTTCAAACAGAGCATGGGCTGCACGCCCACGGAATTCCGCCGGCGCCACGGCCGGCAAGAAGCCTAGGGAGGAAACGGTATGGTTGTTCTTTTAGCGGCGCTTTTCGCGCTGGCGCTGGTGTTGCTGCTGTGGCTGTGGGCCATTGGGCCCCAGCTCCCCCAGGCGGATTTCTCCGCCTTCCACAAGTACGACTACGCCCACCGGGGTCTGCACAACCGGGAGAAGGGCGTGCCGGAGAACTCCCTGATGGCCTTTGAGCTGGCGGCCCGGGGCGGCTTCGGCATGGAGCTGGATGTGCAGCTGACCCAGGACGGCCAGGTGGTGGTTCACCACGACCGCTCCCTTGGCCGCACCTGCGGGGTGGAGCGGAACATCGATGAAATGACCTACCAGGAGCTTTCCGGCTACCGCCTGTTTGGCACCCAGGAGAAGGTGCCCCTGTTCTCCCAGGTGCTGGAGCTGGTGGACGGCCGTACGCCGCTGATTGTGGAAATTAAAAGCTACGCCCGCCAGGAGGAGCTGTGCCAAAAGACCATGGCGCTGCTGGAGGGCTATCCGGGCCTGTACTGCGTGGAGTCCTTCGACCCCCGGGTGGTCCGGTGGTTTAAGCGCCATCACCCGGGCATCATCCGGGGCCAGCTGATGTGCTACAAGCCCCAGGAGGACATGCCCGGCTGGATGGCCTTCATCGGCCGGAACCTGCTGACAAACTTCCTCACCCGCCCCCACTTTGAGGCCTACGACTTCACCACCCGCCACAACGCGTCCCTGCGGGCGGCCCGGCGGGTCTACGGCATGCAGGAGGTCAGCTGGACGCTGCGCTCCTATGAGGACTACAAGGCCGCCAAGGAGGACGGCTGCCTGTGCATCTTCGAGAACTTCCTGCCCCTGGAGACCTGCGCCCAGAAGAAGTTCACCTTCGCCGACTTGCTGGCCCAGGCCAAAACCGCGGCGGTGTGCGGCATCCACCGGGTGGAGGAGCCGGGCAAAAGCACCGCGGCCAAGTGAGAGGCGGCGCCCTTGCCCCGGGAAAACCCCAGGTTTTTTGTGGCTTTTTCCCAGGGCAGCCCCGGCGCGGGGCGTGGGTTTTGACGGGGATGGAGAATTGAAAAAAATCTGGGAAAATTTCGAAAAATCCTTGCAAAACCGGGGGTTGTATGGTATTATAATCAAGCGTGACTGCACAGGTGTTCCAGACAAGGGGACGCCAGATATGCGATGAAGCGGGAGGTTGCGGCCCACAGAGGCCGGTTTTTCCGTGGAGTATGTCCGATTTGAAACCGGGCGAAGGAATTTGAAGGGATGGAACCGCCGGGCTGACCCGGAAGGCCGATTTTGCGCCCTTCAGAGGATGATATGGGTTAGTCCTTGCCCCGGAATCCGTGAAATGCGGATTTCCGGTTTTTCTATGTCCGGGGTGGAAACACCCGGAACAGTGTTGAAAAAACCCAGCCCGCCTATAAACAATTAAGGAGGCGATTTTGAGTGGCAGTCAAGGAAAAGATCAGAATCAGAATTAAGGGGTACGACCATCAGCTGGTGGACCAGTCCGCCGAGAAGATTGTCGCCACCGCGAAGCGCACTGGCGCCCGGGTTTCCGGCCCTGTGCCGCTGCCCACCGAGAAGCAGATTATCACCATTCTGCGCGCTGTGCACAAGTACAAGGACAGCCGTGAGCAGTTCGAGATGCGCACCCACAAGAGACTGATCGACATTCTCCGGCCCAGCAACAAGACCGTTGAGGCTTTGATGGGCCTGGAACTCCCCGCCGGCGTAGAGATCGAAATCAAGCTGTAATCCGGCCTGAAGGCCGTCTTTCAGCTTGACTTCGATGGGAGCAAATGCTCGCGGACTCACGTCCGCGTTTTCGGCAGAGCCGAAAAACCGCATTTCTCCCGGGGCGAACTCGCTGGAAGAGTGCGAGACAGTCTTTGATTTTAAACTACTCTGGAGTAGGAGGGTCATGTTGGAGGGATCCAACCAATAACTCTACAGGAGGAAAAGAAAGATGAAAAAAGGAATCATCGGCAAGAAAATCGGCATGACGCAGATTTTCGATGAAAAGGGAAAGGTCATTCCCGTCACCGTAATCGAAGCCGGTCCCTGCGTGGTAACGCAGAAGAAGACTGTGGAAAACGACGGCTACAACGCCGTGCAGATCGGCTTCGGCGACCAGAAGCCCCAGCGGGTTTCCAAGCCCCTGGCGGGCCACTTCAAGAAGGGCGACGTCGCCCCCAAGAAGACCCTGCGGGAGCTGCGGCTGGACGACATCAGCGCCCTGAACGTGGGCGACCTGATTAAGGCCGACACCTTCGAGACCGGCGAGCGCGTGGACGTTACCGGCAAGAGCAAAGGTAAGGGCTACGCCGGCGTTATCAAGCGCTGGAACTTCCGCCGCCTGAAGGAAACCCACGGCACCGGCCCTGTTGCCCGCCACGGCGGTTCCAACGGCGCCTGCTCCACCCCCTCCCGTGTGTGGAAGGGCCTGAAGATGGCCGGCCATCTGGGCGCTGAGACTGTCACTGTGCAGAACCTCACCGTCGCCAAGGTGGACGCCGAGAACAACCTGATTGCGGTCAAGGGCGCCATCCCCGGCCCCAACGGCGGTATCGTCGTGGTCCGCGACAGCGTGAAAGCGTAAGGGAAGGAGGAAACAAGCATGCCTAGTATCGCAGTTTTGAACATGCAGGGCCAGGAAGTTGGCCAGCAGGAGCTCTCTGAAGCCGTGTTCGGCATTGAGCCCAACGTGTCTGTTATGAACGACATGGTGAAGAACTATCTGGCCAACCAGCGCCAGGGCACCCAGTCCGCCCTCACCCGGAGCGAGGTCTCCGGCGGCGGCAAGAAGCCGTGGCGCCAGAAGGGCACCGGCCGCGCCCGCCAGG
>JABLTR010073526.1_pt1 | contig 21570 bp, 13 predicted proteins | sample 7160071 | NCBI WGS metagenome assembly JABLTR01 (sample SAMN14651230, study PRJNA627086) | human gut metagenome | isolation source: feces | host: Homo sapiens | reverse complement strand
TTACCCTTTATATAGCCCAGGCCGGCGGAACAAATATAAATGAACTTTCATACGGTTCAGAGTATTTTTTGGAAGTACTGGATGATGGTCAGTGGAAAACCGTACCGTACATAAACGAAAATATAGCTTGGGATTCAATGGCTTATATCATAAGGCCTGACGCTTATAATGAGTGTGAGATAAATTGGAAAAATATTTACGGAGATCTCCCCGCCGGCACATACCGCATATCTAAAAAAATAATGAATTTCCGCGGACCGGGAGACTTTGATGAAAAACTATACACTCTGGAATTTGAGATAAAATGAAAACCTATTATTTTGTATTAAAAAAACCGGCTTAAAAGCCGGTTTTAATTTTTATTTTAAGTTAAATCCTTTTTTGCTGAATGCTTCAAGAAGAAGATCCATATCAGGTGCTATGGATATGGGCTCTCCTGCTGCCTTAATGGCATTATTTACGTCCTTAAGACCATTTCCTGTTATTATTCCCACAACTGTGGCATCCTTAGGTATAAGGCCAAGCTGGCAGGCTTTTTTGATGCCGGCAGCTCCCGTTACACCTGCAGGCTCACCAAAAAGTCCACATGTACGTCCAAGCATCCTCATAGCAGCTAAAATTTCCTCATCAGTTACATTTACAGCTATACCGTTTGATTCTCTTACGGCTCTGAGGGCCTTATCAGCATTTCTGGGAACTCCTACAGCTATAGAATCAGCTATGGTGTTTTCCTCCATGGGCTGCCAGGGCCTTCCTGTCTGAAGTTCTGTGTTAAGAGGGCAGCAGCCCGCAGCCTGAACACTTATAAGTCTTGGAAGTTTATCAATGAATCCAGCATTATAAAGATCCTTGAATCCCTTCCATACTCCGGCTATGGTGCATCCGTCCCCAACGGATACTGCCACATAATCAGGCATCTTATAATCCATCTGTTCAGCTATCTCGAGGGATACTGTTTTCTTTCCTTCAAGAAGGTATGGATTTATGGCAGCGTTCCTGTTATACCAGCCCCATCTGTCTATGGCCTCCGCTGAAAGCCTGAATGTCTCCTCATAGCTTCCTTCAACGGATATTACATTAGCTCCGAATATCATAAGCTGTGCGACTTTTCCCTTGGGTGCCCTGGAAGGAACGAATATATATGTCTTAAATCCTGCGGCAGCAGCATTACCAGCAAGGGATGATGCCGCATTTCCTGTGGATGAGCAGGCGATGGTGTCAGCCTTAGCCTCATGGGCTTTGGCAACTGCCATGGCTGATGCCCTGTCCTTAAGGCTCGCTGTGGGATTGATACCATCATCCTTTATCCACATCTGTTTTACGCCTATCATTTCCGCAAGTCTGGGTACCTCATAAAAAGGTGTCCAGCCTACCCTTAAGGGTGTATTGGGTGTGGTCTCTTCCACGGGAAGGAACTCTCTATATCTCCACATGGAGTAGTCTCTGCGTTCCTTTATATCAGATGCAGATACTTTTGATGAAATATATTTATAGTCATATTTGATATCAAGAAGGCCTCCACAGTGTGGACATACAGTTATATCCGGTTTTGGTTCAATTTCTGCGCCGCACTTTATACAAACGGCAGATATCACATTTCGCATATTAAAACCTCCGCTGTTCTGCTGTTTTGCAAAATCCGACGGACTGAAAGAACAGCCCATCGGATCAGAATAGTTACAAATTATAAGTTTTTAAGTACTCCAGATTCCTCGTTGAAAGCATTGATAAGCTCATCAAGGTCTTTAGCCTGTGAATGTACGCCCTTCCATGTCTTTTCAGGGTTATACCAAAGGTCATTGAGTTCCTCAACAGTCTTGCCCTGCTGCTCAACCCATGTATAGTATTTAAGGTTATGAACTCTCTTTCTTCCAACATATGTGAGTTCTTCCATATTATCTGTACGAAGTCCAAGCATATGGAGATTGTGGTCTACAGCTGCACTTGTCATTGTGTAAGGTCCGTTTTCTTCCTCAAGTTCCTTGATCCTTGAACCATACATATCGATGGAGTCTGTAAGAACTGTGGCGATAACATCATGCTCTGTCATCTCATAATATTTAGCCATCTTGATAGCGCAGAGAACATTGGCTGTTCCTGAAATTCCAAGATATCCGAGTTTCTCAACAACTTCAGCAGGTACATGAGCTTCTTTTACAAGATATTCACGGCCAACGGGGTCGTTGAACAGACGTATAAGTCTCTGGCTGTCTTCGTCATCGATATCGATTACCATATCTGTATTCTTTACATTATGTATCCAGGGGATGTGTTTATCTCCGATACCTTCTATCCTGTGTCCGCCAAATCCATTATTAAGTATTGTAGGGCACTGGAGAGCTTCACCTACGGCAAGCTTCATTTCAGGATATACTTCCTTGAGGTAGTCGCCGCATCCGATCGTTCCTGCTGAACCTGATGTGAAGCATGCTCCTGCAAGTCTGTCTCCGTCTTTCTTTACCAGTTCAAATGCTTCAGCAATGGCACTTCCTGTTACCTGATAATGCCAGAGGTGGTTTCCCATCTCCTCAAACTGGTTGAATATCATAACATCGTCTCTTGTTCTTTTAAGTTCCCAGGTCTTATCAAATATTTCCTTTACGTTTGACTCGCATCCGGGTGTAGCTATTACTTCTCCTGCGATCTTTGAAAGCCACTCAAAACGTTCACGGCTCATTTCAGCGGGAAGGATAGCTATTGAATCGCATGCAAGAAGCTTGGAGTTGAAAGCACCGCCACGGCAGTAGTTTCCTGTTGAAGGCCATACAGCTTTATGGCGTGTGGCATCAAACTGTCCTGTTACAAGTCTGGGCGCAAGACATCCAAATGACGCACCTACTTTATGGCATCCTGTGGGGAACCATTTTCCTATAAGGCATATGATCCTTGCATTTACACCTGTAAGTTCTTTTGGAAGTTCAATAAAGTTGGGCTTTCCAAAAAGACCGCCTGATGTCTTCTGTTCGTTTTTCCATGTGATCCTGAAAAGGTTTAAAGGATCAACGTCCCAAAGTCCCACATTAAGAAGTTTATCCTTGATTTTGTCAGGAATAGTTTCGGGATGTTTCATCTGTTCGTATGTAGGGATAACAATTTTATTCTCTCTTGCTTTTTGAATATTACGCTCGAGATTTTCCTTATTTATCGTTAAGTCTATCATGGTCGGCCTCCTATTTAATAGATAAATAAATATAGTTTACTTGTACATGATTAATATATCACAGCAAATTATTTTTGTAAACAGCTAAAAATTTTTTAGGTGCCCTTAATATTTGCTATTTTATAACTTATACACAATAAATAAATTTCTGCTGCGTTTATTTTAGAGCTTTGACATTCATGATATATGCAGTTATTCGGACCTGCATATTGATACAACACACATAAACTATTTTAAATATAAAAAGCGGACCTGTAAAGTACATTCAGGTCCGCTCTCTTAAATATTTTATTATATATCAATCAGCCAGGCATAATTAACATAAATATAAATATAAATATAAATATTTACTCACTTATCTTGACTGCTACCCAGCCTCTCTGGGCATAGGGTGCTCCGCCTACATAGGCCTGGGGAGTTTTTCCGTTTGATATATCGAGCATTAAGTCAAACTGCTCTGTTGTAACAAAATCATTGGGTCCAAATGTTGTGCTGTCATAACCTGAGATTATTTTATTCTCATATGCCCACGCAACAGCTTTGGCATACCATGCATCAGATGTCACATCAAGGAATGGACTAATCTGTGAAGGTTCAGGCTTTCCTGCCTTGTTCCAAAGTATCTGTGCAGCCATTCCTCTTGTCAATGTTTCATCGGGAGCAAATTTTTTGTCTCCTACTCCCATCATCCAGCCCTTTTCATATGCTTTTTTAATGCCTGCATATCTTGAATCAGCTGAGCTGACATCGTCAAACATTCTGTCATTTGCTACAGCAGGTGCTGTACTGGGAGCAGTCTTTTTCTCCTCATCTTTTCTGCTTTCTTTTTTATCGTCAGTTTTGTTTTCTTTCTTGTCGTCTTTTTTACTGTCTTTTCTATCTTCTTTTCTTCTGCTCTTTTTATCGTCTTTGTTTTTGCTCTTTTTAGTCTGTTCAAGGCTGTATGATTTTCCGCTTTTACGGCTGCTGCCATTTTCTACAGTAACTGTACATTTAGCTACCGCTCCGCCTTCAGTTGTAGCTGTTATGACAGCTTCGCCTTTAGCTACAGCCTTTATTTTTCCGTCTTTAACAGTTACTGCTTTTTCGTTATTTGATGACCACTTAACTTTATTCTTATCACCGGAAGTCACTGTAGCTTTTAATTCATAGCTCTCGCCTTTATCAAGGGTTATCTTTGTTTTGTTCAGTGATATTTCATCTTCAGTTACTGTTACTGTGCAAGTATCTTTGATCTCGTCATTATCACCTGATGATACAGTGATTTTAGCTTTTCCAGCTTTAAGTGCCTTTACTTTTCCATTTTCAACTGTCACTACCTTATTATCATCATCAGTTTTCCATTTAAGAGCCTTCATCTCTTCTTCAGACAGTTTTGTCTTGAGCTCAAGTGTTACACTTTCACCTTTTTTAATACTTATCGATTCCTCTTTAAACTTTATTTCTTCGACTTCCCTTTTTTCTTTTTCATTCATGTCTTTAACTTCAAATTTGCCGTCTTTTATGGAAACCTTAAGTTTTACAGTCTCATAATCGGGATTAATGATCTCTATGATATCACCGTCTTTAAGGATATCATAACTTACCTGGAAACCATCCTTAGCAAACATTATCCTGTTATTAGACTGGTCAATATAATAGTCAGCTCCATATAATGTATCACTTTTGCTATTATCCCATTTAGAAGAATTTACATTTATCTGGGTTATTCCCTTTATGTAATCCTTGTCCATCGCAGGTGTCAGTGTAAAATATTCATCATAATTGTCTTTGTATATATCACCTGTTAATACGATATATTTTTTCTGTTCGCTGACCACTCGGGGCTGTTCAGCTGCCAGCGCCATTGCTGGAACCGATCCTAATATCATTGCAGTACTTGTTAATAATAATATAGCTTTATTTAATTTCAATAAATTCACAACCTTTCATTTCTTATCAGATTAAAGCAGGTAATTTGTTAGTTTAAACTAACATTGGAATAAAATAAAATTTGACTATTCGGTCAAACTGCCCCCCTGTTGTAAATCTGTTATGGATCGTGTTTCATCCCTTCCTTTCAGCCCCATATATCATCACAGCGCCTGGCTGTCAATAGCTTTCTAAAGCAGTAATATATTAACATGCCTATAAAAAAAAGTAAACTGCCCTAAGGACAGTTTACTATAATCTTAAAGAATTTTTAAAGGATTTTTTTGAGTCTTTCAATAGCCTCTTCTGTATTCTCTCTGCTGCCAAATGCTGTAAGTCTGAAGTATCCTTCTCCTTCAGCTCCAAATCCTGCTCCGGGAGTTCCTCCAACCTGAGCATTTTCAAGGAGCCAGTCAAAGAATGTCCAAGAATCCATACCATTGGGGCACTTGAGCCAGATATAGGGTGAGCATACTCCGCCTGAGAACCATATTCCCTTTTCTCTTAAAAGTTCAGCAATGAGTTTAGCATTTCCCATGTAATATTCGATATTTTCCATGGCTTCCTTATATCCCTGGGGAGTAAGGGCAGCCTCTGCGGCTCTCTGGATAACATAGGGAACACCATTGAACTTTGTTGCCTGTCTTCTTGCCCAGAGTTTCTGAAGGGATTTTCCGCCAGCCTCAAGTTCATTGGGGAAAATCGTCCATGAACATCTTGTTCCTGTAAAGCCTGCCATCTTTGAGAAGCTGCATATCTCAACAGCACATTCCCTTGCTCCTTCTACAGCGTAGATAGAACGGGGATAGTCGCCATTAATAAATGCCTCATAGGCAGCGTCATATATGATAAGTGATCCACTTTCCTTAGCATATTTTACCCACTCAGCAAGCTGTTCTTTACTATAAACGGCACCTGTGGGGTTATTGGGTGAGCAGAGATAAATTATATAGGGCTTTTTAGCAAGTCCATCGGGCATGGGAAGGAAATTGTTTTCCATATTAGCCTGGAGGAGCTCTATATTTCTTCCGCTCATAATGTTGCTGTCCATATATACGGGATATACAGGGTCAGGAATAAGGATGTCATTGTCTCCAAGTATATCGACGATATTTCCACAGTCGCTCTTAGCTCCGTCACTTACGAATACTTCTTCAGCAGCGATCTTTACTCCATTTCTTCCATAATATTCAGCAATGGCCTCTCTGAGGAAATCATATCCGTATTCAGGCGGATATCCTCTGAAAGTCTCCTTTGCAGCCATTTCGTCAACAGCCTTATGCATGGCTTCGATAACTGTCTTTGTAAGGGGCAGTGTAACGTCACCGATGCTGAGCTTTATCACCTTTTTATCAGGATTTTCAGCACTGTATTTATTTATCCTTCTGGCTGTTTCCGAAAAGAGGTAGCTCTCCTTAAGGTTATCATAGTTTTCATTAATCTTTATATTCATATTCAAACACTCCCTCGTATGCAGTTTCAGCTTTACCCGTCATAAATACGGTGCCGTCAGAACAATATCTTATAACAAGATCTCCTCCGATGAGGTGTACTGTAACATCTGTGTCCTTTTTGCAGATACCATTTAAGCAGGCTGCAACAACGGTTGCACAAGTTCCGGTTCCGCAGGCAAATGTCTCGCCGCTTCCCCTTTCCCATACTCTCATCTGAAGGGTCTTATCATCTATTACCTTTACAAATTCCGTATTTACTCTGTCAGGGAATATGCTTAAGTTCTCAAAGTCAGGGCCTATCTTCTCAAGATCAAGGCTGTCCACATCATCTACAAAACATACGGCATGGGGATTTCCCATGGACACAGCCGTAAGCTTATATACGCCGCCTGCGACTTCCACAGGCTCATTTATCATGATCTTGTCGAATTTTACGGGTATTTTTTCAGGCTCAAGTATAGCCTTTCCCATATCCACACATACAGTGTCGACTTTTCCGTCCTTTACATTGAGCTTGAGTTTCTTTACGCCGCTCAATGTATCCACAGTTATGTCTGTTTTATTTACGATACCCTTGTCATAAAGAAATTTTCCGACACATCTTATGCCGTTTCCGCACATCTTAGCTTCGCTTCCGTCGGCATTGAATATCCTCATCTTGGCGTCAGCCTTATCCGATGAACATATCATTATAAGTCCGTCTGAACCGACTGAAAAATGTCTCGGTGATACTGCGACTGCTATTTCTTCGGGTTTTTCAAGTTCTCTGTCCATACAGTTTACATATACATAGTCGTTTCCGATACCATGCATCTTGGTGAAGTTGAATTTCATATTAAAACCCCTTTCTGTCAAAATTTATGTCAATTTATCATCAATGCTTAAGAGCAGCCTTAACAAGACCTACGAAAAGCGCATGCGCTCTGTTGGGACGGCTCTTGAATTCAGGATGATACTGAACTCCTACATAAAAATCATTTCCGGGAATCTCAACTGTCTCAACGATCCTGTCGTCAGGAGATGTTCCGCTTATGACAAGACCCTTTTCCTGCATAAGGTCTCTATAGTCGTTATTGAATTCATAACGGTGGCGGTGTCTTTCATATATAAGTTCTGAATTGTAGCACTCATACATCTTTGTTCCGGGTTTTACCTTGCAGGGGTATGCTCCCAGTCTCATGGTTCCGCCCTTTGCTATCTCATTATTCTGGTCAGGCATAAAGTCGATGACCTTATTAGCTGTATCCTCATCAAACTCTCCTGAGTTAGCATCCTTTAAGCCGCATACATATCTGGCAAACTCAATAACAGCTATCTGCATACCAAGACATATGCCAAGCATGGGCAGATTATTCACACGGCAGTAATGGGCAGCTGCTATCTTTCCTTCGATACCTCTGTTTCCAAATCCTCCAGGGATAACTATTCCTGAACAGTTTCTTAAAACATCAGCGACGTTTTCATCTGTTATGGTCTCTGAATCGATCCACTCTATCTCAACATAGGCTCCGTTTTCATATCCGGCATGTCTGAGGGCTTCAGCAACTGAAAGATATGCGTCATGAAGCTGAACATATTTTCCTACGATGCCTATCCTTACTTCCTTTGTCCTTGATTTGATTCTGTCAAGCATTCCTTCCCACTCTGTAAGGTCAGGAGCGGGAGCGTTTATGCCAAGCTCACGGCATACGATGTTTGAAAAGCCGCTCTTTTCAAGCATAAGGGGTGCTTCGTAAAGGATGGGGATAGTTATATTCTCGATAACGCAGTCAGGTTTTACATTACAGAACATGGCTATCTTTCTGAATATTGATTCCTCTATGGGCTCATCGCTTCTAAGTACGATTATGTTAGGATTGATACCCATTCCCTGAAGTTCCTTTACGGAATGCTGTGTGGGTTTTGATTTATGTTCCTCAGAACCTCTGATATAGGGAACGAGCGTCACATGTATATAAAGGGAGTTTTCTTTTCCCACCTCAAGGCCTACCTGTCTGATGGCCTCAAGGAAGGGCTGGCTCTCGATATCGCCTGTTGTTCCGCCGATCTCTGTTATAACTATATCGGCATCTGTTTTCTGAGCAACTGCATAAATAAATTCCTTTATCACATTTGTGACATGGGGAATTACCTGAACGGTTTCTCCAAGGTATTCGCCTCTTCTTTCCTTATTAAGAACATTCCAGTACACTTTTCCCGTTGTGAGGTTTGAAAACTTGTTCAGGTCCTCATCGATAAAACGTTCATAGTGTCCAAGGTCAAGGTCTGTCTCAGCTCCATCGTCTGTGACGAAAACCTCGCCATGCTGGTAAGGGCTCATGGTTCCGGGGTCTACATTGATATAGGGATCGAGCTTCTGTGCGGCAACCTTAAGTCCCCTTGCCTTAAGAAGTCTTCCCAGCGATGCAGCAGTTATCCCCTTTCCTAAACCTGATACAACACCACCGGTAACAAAAATAAACTTTGTCATAATGTTAATCCTCCAAAATTCCTTGAAAAAACCTTTATAGTATATAGTAGCAAAATACATGACAACTTAATAACTTATCATAAAAAGGGCACTCATCCTGTATGAGTAATATAACCAGTATAGGATGAACGCCCTTTGTCCTTCATTAAAATAGATTATCACTACAAATTGTTACTGTCAATATCCGTCATAACAAATTGTTGTAAAAAAATTAATTTTTTTTTAAAAAATCTCTTGACTTCACTTTGAAGGGGTGATATACTACCCGCATATTAGCAAAGGCGCTATGGATTATTCCGTAGCGCCTTTTTTCGTTACAACACGATCGACAGCAGGTTCACATCAAAGTATGGCATTCAAAAATGACTTATATGAATAAATAAAGAAAAAGGAGCGAGACATCATGAGTACAATGACAGATTTATTCGGATCAATGGTTTTTGACGACAAAGTCATGGAAGCAAGACTTCCCAAAGAAACCTACAAGGCAATGCAGAAGACCATCAAAGACGGACTTCCCCTTGTTGCCATTGAGGTAGCAAACGTTGTTGCCAATGCAATGAAACACTGGGCCATCGATAAAGGTGCAACACATTTCACACACTGGTTCCAGCCTATGACAGGCATTACTGCAGAAAAACACGACAGCTTTATTTCACCTAAGGGCGATGGAAAAATTATTATGGAATTTTCCGGTAAGGAGCTTGTTAAGGGCGAACCTGATGCTTCATCATTCGCTTCAGGCGGCCTTAGAGCAACATTCGAGGCAAGAGGATATACAGCCTGGGACCCCACATCATATGCTTTCATTAAAGATAAGGCACTCTGCATCCCCACTGCATTCTGTTCATACGGCGGCGAGGCACTTGATAAAAAGACTCCCCTCCTCCGTTCAATGGAATATATCAATAAGGAAGCCTTAAGAGTACTTAAACTTTTCGGAAATGATGATGTAACATCAGTTAAAACAACTGTTGGCCCTGAGCAGGAATACTTCCTCATCCCCAAAGAACTCTATGATAAAAGAAAAGACCTTATCTACACAGGAAGAACTCTTTTCGGTGCAAAGGCTCCCAAGGGACAGGAACTTGATGACCATTACTTTGGAACGATCAAACCCAGAGTTGCAGCTTATATGGCTGACCTCAACGAAGAACTTTGGAAACTTGGAATCCTTGCAAAAACAGAACATAACGAAGTAGCTCCTGCACAGCACGAGCTTGCTCCTATCTTTACAACAACAAACATAGCAACAGACCACAACCAGCTTACAATGGAGATCATGCAGAAAGTCGCAAAGAAACACGACCTTGTATGTCTGCTCCATGAGAAACCTTTTGAAGGTGTAAACGGTTCAGGTAAGCACAACAACTGGTCTATTTCAACAAACACAGGCGTTAACCTTCTTGAGCCTGGTGAAACACCCTATGAAAACGCACAGTTCCTCTTATTCCTCTGCGCTGTTATAAAAGGTGTTGATGAGTATCAGGATCTTCTCAGGATCGCAGTTGCTTCCGCTGGCAACGACCACAGACTTGGAGCTAACGAGGCTCCTCCCGCTGTAGTTTCTATCTTCCTTGGCGATGAGCTTTACGCAATCCTTGAGGCTATCAAAGATGGCAAATCATATAACGGAGCTTCTAAAGAAAGCATGCAGATCGGTGTTGACGTTCTTCCTCCGTTCTTCAGAGATACAACAGATAGGAACAGAACATCACCCTTCGCTTTCACAGGAAATAAATTTGAGTTCAGAATGGTAGGTTCCACAATGTCCATCGCCGGCCCCAACTTTGTTCTTAACACAGTTGTAGGCAAGGAACTTAAGGAATTCGCTGATGCCCTTGAAGGTTCAAAGGACTTCAATACAGATCTTCACAACCTTATCGTTAAGACAATCAAAGAGCATGAAAGGATCCTCTTCAACGGCAATGGTTATGATGATGCATGGATCGAAGAAGCAGAAAAGAGAGGTCTCTGCAACCTCAAGACAACACCTGATTGTCTTCCCTACTTCCTTTCAGACAAAAACGTATCACTCTTCACAGAGAGCGGAGTCCTTTCAAAGACTGAAATGGAATCACGTTATGACATCACTCTTGAAGCATACTGCAAGGTTATCGGCATAGAGGCAGCTACAATGCTTGATATGGCTAAAAAAGATATCCTTCCCGCAGCTACAGCTTACATCAAAGAGCTTGCTGACACAGCAAATGCTAAGAAGGCAATTCTCCCCATGTGCGAATGCTCATATGAAGAAGATATCGTAGCTAAGGCTTCTGCCCTTACTGGTAAACTTTACGCTGCTGTTAAAGTTCTTGAGGACAACATCGCTAGAACAGCTGAGATCGACAACGTAACAGAGCTTTCAATGTTCTATAAGGATTCTATCATCCCTTCAATGGACGCTGTAAGAGCTCCCGCTGATGAACTTGAAACGATAACAGCTAAGAAATACTGGCCGTTCCCTACATACGGCGATCTCCTTTTCGGAGTAAGATAAAAACTTAAAATTATCCCGCCGTTCCATAAAGGGCGGCGGGTAAACATATTAAGACAAACATAAGATGCATAATTATTGACAGAATTTTTTGACATTATTTTTGACAGCAGAAAGAAGGAATGACAATGGATTTTACAGCATTAGTTTCAAGCATCAACACTACCTGGGTCCTGGTCGCTGCAGCTCTTGTATTCTTTATGCAGGCCGGATTCGCTATGGTAGAAACAGGATTCACAAGAGCTAAAAATGCCGGAAACATTATCATGAAAAACCTTATGGACTTCTGTATAGGTACTCCCCTCTACTGGTTCATAGGATTCGGAATAATGTTCGGAGGCATGAGCGGAGTCTTCGGCGGTATTGATCTCTTCACTAGAGGAGATTATTCATCAATACTCCCCGATGGTGTTCCATTTTTCGCATACTTTATTTTCCAGACCGTTTTCTGCGCTACTTCAGCTACAATAGTTTCAGGAGCTATGGCTGAAAGAACTAAGTTCAGCGCATATTGTGTATATTCAGCTATCATAAGTCTTATCATTTATCCCGTAAGCGGTCACTGGATCTGGGGCGGCGGCTGGCTCTCACAGATGGGCTTCCACGATTTCGCCGGTTCAACAGCAGTTCATATGCTCGGCGGCGTATGTGCCTTCATCGGAGCTAAAATGCTTGGTCCCCGTATCGGAAAATATGACAAAAACGGAAAATCAAAAGCTATCCCCGGACACTCTATTACTTTAGGTGCTCTCGGATGCTTTATCCTCTGGTTCTGCTGGTTCGGTTTCAATGGAGGCTCAACAGTTTCCATGGTAGACGGTGCTCAGGAACTTGCCGGAAAAGTATTCTTTAACACTAACCTTGCCGCTGCGACTGCAACAATTACTGTAATGCTCTTTACTTGGAAACTCTATAAAAAACCCGATGTTTCTATGACACTTAACGGTTCTCTTGCTGGTCTTGTTGCCATAACAGCCGGCTGCGATGTGGTTAATCCCTGGGCAGCAGCTATTATCGGTATCATCGCTGGATTTGCCGTTGTAGGAGCCATCGAGTTCATCGATAAGAAACTTAAAGTTGATGACCCTGTAGGTGCATGTGGAGTTCATATGGTATGCGGATGCCTTGGTACTATCCTTACTGGTGTGTTCTGCTCTAATGAATCTCTTGAGGCCATGGGTATGACAAGAGGAGCTTTCCTTGGTGTTCAGTTCGTTGGTGTTATATCAACTATCATCTGGGCAGCAGTAACAATCACTATTACATTTACTATTATCAAGAAAACGATCGGCCTTAGAGTAACAGCTGAAGAAGAAATTTCAGGTCTTGACCTTCCTGAACATGGTCTTGTATCTGCTTACGCTGACTTTATGCCGGCCATTTCACAGGTCGATTCTTCAGAAGCTCCTGTCGTAACTGGAACTGTTCCCGTTGATGAGGCAGTGCCCGTACAGCTTAAGACAGCTCCTAAGGGAACTGTAACAGCTTCTGATGTGAAGATGACAAAGATCGAGCTTCTTATCAAACAGGAAAAATTTGAAGCTCTTAAAGAAGCCCTTATGGGAATCGGCATCACAGGAATGACAGTAACTCACGTTCTTGGATGCGGTGCCCAGAAAGGCAAACCTGAATATTACCGTGGTGTTATTCAGGAAGTCAGCCTTCTTCCTAAAGTACAGGTCGAAGTCGTTGTTTGTAAAGTTCCTGTCCGTACAGTAATCGAAACCGCTAAGAAAGTTCTTTATACAGGACATATCGGTGATGGCAAGATCTTCGTTTATGACGTTGAAAACGCTATCAAGGTACGTACAGGTGAGGAAGGGTTTGATGCTCTTCAGGATGTTGAATAAATAAAATTGAAAATGCAAAAGGTGCTTTTAAGTGCCTTTTGCACTTTTTCACAATCAGTTAGGGGTTGTATATTATGAGTGAAAATTATATGGATAATAAAAACAAGGGATTATACGAAAGTCAGTTTGAACATGATAACTGCGGTATCGGTGCAGTTGTCAATATCAAAGGAAAACAGTCTCACAAAATCGTTGACGATGCCCTTAAGATCGTTGAAAAACTTGAACATCGTGCCGGAAAAGATGCAGAAGGCAAAACCGGTGACGGCGTTGGTATTATGCTTCAGATATCCCATGACTTCTTCAAAAAAGCAGCTGCGGATATCGGTATTGAATTAAATGAGGCAAGGGACTACGGTGTTGGTATGTTCTTCTTCCCTCAGGATACACTTAAACGTAATCAGGCGAAAAAAATGTTTGAGGTCATTACCGCAAAGGAAGGCCTTAAATTTCTTGGATGGCGTACAGTGCCCGTTGACCCTACAGTCCTCGGACAGAAAGCTAAAGACTGTATGCCCAATATAATGCAGGCAATAATTGAGAGACCCGAAAATATAAGCAGAGGTCTCGATTTCGATAGAAAACTTTATGTTATCAGACGTGTGTTTGAGCAGAGCAATGATAATACCTATGTTGTTTCTCTCTCAAGCCGTACAATAGTTTACAAAGGAATGTTCCTTGTCGGCCAGCTGAGAAAGTTCTATCTTGACCTTCAGGATACAGACTATAAGTCAGCCATTGCCATGGTACACTCCAGATTCTCAACAAACACAAATCCCAGCTGGGAAAGAGCCCATCCCAACAGATTTATACTCCATAACGGCGAGATAAACACCATCCGCGGCAATGTTGACCGTATGCTTGCCCGTGAAGAGACCATGTTCTCAAAGGTAATGGCAAAGGATATGGATAAAGTCCTTCCCGTCGTTAATGTATCAGGTTCTGACTCAGCAATGCTGGATAATACCCTTGAGTTCCTTGTAATGAACGGTATGGACCTTCCCCTTGCTCTTATGATAACCATTCCGGAACCTTGGAGCAACGATAAGAACATAAGCCGTGAAAAACGTGATCTTTACAGATACTACGCTACAATGATGGAGCCTTGGGACGGTCCCGCTTCTATCCTCTTCTCCGATGGTGACATCGTAGGTGCCGTACTGGACAGAAACGGACTCAGACCTTCAAGATACTACATCACTAACGATGACCACCTTGTTCTTTCATCAGAAGTAGGTGTACTTGAGTTCGATCCCAGCAAAGTAGTTAAAAAATCACGTCTTGAGCCTGGCAAGATGCTCCTTGTAGATACTAAGGCAGGACGTGTAATATCAGATGAAGAGCTTAAGGAGCGTTATGCCCTTAAACAGCCCTATGGTGAATGGCTCGACCAGTATCTTGTTGACCTTAAGGATCTTCCTATACCCAACAAAAAGGTCGATATCCATCCCCAGGAAATAAGAGATAAACTGTATAAAGCATTTGGATATACCTATGAGGATGTAAAATCAGCTATCCTTCCCATGGCTACAAATGCCGCTGAACCTACAGCTGCAATGGGAATCGATATACCTCTGGCTGTTCTTTCTGACAAGCATCAGCCCTTATTCAATTACTTTAAACAGATATTCGCACAGGTAACTAATCCCCCTATCGACGCTATCCGTGAGGAAATAGTTACTAATACATCAGTATATATCGGTTCAGATGGTAACCTTCTTGAGGAAAAACCTGACAACTGCCGTATGCTCCATATCAATAATCCTATTCTTACAAGCGTAGATATGCTCAAGATAAGGAATATGGACATACCTGGATTCAAAGTAGAGACAGTATCACTCCTCTACTATACAAATACTCCCCTTGACCGTGCCATCGACCACTTATTCGTAAGCATCGACCGTGCATACAAGAATGGTGCTAATATCATAATTCTTTCCGACCGTGGAGTAGATGAAAACCATGTGGCTATCCCTTCACTTTTAGCTGTATCAGCCGTTGAACAGCATCTTATAAAGACAAAGAAGAGAACTGCAGTTTCAATAATACTTGAAAGTGCTGAGCCCCGTGATGTACATCACTTTGCTACACTTCTCGGATATGGCGCAAGAGCTATCAACCCTTATCTTGCCCATGAATGTATCGGTGAGCTCATTGATATGGGTATGCTCAACAAAGATCTTCATGTTGCCATCGACGATTACAACAGTGCCATCCTTCATGGTATCGTTAAGATCGCTTCTAAGATGGGTATCTCTACCCTTCAGTCATATCAGTCAGCACAGATCTTTGAAGCTATCGGCATAAGCAAAGAAGTAACAGATAAATACTTTACAAATACAGTAAGCCGTGTCGGCGGTGTCGGCCTTAAGGAAATAGGTGAAGATGTTGAGTGGAGACATTCACATGCATTCGATCCCCTTGGACTTGGAGTTGATACTACCCTTGACTCAAACGGTGCGCATAAGCTCCGCAGCGGCAGCGATAAAGAGGACCATCTCTACAGCCCTAAGATAATCGTTACCCTTCAGGAGGCCGCTAGAAACGGAGATTACAATAAATTTAAAGAATATACAGCTATGGTCGATGATGAGACCAAGCCCCATACTCTTAGAGGTCTGCTTGAATTCAATTTTGATCCTAAGAAGAGCATCCCCATCGAGGAAGTTGAGCCCGCTTCAGAGATCGTTAAGAGATTCAAGACAGGTGCCATGAGCTATGGTTCAATATCACAGGAAGCCCATGAATGTCTTGCCAAAGCCATGAACAGGATCGGCGGAAAATCCAACTCAGGTGAAGGCGGCGAGCTTCCCGAAAGACTTCATTCTGACTGCTGCAGTGCCATCAAGCAGGTAGCATCAGGACGTTTTGGTGTAACAAGTGAATATCTGGTAAGCGCTAAGGAGATCCAGATCAAGATGGCTCAGGGTGCAAAACCCGGTGAAGGCGGACATCTTCCCGGTAAAAAAGTATATCCCTGGATCGCTAAGACAAGATACTCCACACCTGGAGTTTCTCTTATCTCCCCTCCCCCTCACCATGATATCTATTCAATAGAAGACCTGGCACAGCTCATATACGACCTTAAAAACTCCAACAGAGCAGCTCGTATATCAGTTAAGCTCGTTTCCGAATCAGGTGTAGGAACTATCGCTGCCGGCGTTGCTAAGGCAGGTGCACAGGTAATACTTATTTCAGGTTATGATGGAGGAACAGGAGCTGCTCCTAAGAGTTCAATACATTCTGCTGGACTTCCCTGGGAACTTGGACTTGCTGAGACCCATCAGACACTTATCGAAAATGGACTCCGTTCTAGGGTCGTTATCGAGACAGACGGCAAGCTTATGAGCGGTCGTGATGTTGCCATTGCTTGTATGCTCGGTGCAGAAGAATTCGGCTTTGCTACAGCTCCCCTGGTAACCATGGGCTGCGTAATGATGAGGGTCTGCAACCTTGATACTTGCCCTGTCGGCATCGCTACACAGAACCCTGAACTCAGAAAGAGATTCAGAGGAAAACCTGAATATGTAATCAACTTTATGATGTTCATAGCTGAGGAACTCAGAGAGATCATGGCTAAATGCGGTGTTCGTACAGTAAACGAACTCGTAGGCCATACAGAATTCCTTAAAGTCAGAGAAAAGAAGGCAACAGAAGGTGCTGCCCTCGTTGATATGAGCAAGATCCTCTATAATCCTCATACAAAGGATGGAGATACTCATTTTGACCCTGCTAAGGTCTATGACTTCAAACTTGAGAATACAATAGATGAAAAGATCCTTCTTAAGAAGTTCGCATCTTCTTTAAAGACAGGAGAAAAACAGAGAGTAGAAATAAAAGTTACAAGTACAGACCGTACCCTTGGTACTATCCTTGGTTCCGAGATAACAAAATCCCTTGGAACATCCGTTGAAGACGATACATTTACAGTTAAATGTCTTGGAGGCGGCGGACAGAGTTTCGGCGCATTTATCCCTAAGGGTCTTACGATTGAACTTGAAGGAGACAGCAACGACTACTTCGGCAAAGGACTTTCAGGCGGAAAACTTATAGTATATCCTCCTAAGGGAAGCCGTTTCAAACCCGAAGAAAATATAATCATAGGCAACGTTGCCCTTTATGGCGCAACCAGCGGAAAAGCATTCATCAATGGTATTGCCGGTGAAAGATTCTGTGTAAGGAACTCTGGAGCCACAGCCGTTGTTGAAGGTGTCGGCGACCATGGATGCGAGTATATGACAGGCGGTACAGCCCTTATACTTGGAAAGACAGGCAAAAACTTCGCTGCTGGTATGTCCGGAGGAATAGCCTATGTACTTGATGAAAATCATGATCTTTACCTTCGTGTAAACAAAGAGCTTGTAAATATCGAAACAGTAAGTGAAAAACACGATATTGCTGAGATCAAACGCCTTATTACAGAACATGTAGAGGCAACAGGTTCTCCCCTTGGCAGACGTATTCTTGATAATTTCGATGAATATTCTGATAAGTTCAAAAAGATCATGCCCGTTGACTATAACCATATGCTCCAGTCAATTTCTCAGATGGAAGAGAAAGGCATGTCAAGAGAACAGGCAGAAATCGAAGCTTTCTATATGAATACAGGCAGATAAGGAGGAACTGAACATGGGAAAATCAACAGGATTTTTAGATTATAAAAGAGAACTGAATCCTTCAACGGATCCTAAAGTAAGAATAACTAACTTCAATGAATTTCATAAACAGATATCTGGCGAAAAGAGACGTCTGCAGGGTGCAAGATGCATGAACTGCGGTGTCCCCTTCTGCCAGTCGGGAATGATGCTCAACGGTATGGCTACAGGCTGTCCCCTTCATAACCTCATCCCCGAATGGAATGATGAGATATACAACAACAACCTTGAGCATGCCCTTGCAAGGCTTTTAAAGACAAACAACTTTCCGGAATTTACCGGTCGTGTCTGCCCTGCCCTTTGCGAGGCAGCCTGCACCTGCGGTTTGAACGATACACCTGTTACGGTCAAGGAAAATGAGCTTTCACTTATCGAAAATGGTTTTGAAAACGGATATGTGAAACCCGTTATCCCTCCTGTCAGGTCTGATAAAAAAGTTGCTGTCATCGGTTCTGGACCTTCCGGCCTGGCAGCAGCTGATATGCTCAATAAACGCGGCCATAACGTTACCGTATTTGAGAAACACGACCGTATCGGCGGACTTCTTATGTATGGTATACCGAATATGAAACTTGAGAAGGATATCGTAGAACGCAGAGTAAAACTTATGGAAGAAGAAGGCGTTACATTCGTTACTAACGCTGATGTTGGAAATACAAAGGATGCCAAAGAGATCCTCAATTCATTTGACGCCGTAATACTCTGCTGTGGTGCTGAAAATCCCAGAGATATAAACGCTCCCGGAAGAAATGAAACAAACGGCATATACTTTGCGGTAGATTTCCTTACAAGAAATACTAAGAGCCTTTTAGACTCAAACTTTGAAGATAAAAAGTATATCGATGTCAGAAATAAAAATGTAGTTATTGTCGGCGGCGGTGACACAGGAAACGACTGTACAGGAACAGCCATCAGACATTGCTGCAAATCCGTAACACAGATCGAAATGATGCCTAAGCTCCCCGATGAGAGGACACCTCAGAACCCTTGGCCTCAGTGGCCCAGAGTATGCAAGACAGACTACGGCCAGGAAGAAGCCATAGCTGTATTTGGCCATGACCCCAGAGTTTATGAGACTACTATAAAAGAGATCATTCCTGACAAAAAAGGAAATCTTAAAGCTGTAAAGACCGTTAAGGTAAAACAGGAAAAGGACCCTGCAACAGGAGCTTTCTCAATGGTAGAAGTACCTGGCAGCGAAAAGATACTTGATGCTGATGTGCTTATAATCGCCGCAGGATTCTTAGGAAGCAGGAAGTATATTTCTGAAGCCTTTGGCGTTGAGCTCAATCAGAGAACTAATGTAAAAACTGAAGAAGGTAAATATAAGACTAATGTTGAAAAGGTATTTACAGCAGGCGATATGCACAGAGGACAGTCTCTGGTCGTATGGGCCATAACAGAAGGCCGTGCCGCTGCTAAAGAAGTTGATGCCTATCTTATGGGCTATTCAAATATGGTTTAATATTGCCCCTAATTTATTTATTCATATATTTTCACCCGGGCCGGAAGGAGAAATCCTCCGGTCCTTTCATTTCTGATTTTATTTTTATATGGGATTTCTGCTTTTAATACGTCGTATATTAATATATACTAAAATTATAAAGGAGGTGCGGGATATGCACAAAAAGTATAAGGTCTACAGTGTGTCACTGTCCATGCCTATGATACAGGAAAATATGGCCCCGGGCTGTACATCTGCCCTAAAGGATGGGATCGAACGTAAAAACATAAAAGTATTTGATGAGCTTTCGGAGGCTGAAAAGGAGCTTGAACGCCACACCTCCATGGTATATCCGCGTTTTGAATGCAGGAAGTCCTATTATGAGGTCACGGAATGGTATCTTGATGAAATAACTTTAGATGAAAATGGCAGCGATATATCCTCAAGATGCCTGAAAAATGCAAAAATGGATCTATCCTATGTAGAAGATCAAAATGATTATATGCCTTAAACATATCTTTTTTCAGTGATCCATTCAAAAACATTTTATACAAACGGCACAGCTTTTGCTGTGCTGTTTGTATTTTTCCTGCTTAAATGAATATCATTCCGCATTCCCATAGAGTATCCTTACCTTTGCCACATCATAAAAGGAATATGCATACCTATTCCCTTCCCTGGTATTCACTTCTAATAATTTCAAACATATCTTCAGGACTTTCTTTGCATCCATTTTGAAGCCACAGCTTTATTATTTTAGTAATTCCAGCCTTAAAAAATTCCATATGATATTCAATAAATTTATTTTGAAAATGCTGTCTGGCGAGGTCAACATCATAAGCAAATATTTTGTACTCATTATCATATCCAAGTTTGAAATATGTCTGATAAAATATCTGGTTATCTTTAATATGCCGGAACAAATTTAGATAGTCATCGTTATTAAAGCCCTGAGCCACCTTATACTTGTGTGATTCAAAGGTCTCATTTTCTAACTTATCCCTTATGGCATCCGCCAGCCCATATATATCCGTATAATTGGCATAAAAAGTTGTCCTGTTTAATCCAGCTCGTTTACAAATATCTGATACTCTGATCTTATCTAAATCCTTTGTCTGCAGCAGTTCAATAAATGTTTTCTCTATGAGTTCCATGGACTGTTTTTTTCTCTTATTATTTACCGTATTCATAAAAATCTCCTTTATCCCAACACTTGTTGATAAATTGATAATTGTTTTCCCTTTTGGTAAACATTATACTTTGTTTGTAACAAAACAACAACTGTTGTTTTAATATTTTGGAGGTGGTATAAATGAAAAAAAGCAGTTTTATTGCAATGGTACTTGGAACTATCAGTGCCGTGTTATTTGCCCTTGGTATGTGTATGGCACTGATACAAGACTGGGACGCGTTCAGGCCCGGCATTATATTTGGCTGTATCGGCCTTATTCTTGGTCTTATAACACTGGCTGTATGGAGAAAAATTGAACATAAACAGCCGATACACATTACTGGAAAGGCAGTTTTGAGTGTCATCATCGGTGTGGCAGGTGCTCTGGCCCTGGGCGTAGGCATGTGCTTTACCATGGTATGGGGAAAAATGACACTGGGGATTGTTGTTGGCCTAATAGGCATCATTGTCCTGCTCAGTCTTATACCCTTAACGAAAGGTATAAAAGATTGATCGTCAGTACCATTTTGAAAATCTTAAAATAAGAATATATTCATAAATAAAGGTGCTTGTTCATTATGGTGCATTGACCATATTAGATCATCAGGAAAGGAGAATAGTTCATGGCAAGATCAAAACTTATTAAAGCAAACGAAAAAATAGAAAAAAGGTAGTTGAAACATACAAAAAAATCGAAGATGCTGTTGTAGACGGATATACGAAAATCGAGGATTCATTTGTTGACCGTTATCTTACAAAGGATGATGAATCCATCAAAGATGCAAAGGAAAGGATAAACAAAAAGCAGCTGTAAAACTAATAGACTGGTTCAGTATTATCATAAATATAAATGGCCAAACCGGCGTTTTTATCTATTATCAAATACCATAAGAAAATAAAAAGCCATTGATATATTAACAGCAGATCTGATTCAATATGGTTCCAGAGCTTATTGTCC
>JABLTR010007342.1_pt1 | contig 21663 bp, 19 predicted proteins | sample 7160071 | NCBI WGS metagenome assembly JABLTR01 (sample SAMN14651230, study PRJNA627086) | human gut metagenome | isolation source: feces | host: Homo sapiens | reverse complement strand
GCCAGGATCTTACCCCGATGAATTACCACACCGCCACAGCTTGTTGCTTCTATCATATTGCAATCCTCCTGTAATGCGTGTGTCTTTTGCACTGGTTACAGTATACCTCTTTTTTGTCCGATAGGCAAGGGGCAAGAAACAGATACTATTTCAATTTCTTAAATTTAATCGAAATAATATGCATCAAATACATCTGCTGCAATTGGAACTGCTGCCTCGCTTCCTGTTCCACCGTTTTCTACAATTACTGCGATAGCAATATCCGGATCATCTACATTGGAATATCCCACAAACCAGGAATGGCTGGAACCGTTTTCATCAAACTCTGCAGAACCTGTTTTTCCGGCTACTGTGTAGCCGCGTCCATTCAGTGCAGATGCAGTACCGTTCTCTACCACATTCTTCATCAGTTTTCCAAGAATATTTGCCTCGTTGTTCGTCATCAGACGTTTATATTCAGATTTTTCCGTTTCCTTTATAGTATCTCCGGAATTATTCACGATCTTATCGATCATAGTCGGTTTCATCAGAACACCGTTATTTGCAATAGCGCTGGTGATCATAGCCATATGCATTGGAGAAACAAGAGTATTTCCCTGTCCAATAGAAGTCTGCATGACCAGTGGATTCGGCGAATTATTTTCCAGTGTAAATTTACTTGTTTTATAGGAATTCAATGGAAGGGCTTTATTAAAAAGCAGGTCTTCCGCTGTACTTCGAAGGGAACTTCCTCCCAGACCAAGCCCCATATCCGCAAATGCACAGTTACAGGAATGGGCAAATGCCGAATAGAAATCTTCCTGTCCATGAACAGTCCCATTGTAGCACCGGATCGTATGGTCATCCACAGTAATGCTTCCCTGGCAGAGATAGGAATATCCCTCCAATGAGCCTTTCTGCCTGAAATAATCAAGAGCTGTAACGATCTTGAACGTAGATCCGGGCGGATATGCGCCATTAGTTGCACGGTTCAGAAGGCTGCTGTTACTCTCATCATTTACCAACGTATCCCAGTTCTCAGCAATCGTATTCGGATCAAAGTCAGGCTTACTCACCATTGCAAGGATTCTTCCTGTTGACGGCTCCATCACAACAACAGCTCCTCTTCTGTCCCCCAGAGAATTATAGGCTGTTGTCTGCAGATCTGCATTAAGGCTGGAGATCACAGTATCTCCCTGATTCTTTTTCCCGGAAAACTCATTTTTCATCTGCTCCAGGAAGAATGAATGAGACGTCAGAAGCTGGAAATTCGCTTCTGATTCCAGCCCGCTCTTGCCATTGGTATCATAGCCTACTGCATGGGCAAAAATATTGGCATACGGATAATTTCTCTGCTCTGTACCGTCCTCTGACACATCGGTCTGAGCCAGGATTTCCCCATCTGAAGACTGGATATTTCCACGGACAACACGATCCGAAAAAGTATCCTGTCTGGTATTATATGGGCTGTTGATAAAATCATCGCTTTTTACTGCATCAAAATAAATAAGATAGCCGATCAGGCTGACAAAAATCAATATAAAGAACACCGATACAAAGGTAAACGGTCTGTTCTTTTTTCTACGGATTCTGGCGATATCCCGTTCTCTCAGGCGTCGCTCTCTTTCCTCTTCTTTCAATCGTTTCTTTTCGCTGCGTCTCAATTTCCTCGTCCTCATCTTCCCTCAGAATATACAGTCCCTGAATAATAGCCAGCATCAGGATGGTGCACATGACAGAACTTCCGCCGTAGCTTACCAGCGGCAGGGTAACACCTGTCATCGGAATAAACTTGGTCACTCCGCCGATAGTCAGGAATACCTGGAACGCATATTCTGTTCCAAGTCCCAGAGCGATCAGCTTATAAAACGGGTTGCGGATCTTCAATGCAATGGTAACGATCATAAGGAAAAAGCTGGTACACACCAGAATCAGGCAGATGGCAAAAATACCTCCCATTTCCTCACAGATCGCGCTGAATATAAAGTCATTTTTTACAACAGGGATCTTCTCAGGTGAACCCTGGCAGAGTCCCATTCCAAACCAGCCGCCGGTTCCGATGGCAAACAGCGACTGCACGATCTGATAGCCCTCATTCTGATAAACAGCCATAGGATCTCTCCATGCACTGACTCTCTGGCGTACATGGCCAAAAAGATGATAGGCGATCACTGCACCCACACATCCGCCGCCAAGCCCCAGAAACATATATCCCGGATTTCTGGTAGATACATAGATCAGTACAAGATAGGTGACAAAAAAGATCACTGCACTTCCAAGATCTCTGGAAAGAACCAGGATACCCACATGAAGCACTGCTACAATGGTCGCCAGCACTACTTTACGGAAATTCACTTTTCCGCAGAGCAGGGATGCCATAAAAAATACGAATGTAATCTTGATTACCTCGGAAGGCTGAATGCCCATAAGGGAAAGCTTGGCTCCATAACTTGTACTTGCAAGAACAAGAACTGCTGCAAGAAGAACAACACCAACTCCTGCATAAACCCAGGTAAGATCCTTGAGAAATTTCATCTTCCGGATCATCACCGGGATCACCAGTGATATGGCACTTCCTGCTGCAACGATCAGAAGCTGCTTGTTTGCAGAAGGAAGCGACAGACGGCAGAGCATGATAAAGCCCACGCTCAGCAGCATGCACATATTGTTCAGAAGTAACAGCGATGCGTCTTCATAAAAAATCCTGTACAGGATCTGAACTACCGCAAAAAAGATCATCATCTCAATATAAAACAGGATGACCTTGAAATCCATGCTCTTAAGATAGATCACGAGAAAAGCTGTGAAATCTATAAAAAAGATCATGGTCAGCTGCTGATGGAGCAACTCCTTTTTTTCCTCCTCGTCCTGACGCCACACCATATAAAAACAGTGAAAGGTGTAGACGATCATCAGCGTGAGGATCACATACTTGGATAATTCTGTAATAACATTAATCATACACTTTTACTCGGCTCCTCTTTTAAAATGGCCTTTTGTATACCTGCGTCCGGAAGGTTTTGCATTTCCATGGTAAATACCCTTGAATTCCTCCAGTACTGCTCTTGCCTCTGATGGTTTCTCGATGGTAAAAGCAAGTCGCAGTGACTGTAATTTTAGTTTCTCTACGCGCTCCTTTTCCCCGGGAAGTCCATAGGGAATACTGTTATATATAATATTATAACAGTATTTCGCAGCTTCAGGACAGGCACTTTCCCACGGAGCACAGCAGCATTTCACTGAAAATTCGCTGTTATACCGGTCTTTCAGATAGATGGTCTCGCCTTTTCCTGTGCATCCGAACAGATTCTTACGTACACACTGGGCTGAGATCATCAGCGGAATATATCCATACAGAAGAAGTTCGGAAGAACGATTATCCCTGTGCTTAAGTTCTCCCTCATTCAGTTCCAGAGGAATGGTATTCTTAAGAACGCCCTCTTCTCTCCAGAACGCCTCGGCTTCATCATTCCAGGTATACATGGAAGCATCCAGCACACATTTCTCTTTATATCCCAGTTCTTTCAGTGCTGCATAAGATTCCAGGCTGCGTACCAGAAAACCTCTCATTCCCTGATCAAGCCACTCCTTCGCATTTCGGATCCATACCTCAGGAATCTCTCCGCGATGGATATGCGGCGTAGAAAGATAAAGCTCCTTTCGCCCCGCAAGTTCCGGCGAAAAACACTTCTTCATGGTATCAAAAGAAAGATAAAAGCCTGTAATCCCCTCTTCTTCCAGAAGTATCTCTGCAACATCTGTCCTTTCACAGGAGACATACAGTGGAAGCTTCTCATTACAGGAATTCTTCTCTGTACAAACCGAAAGATTTTTTTCAGAGAAAGGTTGCTTTTCAGCAGGTTCTCTCCGTCTGGTTCCGATCATTTCTTCACGCAGCTGTTCCAGCGCAGCTCTGCGCACTTCATTGAGAACCTTTACAGGAACGAAAATCCTTCCATTGATCTCAATGTTAAGGCTTTCCCACTGAAATTCTGTATTTCCCAGTTTTTCCAGCTGCTGACGGATCCTCTGCTCTTCCATAGGCTGGTTCTTGGCAAACTGCACTTCACCGCCCATGGCAGTCACTGTTTTATCTCCACAGGTTATTTCCAGTATAACAGGACTTTCTGGAGAAAGTATTAAATTCCCATGAATTTTTTCTTTTATTTTTCTGATCTCCGGCTGGATATTGCCGGATTTCTTCTCATTGGCAAAAGCCATCATCTCAGGACCACGATACATATCGTAATATCCCCTGCAGGAACCGCCTCTGCTGAAAAGTTCCAGAAGATATTTCCTGTCTGTATCCTGCACGCGGTATTCTTTTCCGCTGAGATAAAGATCCAGATATTTTCTGTATACAGAGGTAACTCCTGCGGTATAACCAGGCTGCTTCATACGCCCCTCAATCTTCAGAGACATTACACCAGCCTCCAGTATATCCGGAAGAATATCCAGCGTACAGATATCCTTAAGACTTAAAGCACAGAAATCTTTGTCCCCTTTATATTTATGGTGATCACAAGTTGCGCTGTATGGAAGTCTGCAAGGCTGAGCGCAGCGACCTCTGTTTCCACTTCTTCCGCCAAAAATACTGCTCATAAGACACTGACCGGAATAGCTGTAACACAATGCCCCGTGGATAAAAGTCTCAATTTCCAGAGGACTGGCCTGATGCATGGCAGAAATTTCTTCCAGCGAAAGCTCTCTTGCAGGAACTACACGGGTAGCTCCTTTTTCTTCCAGAAATTTCATTCCCTCCGGACCAGTCACAGTCATCTGTGTGCTGGCATGGATATCAAGATCCGGGAAATTCCTGCGGATAAAAGAAAACACACCCAGATCCTGTACGATCACAGCATCGAGCCCTGCCTCATAATAAGGGGCCAGATACTCAAAAAGCTGTCCTTCCATCTCTCTGTTTTTTAAAAGTGTGTTCACTGTAAGATATAATTTACGATTATGGAGATGTGCTGTCTCAATAGCAGCAATCAGCTCCTCCTGGGTAAAATTCCTGGCATATGCCCTCGCTCCAAAAGCCGGACCGCCTACATATACAGCATCTGCGCCCGCACCTATCGCCGCCTCAAAACTCTCATAGGAGCCAGCTGGCGAAAGCAGCTCTGTTACTATCTTTTTCAAAGTATTCCCTCATCTCCTGTCTGTTAATCTGTAAAACAAAAGAGGATTACCGAAGCAATCCCCCCATTCTTATTTGAGCAATTCATCAAGCTCTTTCTCCAGTTCCTTAACCTTACCGTCCAGAAGATTCTTCTGGTCCTGAGCTTCCTGCTCTGCTTTCTTCGCCTCTTCAATCTGCATCTTCAATGAGATCAGCTCATGTTTCAGGTCATACATCTCCTGATCCTTCTGCTGCAGATCCTGCTCAAAGATCTCTGCCTGCTTCTTCGCCTTGAAGTAATCATCTGTAATATTCAAACTGAGAAGTGTATGCTTGGTTTCCATGGCCTGTCTGGAATATCCCGGCATCTGACTCAGTTCACCAATCTTATTATTCATATAGGCCGCAACCTTCTGGAAATACTCCTCAGACTCATATCCGCCCAGAGTAATGATCTTTCCGTCGATAACAACCTGTGCTGTATTCTTTACCGCCATTCGTAAAGCCTCCTGAATTCATCTGCTGCCTGTTCTCTCAGCAACATTCCTCTCTGTTGTCAGCTCTGCTGGCTCACAACTGTCTATATTATAACTGATTACAGCTAAAATGTATAGAAGTTTTTCTATTATTTTGTCGATAAATCGGGACGAGGATATCCAAGATGGGTGTATGCCAGCACAGAAGCCATCCTTCCACGGGGAGTTCTGTTCAGGAAACCATTCTGCAGAAGGTATGGTTCATACACATCTTCCAGGGTTCCGGAATCCTCTCCAATAGAGGCTGCAAGCGTCTCAAGACCTACCGGACCGCCCTGAAAATTCAGGATTAAAGTTTGTAAAATACGTCGATCCGTCTTATCCAGTCCATACTGATCCACCTCGAGAAGATCCAGTGCAAAACAGGCTACATCATAGGTGATCACACCATCATATTTCACCTGGGCAAAATCTCTCACACGTTTCAGGAGACGGTTAGCCAGTCGCGGTGTTCCTCTGGAACGTTTGGCGATTTCCGCAGCACCTTTCGGCTCAATATCCACGCCCAGAACCTGTGCAGAACGCAGGATAATCGTCGTCAGTTCTTTCTTATCATAAAATTCCAGGCGCTGGGTGACACCAAAACGGTCACGGAGCGGTGCAGAGAGAAGTCCTGCCCTGGTAGTTGCTCCTACAAGGGTAAATTTCGGAAGATCCAGTCGGATGGAACGTGCAGATGCGCCTTTTCCGATCATAATATCAATAGCAAAATCTTCCATTGCCGGATAAAGAACCTCTTCTACCTGGCGATTCAGCCTGTGGATCTCATCCACAAACAGCACATCTCCTTCCTGAAGATTATTCAGAATCGCAGCCATCTCTCCCGGCTTCTCAATAGCTGGGCCGGATGTAACTTTCATATGTGTACCCATCTCATTGGCGATGATGGCAGAAAGTGTCGTCTTTCCAAGACCCGGAGGGCCGTAAAAAAGCACGTGATCCAGAGAATCGTGTCTCTGTTTTGCAGCTTCAATATAGATTTTCAGGGTATCCTTGGTTTTCTGCTGACCAATATACTCATCCAGACTCTGAGGCCTTAAATTCCCCTCCAGGGAAAAATCCTCTTCTGTAACGTCTGTTGTAATGATCCTGTTCTCCATCTGTTATGCTCCGTTCTACTAAATATCAAAAATTCTTCAATGCAGCGCGGAGAATCGCCTCCACATCGTCTGCGGGAACATCGTCCGGAACCTTACGTACTGCACGAAGCGAATCTGCCGAACTATATCCAAGGGCAACCAGTGCTTCCACAGCTTCCTGACGGCTGTCCCGAAGATCTGCTGCCCCCTCCATTGCATCCTCCTGCTGATGAGCAAGCTTCATCACAAAGGCATCTTCCAGCTTCAGTTTATCTTTCAGCTCCAGAATCATCTTCTGAGCTGTTTTCTTACCGATTCCAGGTGCTTTCGAGATTGTCTTCACATCATCGGAAAGCACTGCAAAACGCAGCTCATCTGCACTGATCCCGGAAAGAATGCCAAGTGCTCCCTTAGGTCCTACACCATTCACTCCCAGAAGAAGCCTGAACATCCCAAGATCATCCTTTGAAAAAAATCCGTATAACTGAAGAATATCTTCTCTTACATACAGAAACGTATTTATCTTCTTCTCTTCACCAACACGTGCTTTCCTAAGATCCTGTCCTGTCATATAGATCTCATAACCAATGCCGCCGTTTTCCACCACCAGGTTGTTCTCACTGATATCCGCTACCTTACCTTTTACAAAAGAAATCAAAATCAACTGCTCCTTCCCGGGAACAGTGTGTTACCTGTACACAACAATAGCTGAACATCTGTTTCCCATATGGATGAAATACTAACACAATTTGAAAAAAAAATCAACCCGGAATACATATGTCCCGGGCTGATCATTATTCTATGTTACTGTTCACTCCGTTCTCAGTAACACGCTTCGCGATGCACAGAATTTATGCTGATTGCATAAATTCGCACGGTATGTCTCGGGTTTTCTGTGACCTTCGCTCACAAAAAACACCTCGCGGGATATTACCAGTGAACAGTAACTATTCTATTACTGATTCAGGAAATCCTGATCCTCGAAATAGTTGATCCTCATGGAAGAACGTACATCGTGAAGAGTTGCTGCTGCCTTCTCTCTTGCAACTTCTGTACCTGCTTTCAGTATGTCAAATACATCAGCAGTACGCTGTTCCCACATCTTTCTTCTCTCGCGGATCGGTCCCAGCTCTGCCTGCATTACGTTATTCAGGAATTTCTTGACCTTCACGTCGCCAAGGCCGCCTCTCTGGTAGTGCGCTTTAAGCTCGTCCAGATTCTGGTACTCAGGAAGGAACTCTGAGAAATGCTCCGGACGGCTGAATGCATCCAGATAGATAAATACCGGGTTACCTTCTACACGGCCCGGGTCCTGAACACGAAGATGGTTCGGGTCTGTAAACATGGACATGATCTTCTTCTTAACAACATCTTCCTCATCAGAAAGATAGATGCAGTTTCCAAGAGACTTACTCATCTTAGCCTTTCCGTCTATTCCAGGAAGACGTAGACATGCCTTGTTGGAAGAAAGTACGATCTCCGGATCTGTTAAAGTCTCACCATAAACGGTATTAAACTTATGAACGATCTCCTTGCACTGTTCAAGCATCGGAAGCTGATCCTCACCTACCGGCACATGTGTTGCACGGAAAGCTGTGATATCTGCTGCCTGGCTGATCGGATAGCAGAAGAATCCAACCGGAATGCTTGCTTCAAAATTACGCATCTTGATCTCAGATTTAACAGTAGGGTTACGCTGTACACGTGCCACTGTTACCAGATTCATATAATAGAAAGTAAGCTCTGTAAGCTCCGGCACCATAGACTGAATGAAAATGTTGGATTTCTCCGGATCAAGTCCGCAAGCCAGATAGTCCAGTGAAACCTGAAGGATGTTCTGACGTACTTTCTCCGGATGTTCCGCATTATCTGTGAGTGCCTGTGCATCTGCGATCATAATATAAATCTCGTCATATAAGCCGGAATTCTGCAGTTTCACACGCTCTGCGAGAGATCCGACATAATGACCTACATGAAGGCGTCCCGTTGGGCGGTCGCCAGTTAAAATAATCTTGCTCATGAATTGTTCTCCTTGAAGTGTACTGAATATTTTATACTTTATTATAGCCCCTGGAAATTCACTGGTCAAATATTTTTAGCTGGAAACTGTAATTTTCCGTATTTTATGTTACTGTTCAGAGGCAATGTCATGATGCCGGGGTCAAAACATAGTTTTTTAATATCTCTATGAATGACATATTTCTTAGATCCTTGCTACAAAAATAAAACTTGTAGCAAGGTACTATGAGGTCACCTTTTGACCCCAGCATCATGATATTGAGTAAAATCAAAGGATTCTGCCACTTTATTTTTATTTAACTGTCGAAAATGGGATTATGTGTCAAGTTTGTTTTTTTGTTCAATTCGCTTCTAAACTGTGTACAATTTACTGGCACTGAGCTTCTTTGAAGCATCTATGTATACCAATTCTATAAATTTGTCTGTCTCGCGCATTTGGAATTGTTTTATTGCAGCTTCTATTTTTCCTACCATCTCTGCATCTTTTTCATCAAACCCGAACACGACCAGGAATGCCGTATCCGTCTTCGTACTGACCATATACTGCTGGATCTGGCTGAGACCGCCGTCACTTTGCAGGCCTCTGTTGGAAAGAAGCTTGAATTCTACCAATATGCTTTTTTGGTATCCATTGCTGAATTCAAAATCAACCATTCCGCATCCGGTATACTTTTCCCTGTTTGTGATAATCTCATGTCCGTCAAGAAACGCATCTGCATAACTCCAGAACTTGTTTTGTGTTTCCTTTTCCAGTACGTGCTTATCTCCATCCCAGAAGTCTTTCCAGCCGCCTTTTTCTTCAATATAAAATTTGTATTTCTGAAATAATCTCTGGCAGAATATCCATAATTTGGTTTTGTCTATGATCGCAGTCTCATTTACTGCCGTCTCAATTTCAATATTTTTCTTATATTCCTGGAATTCCCTGTACTGCTGCAGACACCATTTCATATATTCTGTCTGAATCTTTCTCTCGTCTTTTCCGGTTAATTCTTCTGGCAGTACCAGTTCATGTCCATGATTCAGGCTGTTATAATAGTCAAGCATTCCTATATTATTTCCGAACTTCTGGATCCAGCCATATGCCAGAACCTCAACAAAGTCCACTTTTTCAACCTCTTCAAATCTTCTCTCATCCTCCCGAAGAGCGCAAAAAATCCTCTGCTGTTCTTCCTTCCTAAACAAATGCATTCCTATAAGTGCGAGATACAACCTGGTATATCTGCGTTTGACCGGGATTTTGCCCAGCTGATACATGATCTCCCTGTATTCTTCAGGCCATTCCTCCACAAGATATGGACCTATTTGAATCATAACTCCCGTGGTTGTTGCCTCATAACGTTCCTTGCATCTTCCCCATATTTTATTCTTATTTTTATTTTTTCGAAGGAATTGAATCGCGTCTCTTATCTTTCCTTCTATCTCATTTATTATCTCGGCCTCACTTTCCTCCGGCGTTTTTCTTAACAATGCTACTCCCCTTGGTCCTTTTAATGTTATCATCAGGTTCACAAAATAAGAAGTCGACCATATCTCCGAGTCTTCTTCAAAAAACTGAGGAAAGCCACCATCTTTTGAGTTCTGGGCTTTCAATATCTTTCGCAGTACTTTTGCATCTTTGCGGTCAATAAACCGTCCTGTCCGGAGCAGATAATCCAGTCCTCTTGCTGTATGGCGGATATTCTTAACTCGATCTGTCTCTGGCTGTCCATATGGTTCTTTTTTACCTCCAGCACCGAGAAAGTATCCTTTTTTATCCCTCAGTTTAGTCATCCATTCGCACATCTTTTTTTCTTCTTCTGGTGCATCACCCCCTAATACATGCAATGTCTGAACTGCGATTGTACTGGAGAATACATTTGGCTTTGCTCTGGAATCTTCCTCTGTCCGGATACTCCCAGGTCTTAATTCAATCCTGCCCCATTCACCGTAATCAAACTGATCTCCTTTAATCCACGCTGCAACCTTTTCAAGTTCTATATTCTCAGTATTCCGGTTTTCAAAATACTGTTCGTCTCTTTCATATTCACTCTCAACTGCTACACTCATTTGTTTTTTCATTGTGTGTTTCCACACAACGCTCCATAAATGCACTTACTGACCGGGTTACTTTTTCTTCCTCGCTTTTTTCTCGGGATATTATTGTACCACACTCGTTACCTCTATTCAATATGTGCACTTAATTATGTATATAGAAATTATTTGTTCTTATATTGTCATCTGTATTCTATTTTAGAAATTTTATTTAGATATATAATTATTTCATTTACGCAGCTCATAAGAAATGTTATAATTTTTATATCACAATTTTATCTTTTTTATTACCGTAGATTGGAGATTTTTATGGAATCAAATGAAGGCTTTTATATAAAATATGAAAAAAAAGTCATGAAGAACATACGGCATATCATGCAAGAACATGGAATTACACAAAAAATCCTGGCAGAGAATTCAGGTATCAACCAGTCCACCTTATCCAAACTTCTGTCTGGAAAAGCCAGCTTCACCCTGGAACACATTGCGAAAATCGCACGTGCACTAAATATAGATGCTGCTGACCTTGTCTCTTTTCGCCCCGGCACAGTCATTACAAATACCTGTTTTTCTTCTCATTATATTCCAGAGAATGATAATCTGGTATGTTCGATTAACCGACCGGCTTTTAAAGGGTATATCGGGAATAAGTATTATCTATATTTCTACTCGACCATCTCCTCTGAGGCTAAATTGATCCACGGCGAACTCACACTTTCTGCATCTGATGAGAACCGCTGCAGGGTCAACCTGGAAATCTATACAGGAAAAATCGATGTATCCGGCACTCCTATCAGGAAAGTATATACAGGAGATATGGTTATCTCAATCTCTATGGGTTCCTGTTACTGCACTCTGACTAATGCTGAGATTGGTGAATTATGTTTTCTTTCATTTCACCATATGTTTTTATTCTCCCAGGATATTCTGTGCAGGATCGGTGCCGTACTGACAACTTCCAGCGGCGGCAACAGGCGGCCAACTCTTCACCGGATGGTTATCAGTAAATATGAATTTAATCTGGACGAGGACAGTGAAGATCTGCACTTTTTAAAAGGTCAGTTAAAGCTTAACAGTTCCAGAGTACTGATTTCCAAAAAGGAGTTTCAGGCATTGCTGAAAAAATATGCTTCTGATTCGGATGTCAGTTTGAAGAAGTTTTTCTCTTCTTTTCAAAATCTCGCTGAACAGGAAGAATATTACGAAATTGAGGAATCCACACTGCTTGGAATCAACATCCCTGTGGGTACCAAGATCAATGGTATCAGCTTATTGCGTGAGGCTTCAACATCAGATAAATATAATAAAATATCTTCAAAATGTGACGAATTCCTTTTTGAATATATTTCATCACGTACAAAAGATTAATTTATGATTACACACCAATACCAGGAGGTACTTTATGTCGCTTCAGAAAATTGAAAAGGCAATCCTCACAGCCCAGCGCATTGCACATTGGGAAGCCTATCTAATTGAATACGATCATAAAAAAAATCCTAATGAATACGTATGCTACGCTTTCCATTTTGAACCTAAAGAATTACTTAATAACATAGTAAATTCTATGTCTTCTAATTTTTTTAATAAAGTAAAAAATCAAGAGCGTGTTCTTGAATATACGGCTCAGAATCCTAAAGGCACAATTGAAAAGCTAAGTCTTAACAGTTCACTTATACATAAAACCTGGGCTTCTCTGCTTAATCACATCAATACCAGTGATGACACATGCAAGCTAAAAGATATCTCTGCCAATGCTTTTATTTTTGTCGGAAACTATCAGGATGAAAATGGAAATGATAAGAATCTCTATTTTCTCACTCAGAAGAATCCTGTTCTTTCTTTCAAAAAGCGTACGCCAATCTTTGTCAGCCGTCATAATACTGTTGTCGAAGCACAGGAACCAATGATTCAGTTTGGCAGGTGCTGTGATATTTTAATAACCGATCATACGCTTTATTCTGTAAATAACAATTTTGAAAGTATATTCAACATTGAATATTCCCATAAAATCGTCTGCCGGGAACACCTTGCCGAATTGGAAACAGCTGATCTTATAGATGATATGGAATCCTATAAAACTTTTGCTGTCTCCGGGCAAAACTCCAAAAAATTCATCACTTACGATGCGCAAATTGTTGCGAAATTACAAAAACAGGAATATAAAGATCTCTTAAAAAAAGAACTTCGTATTCCTGTTAATCCCGCCACACATAAATTCGATTTAAGCAAACCGCAAAACGCACGTAATTTCACACTTGCAATCTGCGGTAAAACCAAACTTAACATGTTTGATAAAGGGGTCTGCGAAGTGCCATCCTCTGTTCCAATTTCATTTTCCTAAGAAGAACGGTTTATCGAGCGGTGCTATTTCAATTACATTTTCCTTATATGCGGATAATGGTTTCTTACTGATAACTATTATCTGCAGAGGATCAGTTTCACCTTCTGCCACCCACTGAACTTCGCATGTATAGAATTTATATTTTTTTACTTCAAAAAACAGATTTGCATATACATTGTTATTCCTGACACATAAAAACATGAGAATCAGAAAATAGATCAAAAATTCCGCCAAGCTGACCCACTTTGTAAAATCAAATGCAAATAGCGGAAGAATATATGATAGTAAAAATTCTGACGTAATCCCCTTTTCCTGTTGTACGGATAATATTTTATATTTCTTAAAACTTTCTTTTCTTATTCCTTTCATCGAGCCAACTATAACTATTCCAGATATAATAAGTCCAGCAACAATTCCACTTATTCCAGCTATCTCTGCACCTATAGTAGTGTTCGTCTTATCCGCAATACTCATTCCATCTATAAATACAACTGTAAACCATAACGGAATAAATGCGGTAAAAAACATTGCTGTTTTAAATATTTTATTCATACACTATCCTTTTAAAATTTTCACAGATCATTCCCGTTTCTGCTGATAAGTTCTCTGGACCAGTACGCAGAATCCTTCCAGATCCTCTCCTGTGTCTCGAAATCAACATAAATGATTCCAAAACCATCCGGCAGCACCCGGGACCAGTCAATGGAAAAACGATATCCTTTCAGCCCCAGTTCTTTCATATGCGCTACATCTTCTTTAAATAATTCATACCTTTTCCGGAATCTCGCCCCATTCCTTCGATCTGATAGGAGCTGGTCGCTGCTCCCCATACAAAATCTTCTGAAAACCCCATATTTTATAATACCTCCGATAATTGTTACTATTGGTCATGCGTTCACTATACTGAACAATAATTTCTTTGTCAAGCAGGAGGGACAGCTCCCGGATTTACTTCATAGAAAAAGAACTGCCATTTTACAGAAAAATTTCTGTGATGACAGTTCTCCTTTGTTACTTCGTTCTTTACAGAATTACATGTCTCGGGCAGACTTCTTTACATTTACCACAGCCTGTACACTTATCATAATCAATGTGTGCACAGAAATCAGTAACTGTGATCGCCTCTGACGGACAGTTCTTCTCACATTTCTTACATCCAATACAGCCAAGCTCACAGGCTGTTGTAACAGCTTTTCCTTTTGCATGGGAGCTGCAGGCCACACGGATCTGTTTGTCATATGGCACCAGCTCGATGAGATGACGTGGGCATTTGGCAACGCATTTGCCGCAGGCCTTACATGCTTCCTGATCTACTACTGCAACACCATTTACTACATGGATGGCATCAAACGGACATGCCTTTACACAGCTTCCAAATCCCATACATCCAAAAGTACAGTTTTTTGCTCCACTGCCAGGGATGAATGCCATCATCTCACAGTCTTCCACACCTGTATACTCATACTTTACAGTTGTTTTGTCACAGGTTCCCGCACATTTTACAAAAGCAACCTGACGTGCGGTTTCTTTTACTTCCTGCCCCATGATCGCACCGATCTTGGCTGCAACCGGAGCACCGCCGACCGGACACTGATCTACAGGAGCATCGCCTTTAGCGATTGCGGCAGCAAGTCCGGAACATCCCGGATATCCACAGCCACCGCAGTTGTTTCCAGGAAGAACGCCAAGAATGGCTTCTTCTTTTTCATCTACCTTTACAGTTAATTTCTTATCTGCCAGTCCAAGGAAGATACCAATGAATAAACCAGTACCGCCGACAATGACTGCAGCCATAATAATTCCTGTTATACTCATGCTTTTCTTCCTCCTATACGATTCCGGAGAATCCAAAGAATGCAATAGCCATCAATGCTGCTGTAAGCAGAACGATCGGCATACCCTGGAACGATTCCGGAATATCGTTGTATTCCATTTTTTCGCGGATTCCCGCAAGTAATACGATAGCGATCAGATAACCCACGCCTGTGGCAAATCCGTTTACAACACTTTCAAGAATGCTGTATTCATATTTTACATTGTTCAGTGCCACACCAAGAACCGCACAGTTTGTTGTGATCAGCGGAAGGTAAACACCAAGCGCTTTGTAAAGAGATGGAACAAATTTCTTGAGGAACATCTCTACAATCTGTACCAGTGCCGCAATAACAAGGATAAATACGATTGTTTTCAGGTACTCAAAATGTGTTGGTACCAGAATAAATTTATATAACAGCGAAGCAACAAAAGATGCGATCGTGATAACAAATACAACCGCGCCTCCCATGCCGACTGCAGTTTCAGTCTTCTTGGAAACTCCCAGGAAAGAACAGATTCCAAGGAACTGGCTTAATACAACGTTACTGCAAAGTGCAGAACCAATAGCAATTAACATTAAGCTTGCCATCTTCTACTCCCCCTTTATTCTTTCTCAGAAGGACAGCCGCCGCAGGTTGCACAGTTGGAACCGCAGCCGGACTGGATCTTGGAAACATCCTTGCCCTTCTTTGCCATGTTGATCTTTACTTTGTTCTGGATTGCTGCAAGTCCTGCAAGAACCAGGAATGCTCCAGGTGCAAGGATAAAGATAGTGATCGGGGTATAACCGGCAGCACCAGTAGCTGCATCAGCAACCGGGATGATCTGTGCTCCGAAGGCTTTACCGGAACCCAGGATCTCTCGTACAAGACCAATAGCAACAAGACCTACAGTGAAACCAAGTCCCATTCCAAGACCGTCAAAAATAGACGGGAGAACCGGATTCTTGGATGCATAACTCTCAGCACGTCCCAGAATGATACAGTTAACAACGATCAGCGGAATATAGATTCCCAATGAATCGTAAAGAGAAGGAGTAAAACCTTCCATCAGAAACTGTACGATGGTTACAAAAGATGCTACAACTACGATGAATGCCGGCATTCTCACAGAATCCGGAATCACTTTACGCAGCATGGAGATCAACATGTTTGACATGACAAGTACCACAGTTGTGGAAAGTCCCATACCGATACCATTGATAGCTGAAGTTGTTACCGCAAGGGTAGGACACATTCCCAGCATCAGGACAAAAATAGGATTCTCGGTTATAATACCGTTCTTTAATCTTTCACCACATTTATTCATATTCAACTACCCTCCTAAAATGCGTTTTTGCAATAGCCGATAGCTGTATTGACTGCACCAGTAAAAGCTCTGGATGTAATGGTCGCGCCACTGATGGCATCAATAGGCTCACCTTCGCCGCCATCTTTGGATACATAGAATTTATCGGTATTTTTACCTACGTACTGCTCCTGGAACTGGGCTTCTGTCGCACGCATTCCAAGTCCTGCGGTCTCACTGATAGAAAGAATGGAAACACCGCTTACGGTTCCGTCCTTTGTCACACCTACTGTGATCTGGATGTCACCGCCGTAGCCTTCTTTATCTGTCACCGTTACTACGTATCCTTCATCTGCTGCTTCACAGACTTCGTCTACCGTAGCTTTTACTCCAAGATCGGCAACTACTTTATCGGCAGCATCCTGATCTACGTCAATGGCTTTAAAATCTTCCAGGCTTACATCACTGAATACAGTCTGCCATGCTTCTTTTTTTGCCTGCTCTTCGGTTCTTGCGATCGGTTCTTTTGTAACTTCATAAACCAGTCCAAGTCCAAGTCCGGCAACTACTGTAATGATCGTAAGGATCAATGTATTTCTGATAATCTTACTCATTATTTCCTGCCTCCTTTTCCAAAAGCAACCGGTTTTGTTACTTTCTCAATAAGCGGAACCAGAAGGTTGCAGAAAATGATCGCATAGGAAACACCCTCTGCAGAACCGCCAAAGAGACGGAACACTGCTGTTACAATACCAAGGCAGCATCCATATACCAGCTGTCCCTTCGGTGTGATCGGAGTTGTTACATAATCCGTTGCCATAAACCATGCGCCCAGCATCAGGCCGCCGCCGAAGATATGGCTGAAAAGATAATTTACATCGAATCCTTTACCTGTTCCCAGCATGTAAAGGATCACAAATACAGCGAAGCTTCCAATATATGTAAGCGGCACTTTCAGATCAATGATCTTAAATGCAAGAAGGATCACTGCACCAATGAGGATCGCAAGTGCAGATGTCTCGCCGATAGTACCCTGGATATTACCAAGAAACAGATTCTTTACGGGAATGGAAGTTCCCGCAACAAATCCCTGGCTCTTCAGAGCCGCCAGAGGTGTTGCCTGTGTAACAGTATCCACAACTGCATGAGAGCTCTTGGAAACTGCAAAGTTAGTCATCTTTCCGGCAAAAGAGATCATAAGGAAACATCTTCCTGCAAGAGCCGGGTTCATAAAGTTCTGGCCAAGTCCGCCGAACAGCTGTTTTACAACAATAATCGCAAAGGCACTGCCAAGGATCGGCATCCAGATTGGAATCTGGGGCGGCATGTTTAAAGCAAGCAGAAGACCTGTTACAACTGCACTGAAATCTTTGGTCGTGTTCTTCTTGTGCATCAGACGGTCATAAAGCCACTCAAAAAATACACTGGATGCAATCGTTGCAAGAATTACAAGAAGTGCATGCACACCAAAATTCCAGATACCAAATAATGTCGCAGGCAGAAGTGCGATCACAACCAGCTGCATGATACGACTGGTAGTCATTTTATCCCTGATATGGGGATTAGATGATACGTTATACATTTGTTCCATTGTTTTTCCTCCCCCTATTTCTTTTTCTTGCGCTCGGCAAGAACCATTTTTCTCATAGATTTAATACTCTGAGTCAGAGGTCGTTTGGCAGGACAGATGTAACTGCAGCAGCCGCATTCACAGCACTCCATACCATCCATCTTCTCGAAGCCTGCCATATCACCGTTCTCTGCAAGAGTTGCAAGACGGGCGGGAACCACATGGCCTGGACAGACGCTTACGCAACGTCCGCAGTTGATACATGCAGTCTGAATCTGCTTCGCCTCGGATACTGCATCATGCTCCAGAAAAAGCAGGGAAGAGGTTGTCTTTGTACATGGGATGTGAAGATCATACAGTGCAAATCCCATCATCGGTCCACCGGAAATTGCTTTCGCGATCTTTTCTTTCAGGCCACCTGCAGCGTCTACAAGTTCTGACAGATCTGTTCCTGTAAGAACGGAAAAGTTTTTCGGTGTGCGGATGCCGTCTCCTGTAACTGTTAAATTACGGCTGATGACCGGTTGACCAAGGATTACTGCTTTATAAACAGAGGTAACGGTTTCTACGTTATCAACAACACATCCTACATCTGCCGGAAGCATGGTGGAATTGATCTCTCTGCCTGTAACCGCATAGATCAGAGTACGCTCACCACCCTGCGGATATTTGGTCTTGAGTTCTTTTACTTCCATACGTTCTTTGCCTTTGATAGCTTCCTTCATTCTGGCAATACAGTCAGGCTTGTTATCCTCGATACAGATGCATCCCAATGCTTTCGGGAATACTTTCAGGATTACTTCCAGTCCTTTTACAACATTCTCCGGTTCTTCTATCATTCTGCGGTAGTCACTGGTAATATAAGGCTCGCACTCCGCACCATTTACCAGAATGTGGTCGATCTTGTCCGGTTCCTTCGGTGAAAGCTTCACATGTGTCGGGAAGCCTGCACCACCCTGTCCTACAACTCCGCCTTCCTGAATTCTTTTTAAAATGTCTTCTTTGGAAAGGTTGGAAAGATTGGCAGGTGTATATTCCACCGATTCATATTGTCCATCATTTTCAATGATGATCGCATCACCCATGGCTCCTACTGCTGTCAGGCGTTTCTCGATTCCTTTCACAGTTCCTGATACAGATGAATGTATCGGTGCAGAAACGAATCCACCTGCTTCTGCGATTTTCTGTCCTACGAGCACATGATCGCCTTTTTTCACGATCGGCTTGGCCGGAGCTCCGATATGCTGAGATACAAGAATTGCCAGATCTCCTTTCGGCAGATACTTCTCAACAGGACAGTTTTTTGACAAATCTTTGCCGTCATAAGGATGAATACCACCTCTGAAGGTTAAAAATGCCATAGATCTCATCTCCTCCTTTATTGTTTGCATGTACATGCACGCTGCGTTTCCGTGCTGTGCACATCATACTCTTTTTTAAAGTTGATTTCCGTGTTTCTGATATATGTATGATAGATTGATTCTATCTGTCATACTATGATATACTTTCATATAGAAGTGATCACGGTTCCAGGAAAACTGCAGATAAAAATCAAATTATAAAGTAATATTAATCAGTTTTTATAACTGTCAATTCCCACATAAATCCAGTACCATTTCCTGTTATTTTCATCAACTCCACGAATATACTATAACTCATTTCACCTAAAATTGCACTATGGAAAAAACGTTTTTTTGTGTATAATTAGATACAATCCATAAAGGAGGAAATTAACATGATTGTTAAAAAAATGCCGATTTTACAAGGGTTTCCGGACTTTGAGACTGTTAAAAAATTGACTAAAAAGCATGCATTTTCAGAGCATTTTGTACCGGTTTTCTATGACATTGAAACAACAGGACTATCACGAAATTCCACTTTTCTGTATCTTGTCGGTGCTGTGGCTTATGAAGAAAAAAACTGGCAGATGTACCAGTGGATGATCGAAGATGAGAAAGAAGAACCCGAGCTTTTGAAAATATTTTCGGAATTTTTACAGAATTTTTCCTGCACGATCCAGTATAACGGCGACAGTTTTGACCAGCCTTACCTGGAAGCCCGCTGTCAGATTCACGGATTGCCTTCTCCCTTTGAAAACCTGCTTTCTCTGGACCTTTACCGACAGCTGAAACTCGTAAAAGGGCTACTGAAGCTTTCCAAAATGAATCAGCCTTCTGTGGAAGCTTTCCTTGGAATCGACCAGCGTGAATACTGCGATGGCGGGGCATGTATCCGTCACTATAAGCAATTTGCTTCAGGCAAAAAAAAAGATGCCGCTGATATTGTACTTGGCCACAATCAGGAGGATCTTCTTGGACTTGGAAAAATCCTCTCAATGCTTTCCTATCTCTGTCTTTTTGAAGAAGGTTATGAGCCTCTGAATTGTGAAATTCTAGACGAACAAATAATCTTTACTCTTGTACTTTCCTGCTGTTTACCTGTGGAATTCTCCAATTATAGTGAAAAATTCTACATAACCGGTCAGAAAAACCGCGTTCGTTTCCTCATAAAGCACCAAAACAGCCGTTTAAAACAGTATTATTCCAATTACAAGGATTATGATTATATTCCTTCAGAAGATACAGCCATCCCAAAGACATTAAGTGTCTGCATGGATAAGAAACTTCGTAAACCTGCAAAAAAAGATACCTGCTATACCTGGTTCTCTGTAACAGATGACTTTGTCCGGAATCCGCTCAAACAGAAAACTTATCTTAAACATTGCCTGCCTTATTATCTCTCCACTTTAAAATGAATTCATTATATCTAGGATCAGCATAAACCAAAAAGCCCTGAACATTTTGCTTCTGAACTGCAGAATATGCCTGTAAAAGCATATGCCCGGGGCTTGTTCATTTTACTGTTACAGGAATTATTAAACACTAAAAAAGAGACTGCCGCCAAAATGGAAACAGTCTCTTATAATTCTCAGAATATCAATATCTGTTCAAACTTCCGGATAGAAATTACTCCTCTGTCTGCTCTGCAGAATAATCCTCAAGTGCTTTCATGCTAAGGCTGATCTTTCTGTCCTCGCCATTAAAATCAACAACTTTAGCCTCGATTTCCTGTCCGATGGAAAGTACATCAGATGGTTTAGCAACGTGCTCTCTGGAAATCTGAGACACATGAAGAAGTGCATCTACTCCAGGTGCAAGCTCAACAAATGCACCAAAATCTGTCATACGTGCAACTTTACCTTTTACTACATTTCCTACTGCGAAGTCCTCAGCAGCTGTAAGCCATGGGTTCTCCTCCGGGAATTTAAGGGAAAGTGCAATCTTATCTCCGTTGATCTCTTTGATAAGAACTGTAACTTTATCACCAACATTGAATACCTTCTTCGGATTCTCTACTCTGCCCCAGGACATCTCAGAGATGTGAAGAAGTCCGTCTGCTCCACCGAGATCGATGAATGCACCGAAATCTGTAACATTCTTAACAACACCCTCAACCTTGTCACCAGCTTTGATCTTAGCAAGAAGCTCTTTCTGTTTCTCGGCTTTCTCAGCAAGAAGAAGCTGTTTACGGTTACCGATGATACGGCGTCTTCTTGGGTTGAACTCTGTGATAACAAACTCGATCTCCTGATCTGCGTATTTGGAAAGGTCTTTCTCATATGTGTCGGATACAAGGCTTGCAGGAATGAATACTCTTGTTTCCTCTACGTTAACACAAAGACCACCATCAAGTACCTGTGTTACAGGAGCTTTCAGAACCTCCTGGTTCTCAAATGCCTCCTCAAGACGTTTGTTTCCCTTCTCTGCTGCAAGACGTTTGTAAGTCAGTGTAACCTGTCCCTCTCCGTCGTTTACTTTGAGAACCTTTGCTTCCATGGTATCGCCAGGTTTAACAACGTCTGTAAGCACAACGCTTGAATC
>JABLTR010017431.1_pt1 | contig 21665 bp, 17 predicted proteins | sample 7160071 | NCBI WGS metagenome assembly JABLTR01 (sample SAMN14651230, study PRJNA627086) | human gut metagenome | isolation source: feces | host: Homo sapiens | reverse complement strand
CCCGCTGGGGCCGCTCCGCGGCGGGCTTCTCCCGCTCCTTCTCCGGCTTGGGGGCGACGGCCTTCTCCGCCTCCTCCTGGGCCTTCATCTGCCGGTACTGGGCAAAGCCGCAGGGGTAGTCGGTGATGGTGCCGTCCGCCAGCTCCCAGATCCGGGTGGCGAAGCGGTTGATGAAGTACCGGTCGTGGCTGACGAACAGCAGCGTGCCGTCGTAGGCCTCCACCGCCTCCTCGATCCACTCCCGGGAGTCGATGTCCAGGTGGTTGGTGGGCTCGTCCAGGATCAGGAAGTTGATCTCGTCATCCATCAGCATGCACAGCCGCAGGCGGCTCTGCTCTCCGCCGGAGAGCACCGACACGGGCTTGAACACGTCCTCCCCCCGGAAGTCATAGGCCGCCAGCCGGTTCCGGGCGCTCTGGGCGGAGAGGCCGCGCTTCGCGGCCATCATGTTCTCCACCAGATTCCAGTCCGGGTGGTCGAAGCGGACGATCTGGGGCAGGTACGCCTCCTTCACCTGAGGGCCGGTCTTGATGCGGCCATCGTCCGGGTACAGCTCCCCCACGATCATCTTGATGAGGGTGGACTTGCCGGTGCCGTTGTCGCCGATCAGGGCGATGCGCTCGCCCCCCTCCACCTTCAGGCTGATGCCCTCAAACAGGTGCTTGTCCCCATAGGACTTGGACACGTTCCGGATGCCCAGCACCTCGTCCCCGTGGAACTCCGCGGAGGAGAACCGGGCGTCCATCTTCCGGGCCTTGGTGGGCTTGGAAGTAGTCCGCATCCGCTCGATGCGCTTTTCCATGGAGATGGCCCGGCGGTAGGTCTTGTCCATGCCCATGAAGGCCCAGACCCGCAGCTGCTCCGCCGCCTTCTCCAGCTGCTGGATCTTGGCCTGCTCCTTTTCGTACTGCTTCATCCGCTCCTGGTAGCGGCGTTCCTTCTCCACGGCGTAGAAGCTGTAATTCCCGCTGTAAAACTCCGCTTTCCCGTCCTGGATCTCGATGACCCGGGTGACGGTGCGGTCCAGGAAGTACCGGTCGTGGGAGATGGTGACCACCGTGCCGTGGAATCCCCGGATGTACTCCTCCAGCCACTCGGTAGCGTGGAGGTCCAGGTGGTTGGTGGGCTCGTCCAGCAGCAGGATGTCCGTGTCCTCCAGGATGAGGCGGCCCAGGTTCACCCGGGTCTTTTCCCCGCCGGAGAGGCTGTCGAACAGCTGGGACCGCTGGCTGTCCGGAATGGACAGGCCGTTGGCGATCTTATTCACCGCCACATCCGTGTCATAGCCGCCAAATGCCTCAAACCGCTCGCTTAATGTGCCGTACCGCTTCAAAATGGCAGGGTCGCTCTCCCCGGCGGCCATCCGGGCCTCCAGGGCCCGCATCTCCTCCGCCAGGCTCTCCAGCCGGGCGAAGGCGGAGCGCAGCACGTCCTCTACTGTGCAGCCGGCGGGGTAGACGGGGATCTGGGAGATCAGGCCCACCCGCCGGCCCTGGCCCACCACGACGGTGCCCTCGTCGTAGTCCAGCTCGCCGGTCAGTATCTTGAACAGGGTGGTCTTGCCCGCGCCGTTGCGGCCCAGCAGCCCCACCCGCTCCCCCTGGTCCACCTGAAAGGTGAGGCCGTCCAGGACGTTCTTCCCCACCTCAAAGGACTTCATCAGGTTGTTCACTTGAATTTCAATCATACGCTTGTTTCAACTGCTCCACGATCCAGCCAAAGTGCATGGCGTGGGACGCCTTCACCAGCATGGCGGTGTCGGTGCCCAGCTGGTCAGTCAATTCGTGGACGGCCTCCTCCTTGGTGGCAAAATGGGTGACGGAGCCGCCGCTCTGGGCGGCGCCGTCGGCGATCTTCTCCGCCTTGGCGCCGATGGCCACCACCTCGTCGATGCCCAGCATGGCGGCCAGGGCGCCCATGTTGTAGTGGGCCTGGTCCGTCAGGTCCCCCAGTTCCCCCATGTCCCCCAGCACGGCCACCTTCCGGCCGCACTCAGTCTTGGCCAGGATCTCCAGGGCCGCAGTGACGGACTGGGGATTGGCGTTGTAGCAGTCATCCAGCACCAGCCGCCCGTCCCGCAGACGAAGCACCCGCATCCGGGATCCGGCGGGTTCATACGAAGCCGCGCCCCGGGTGATCTCCTCCGTGGAAAGGCCCAGCTCCTCTCCCACCGCCACGGCGATGGCAGCAGAGTAGGCCATGTGCTCTCCCGGCGCAGGGATGGTCAGGTGATAGGTGTCCCGGGGGGACACGACGGTGCAGGTAATTCCCGCTACGCCGTGGTCGGCCATGTCTATCACCCGGACGGCGCAGTGCTCCGACCGGCCGCAGCGGACGGTCCGGAAGGGCAGGTCCAGGGTGTTCAGCAGGGCGTCATCCCCGTTAAGGACCGCCAGTCCCTCCGGCTTCAGGTTCTCAAAAATCTCGCTCTTGGCCTTGAGGATCCCCTCCCGGCTGCCCAGATGCTCGATGTGGGCGTCACCGATGTTGGAGATGACGGCGATGTCCGGCCGCACCATCTCCCCCAAATAGCGGATCTCCCCGAAGTGGTTCATGCCGGTCTCGATCACCGCCGCCTGATGCTCCGGCCCCAGGCCCAGCAGGGTCAGGGGCGTGCCGATGTCGTTGTTGAAGTTCTCCGGTGTCTTCAGCACCCGGAGCTTCGCCCCCAGCACCGCCGCCAGCATCTCCTTTGTGGTGGTCTTGCCCACGCTGCCGGTGACCTGGACAAAGGGGATGGCGAACCGGTCCCGGTAGGCGGACGCCAGGGCCCGCAGGGCCAGCCGGGTGTCCGCCACCTGGATATAGAACTTGTCTAGCCGCAGCAGTTCCGGCCTCCGGGCGCACAAGCACCCGGCGGCTCCCGCGTCCAGGGCCCTGTCGATGAAGTCATGGCCGTCGAACCGCTCCCCCACCCAGGGCAGGAACAGGCAGCCGGGGGCAATCTTCCGGCTGTCGGTGCACACAGCGGTGACGGGGGCCGCCCCCTTCCGGGGATTCAGCCAGGTGCCGTCCACAGCGGATATGATCTCAGGAATGGTCATTGGCTGCATGCAGTTCACCCTCTTCTCTTCACGTCGCAGGAGAGCCGCACGATCTCCTCGCAGAGCTGGTTGTAGCTCATGCCCACGGCGGCGGCCTCCTTGGGGACAAAGCTGTTGGGGGTCATGCCCGGCAGGGAGTTGGCCTCCAGCACCCACAGATTTCCGTCTTTGTCCAGAATCATGTCCGTGCGGGAGTAGACCTCCAATCCCAACGCCCGGTGGGTCCGCAGGGCCAGCTCACCGGCGGCCTGCATCACCGCGGGCGGCACATCGGCCGGACAGGTCTCCACCGCCGCGCCGGCCTGGTACTTGGCCACGTAGTCAAATTCCTTTCCGGCGGGCACGGTCTCCACCGCCGGCAGCCAGCGGTCCCCCAGGACCGCCACTGTCAGCTCCCGGCCGTAGATCCGCTCCTCCGCCAGGACCTTGGCGCCGTAGCGCAGCACCTCCTCCAGGGCCCGCTTCAGCTCCGTCCGGTCCTCCGGTAAGTACACCCCCAGGGACGAACCGCCCCCGATGGTCTTGATGACGCAGGGCATAGGCAGCGTCTGGGCCAGGGGCTCCGCCTCATCCAGTCCATAGGACAGCAGCCGCCACTTGGGGGTGGGGATGCCGCACGCGTCCAGAATCTGCTTGGAAACCGCCTTGTCCATGGCGACAGCGGAGGCCAGATGACCCGCGCCGGTGTAGGGCACGCCCAGTAAATCCAGGGCGGCCTGGATGCGGCCGTCCTCCCCGTCCATACCGTGGAGGCCCAGGAACACCAGGTCCGCCTTCTGGCAGATGTCCAGCACGTGGGGGCCGATGTGGCTGGGGCCCTGATCCTTCCGGCCGCGCTTCACCGTCTCCAGGTCCGGCGCCTCCACCTCGATCTTCGCGTCGGGGCACAGGCCGTCGGGCGCGTCAAACAGGGTCTCCAGGTCCGCCGGGACCTCCTCCAGCCCCAGGAACAGATCCACCAGGATGGCCCGATGGCCGTTTTCCCGCAGGGCGCGGCACACGCCGGTGCCCGTCACCAGGGAGACCGCCCGCTCTGTGGAGATTCCCCCCGCCAATACAACGATCTTCATGCTCGTTTCCAGTCCCTTCTATCTTGACTGCTCTCCGATGGGTAGTCATAATCATCCTATTTTAATGTTCCATAGTTTAGCACAAACCGCCCCCAAATACAACTGTTAAAACGCCGCAGGCCCTCCGAAAAAGCACGGGCGCTTTTTCGGAGGGCTGTTTGTTCTGCTGGAAATTTCCGGCTCAGAGGAGCCAGTCGAAGAGGCCGGCCGGTTCTCCCTCCAGCAGGGTGCCGGCGGCGGAAAGCATCTGGGCCGCGTCCGCCCGGGTGACGGTTTCTCCCATGGCGGCGCTGCCGAAGCTGCCCGCGGCGAGGACGCTGACCGCCTCCATGTTCCCCACGGCCTGGGCCGCCCAGGAGGGCACTGCCTCCCGGTCTGCGTACCAGCCGGCCAGATCCACATCCTCCACCGCCAGGACGCGGTTGAGCACGGTAGCCGCCTCATTGAAGGTGATGGGTTCGTCTCCCTGGAAGGCCACGCCCTCCGCTGTGGAGACGCCCTGAATGATGCCGTCCGCCACACCGGCCGCGGCGTAGGCCTTGGCCCAGGTGGGGATGGCCGCGTCGTCGCAGAAGCCGGTCATGGTGACGGCGGTAGGCTCGTCCCCGGCAGTCTCCATCACCATGGCCAGAAACTCGCTGCGGGAGACGGGCTTATCCGGCTCAAAGTAGTACTGGTCTCCGATCTTGGCTCCGGTGAAAATCCCCGCCTCCGCCAGGTCCTGCGCGGCCACCGCGGCGGTGCTGTCCGCCGTGTCCGCATAGGTGACGCCGGACTTGGCCTTCTCAATGGTGACGCTCACCGTGGCAGGCTGAGACACGCGTCCGGCGCTGTCAGTGGCGGTATAGGTGAAGCTGTCGCTCCCGGTGGAATCCCCCTCCGGGGTATAGGTGAAGCTGGCGCCGTCAATCTGGACGGTGCCCTTTTTGGGCTCTTTCTCCACGGTGAAGGTCAGGTCCTCTCCCTCGCCGCCCGCGGCCAGAAACTGGGCGTGATAGGGAATGCCCCGGTAGGTGCGGATCTCCAGCGCCTGGGCCGTGGGGATCCCCTCTGCCGGCTGGGCCTTCTCCTTGCCGCCGAACAGGGCGGCGGCGTTGACGGACAGGGTCAGGACTACCGCCAGGCACAGGGCGGCGGCGCGTTTCATCAGTTGGGTCTTCAAGGCGATCATACCTCCTGTATTGAATTGGGTGCACCGCTAGTTTCTTCCCGCCCGCCGGAAATATGCAGAAAAACACGGCCGGAGCGCACTCCGGCCGTGTTTGGGAGATCCTTCCGCTCACCCCAGGGGCCTGCCCGGACGGCGGACCACAGGGGATCGCTTTTTGATGCCGGACACCACGCCCATGGCGGCATACAGCGTCAACAGCGAGGACCCGCCGTAGCTGAAGAACGGCAGGGTCAGACCGATCACGGGCATCACAAACAGGCACATACCGATGTTCACCACAGTCTGGAAGATCAGCATGGCCGCCACACCCACACAGACATAGCAGTGGAAGGGCGTCTCAGCCCGGCGGGCTACCAGCAGCACCCGGATGATGATGGCCGCCAGCAGGGCGATCACAACAAGACAGCCGATCATCCCCAGCTCCTCCCCGCAGACACAGAAGATGAAGTCCGTGTGCCGGGCCGGCAGGGACCCCTCCCCCGCCTGAGTCTGGGTGCCCTGCATGTATCCCTGGCCGAAGAGGCCGCCGGAGCCCAGGGCCAGCAGGCCCCGGGTCTGCTGCCAGCCTGCTCCCAGGGTATCATAGGAGTGGTCAAACAGGACCCGGAAACGGTTGATCATATAGTCCGGCATCAGGCCCAGAGCCACCGAGGCGGCAATGGCTGCCCCGCTGCCGGCGAACAGCAGGACGAACCACCGCAGAGCGAAGCCTGCCACAAAGGCCATGCACAGAAAGATGAAGAAAAATGTCAGGCCGTTGCCCATATCCCCGGAAATCCCCACGTACCACCCCATCAGGGCGATGGTGTGCCCCGCCACCATCAGGGCGGAGGGGAAGGATTTCAGATCCCGCTTCACCTCCCGCAGCCACTCCAACTGCTTGGCCAGCAGCAGGGTGAAGGTGATCTTCACCACCTCCGCCGGGCCGATGCTGAAGGGGAGAAAGGGAAATTTCAGCCATGCGGTGTTGCCCGTGTTGTCCGAGACGCCAAAGGGTGTCAGCAGCAGGGCGATGAACACGACGTTGAAGGCCACAAGCCACTTCCACCGCCGCATCAGCCGCTCCAGGTCCAACATGGACATGAAGATATAGGCGCAGATGCCCAGCACCATGGCCGCCCCCTGGACGCCCACATATCGCACGATGCCGCCGATGTTCAGATACCGGGTGGCGCTGGCGATCAGCGCCATGCCGTACAGGGTGGCGGCGCAGCAGAGCCCCAGCAGCACCAGGTCGGCCTGCTGGATGAAGTCTGCCAGAATGGCTTTCAGTCGGTTCCACATGGGCGTTTCCATTTCCTCCGGCGCAGAATTTGACGAATGCAGTATACCACAAATGAAAAGATGTGTAAACGCCGCAAATTTGTTTTTACAGACTGTTCAAAATATGGTATACTGAATCGGATTTGGAAATGTCACTGGAAAGGAGCGCTGCTTCGTGGAGTATATTTCCCACAGCGAGGCGGAGACGGAGGCCTTTGGTGAACGGTTGGCCGCCGCTCTCTCTCCCGGCGCCGTGGTGGCCTACCGGGGCGGTCTGGGCATGGGCAAGACCGCCTTTACCCGTGGCCTTGCCCGTGGCCTGGGATGCCGGGGCCGGGTCACCAGCCCCACCTTCACCATCGTCAACGAGTATGAGGGCCCTACCCCTCTGTTCCACTTCGATATGTACCGGCTGAGCGGGTCTGAGGACCTGTTCGACATCGGCTGGGAGGACTATCTCTCCCGGGGCGGCGTCTGCGCCGTGGAGTGGAGCGAGCAGGTGGCGGACGCCCTGCCGGAGGGCACGGTCTATGTGACCCTCACCCGCCATCCGGAGCACGACGGCTGGCGGAGCATCACCGTGGAAGGAGGTGCCGCCCGATGAGGATCTTGGCACTGGAAACCTCCGCCAAAGCAGTCTCCGCTGCCGTCACGGAGGATGGGAAAGTCCTCTGCTCCGGCTATCAGGACACCGGCCTCACCCACAGCCGCACCCTGATGCCCATTGTGGAGGCCATGCTGAAAAACACCGGCCTGACCGTCCAGGACTGCGACGCCGTCGCTGTGGCGGCAGGCCCGGGGTCCTTCACCGGCATCCGCATCGGCGTCTCGGCTGCCAAGGGACTGGCCTTTGCCGCGGACAAGCCCTGCGCGGCCGTCTCCCCCCTGGAGGCCATGGCCCGGAACGTGGCCCACATGGACGCCCTGGTGGTCTGCGCCATGGACGCCCGGCGCAGCCAGATCTACAACGCCCTCTTCACCTCCGAACATGGCCGCCTGACCCGCCGGACGCCGGATCGCGCCATCGGCCTTGCGGAGCTGGCGGAGGAGCTGCGGAGCGAGCCGCTGCCCCTGGTGATCGTGGGGGACGGCGCCGTCCTCTGTGAGAAGGCGCTGACAGAGGCGGGACTGCCCTGCCGCCTGGCACCGCCCCAACTGGTGATGCAGAACGCCATGTCCGTGGCCCTGTGCGCCGAGGACCTGGCCCGGGCGGGAAAGCTGGTCTCCGCCCAGGAATTGCTCCCGGTCTATCTCCGCCCTCCCCAGGCCCAGCGTCTGCGGCAGCCGCCCCAGATCTGAGGGAACGGTTTAGATCGTAGGGAACGGTTTACATCAAGGATATCAGAGAAAAGGAGTTTATAAGTATGAGCGGCAAAGTGCATGTGATGGACCACCCCCTGGTGGCCCACAAGCTGACCATCCTGCGGGACAAGGACACCAGCGTCAAGGATTTCCGGGAGATCGTCTCCGAGATCGGGATGCTGATTACCTATGAGGCCACCCGGGATCTGCCCCTGACCACCAAGGAGGTGGAGACCCCCATCTGCAGGACCATCGCCCCCACCCTGAAGGGCAAGAAGTTCGCTGTGGTGCCCATCCTCCGGGCGGGCCTGGGGCTGGTGGACGGTGTGCTGCGGATGGTGCCCTCCGCCCGTGTGGGCCACATCGGCATGTTCCGGGATGAGGAGACGCTGGAGCCCCATGTCTACTTCTGCAAGATGCCCAAGGACATTGCGGAGCGGGACATCATGATCGTGGATCCCATGCTGGCCACCGGCGGCAGCGCCGAGGCCGCCATCACCGAGATGAAGAAGCGGGGCTGCAAAAACATCAAGCTGATGGTTCTGCTGGCCGCGCCGGAGGGTGTGGAGCGCATCCAGAAGGCCCACCCGGACGTGGACATCTACTGCGGCGCCGTGGATGACCATCTGAACGAGCACGGCTATATTGTCCCCGGTCTGGGCGATGCCGGTGACCGGATCTTCGGGACAAAATAAGGCGCTCTCCCTTTACGTGTGTGATGCACGGCAGGCCGGTCCCGTCCGGCGGAAAGGAGCATACCATGGCCCCAGAGCAGACGAACGCCAAACGGCACGGCCCCAACCGGGCCACGACGGTGATCTGTCTGGTACTGATTCTCGCTGCCGCACTGGTCATTGCCCGCATGGTGAAATTCCGGTCACAGGTGGACGTGACACTCCCGGCGGTCCTGTGGGAGGATGGCGAGGCCACGGCCGTGAACACCACTCTGCATTTCCACGGGGAGATGGTGAAGCAGTGGGGGCAGGATGACAGCGTCAGCGGCTATCTGGAACTGGAGGAACAGCCCTTCACCTCTGAGGAAGCCAGCAAGGTCTGGCTGACCATGGCCCATGAGGGCGGCGGCCTCAACCGGGGCCTGCTCGAATACGGAAAGTTCCCCGCCCACACGTTTTTCGGGGAACTGTACACAGACCGGGAATATACGCAGTTCTTCCTGTTCCCCTTTGAGCGGGTCCCCGGCGAGGACGACGGAACGTCAACCTACGTAGCCGGCTCCTCCGTCTATGTCGCTCCGGCAGCATCTCTGGACGAGGCAAAAGCTCTGCTGGAGTCGTACGGCTTGATGGAGTCGCACGGCCTTCCGATACCGGATGAAAGCCCGCAATAAACAGCGCCAGTGTTCCAATTGCACAGATTCCAAAAGCAGCCCGGCGGATATTCCGCCGGGCTGCTTTCGTTTTCAGTCAGATTTTTCGCCACTGCGTCACAGCACATACAGATATACCGCCAGATAGTGGAAGAAAGACCCCGCCAGAATCAACAGGTGGAACAGTTCGTGGAAGGTCCACTCTGCAGAGATGTTTGGCTTCTTGACGGCGTAGAACACCGCTCCCACCGAGTAGCAGATCCCGCCCAGAGCCACCAGCGTCAGGCAGGGCTGGCCCAGAGCGGTGAAGTCCTTTGCCACAAACACCACAGACCATCCCATGATGAGATATACTGCCGTGGACAGCATCCGTGGTGCGTTGATCCACAGCATCTTCGCCAGCACCCCCGCCAGGGCCACGCCCCAGAGGATCAGGCAGAATTGTGTTCCCCTGGGCTGGGGCAGCAGCACCACGCAGAAGGGCGTGTAGCTGCCGGCAATCAACACATAGATCATACTGTGGTCCATTTTCCGCAGCACCCGCTTCACTCCGCCGCTGGCGGCAGTGCCGGGATAGTAGTGATAGATGGCGCTGGCGGCATACAGTGCCGCCATAGACAGACAGAAGCACAGGGCCGCCGCCACCGCCGGTATGGCCGCATCCGTCCAGACGCCCCGAAGCAGATACAGCAGACCGCCCCCCAGTGCGGCCACCGCGCCGAGCGCATGGGTTTCACAGCTGATGGGGTCCTGGGCCTTTGCAAACAGTTTGCGCATGGAATGGTCTCTCCTTCTTGAAATCCGGCATCATGCCGTCCGCATTATATGATATAGTTTTCAATATTATATTAAGCGATTTTATTTTTTATTTCAAGTAGTTTTTGTGAATTTTCTGTTTCTATTCCATTCTATGCAAAAAAGCGGACGCCGAAGCGTCCGCTTTCAAGTCCCTGCAATGGCCGGGCCACAGCCGCAGCCTGCACCCGGCAGAACCACACTGGAAAAAGATCCCGCCGTTTTCATTTCAGTTCCAGTATTCGGTCTTTTCCTTCAGGTCGATGTCCGCGGCCCGGAACACGGGGTTCTTGCCGGCCCTGCGCTGCTCGGTATAGTTCCGCAGGGCTGCCGCCGCCGGACGGGAGAGGACCGCGATCACCGGAATGTTGATGAGCACCATGACGCCCATCAGCACGTCAGACAGGTTCCACACCAGATCCAGCGTGAGGCCGGCGCCCAGGAAAATCAGTCCCATGGCAATCAGGCGGAACACCACCATGAACCGCTTGGAGGGCACGTGCCCCAGCAGATACGCCAGGGCATTGTCCACATAGTAGAGGTTTCCGATCAGAGTTGTGAAGGCAAAGAGCACCATGGCCACGGTGATGAAAACGGGACCCAGGGTGCCGAAGGAGGCGGCCAGGGCCGACTGCACATAGGGGGCGCCCTGCAGCTCCACTGCGGGCTCCACACCGGAGCACAGCAGCATGAAGGCGGTGGCGGAGCAGATCACCAGCGTGTCCAGGAAGACAGACAGCATCTGGACCAGCCCCTGCTTCACCGGATGGCTGACATTGGCAGAGGCGGCAGCGTTGGGGGCGGAGCCCACGCCGGCCTCGTTGGAAAAGAGGCCCCGCTTCACGCCCTGCATCACGGCAGAGCCGGTGAAGCCGGCGAAGATGGCTTGGAAATCGAACGCCTCGGAGAAGATCCGTCCGAACACCTGGGGAATCAGCCCCACGTTCATGACGATGACCACCAGGGCCACCAGCACGTACAGTCCGCCCATGATGGGCACCAGAGTGGAGGCGAAGGCGATGATCCGCTTGCCGCCGCCCATGACGCAGTACCCGGTCAGCAGCGCCACGATGCCGCCGATGATCCAGGGCGTCCACTCCGGGGAATAAAAGCTGTATCCGGAGAAGGTGGACTGGAGGTTGTAGGAGCAGAGCATGTTGAAGCCGCCGGCGTAGGTGGCGATGAGGCTCAGGGCAAACAGCACCGCCAGGGGACGGCTGTGGAGGGCCGCCTCAATATAATAGGCAGGGCCGCCGTAACTCTCGCCGGTCTCCGGGTTCCGGCGCTTGTAAATCTGCGCCAGCGTGGATTCGGTAAAGGCCGTGGCGCCGCCCAGCAGGGCGATGAGCCACATCCAGAACACGGCGCCGTAGCCGCCCATGCAGATGGCCACGGACACGCCGATAATGTTGCCCGTACCTACCCGGGAGGCGGTGGACACCATCAGCGCCTGGAAGGAGGACACGCTTCCCTCCTTCTCCGGCCGCTCCACCACCACGCGGATGGCCTCCCGCAGCAGCCGCAGCTGCGGGAACCGGTTCCGAATGGTGAAAAACAGTCCGGCGGCCACCAGCAGAATCACCAGCAGGTAGGTATACATCCAGTTGCTCAAATCCGCAATGATCTCTCCCAGCATGTGTGCATCTCTCTCCTTTTTAATGTTGGGGAATGGTCGGGAAATCGTTTCAATCAGCCCGAATAGAATATCAGAGCTTTTGTGCCCTTGTCAATGGAAAATCCCAAGATTTTGCAGTATTCTACGGAAAAACCGGCAAACCGCCGGCCCCGCAGTCTCTATTCCGCCGGATAGCCGCAGAGATCGCCGGGATCAGTCAGTTCAGCGTCCGGCACAAAGTCAACCGTCAGCGTGCCGTCCTTCTCCGTTTCATAAGTGATGTGCAGGAGTGCTCCGGATTCCAGCCAGGAAAGGTCCCTCACTGCCGTGGCCCGGTCATCCAGCTCCCGGATGGTCCAGGACCTGCTCCATGTTCCGCTCTCCGGGTCACAGCGTATGACGCTGAATTCTGCAGGGTCCTCCGTCAGGGAAGCAGCCCGCATCCCGTCGCCTGACCAGATCCGATAGCGGGCGGTATTTTCCGCCAGCCGGTCATCTGTCATCGCTTCCGCCGCGGGTACCAGGAAGGATCCGGAGCCGGAGGGCAGCAGAAACGCCTTCTCACTGTCGTACTGTTCTGTGCTCTCCCAGTCTGCGCCGTTGGAGAGGTATACGTCCGTGCCGTCCGTCACGATGTAGGAAAATCGTTTCTCCGTGATCTCTCCGCCGGTCCGCATCCGCCAGAGAAAGCCGCGGCCGTCATAGATGACGTCGATCAGCATGGGCCAGCTCTCATAGTAGTTCTGAAGGGTCCGCAGCTGGCAGGGGATGCCCAGGGAGACCTTCTCCAAAAATATCTCCGCCGCATCCGCATTCTCCGTTCCCGCCTCGGTAAACACCACGGCACCGCCGGCGGAGAGCTCCGCCGGGTCGCCGTACTCCGGTACCTCCTCCATGGGGCCGAAGCCGTAAGGCGTCTCTGCGGAGATGACCGCCCCCTTTGTCAGGGTGAACTCCGCCGCGGCCGTATATTCTCCGATCTCTTTGATGACGCGGAACGTACCGCCGCCGGAGAAGTCGTAGTCAAACAGGGACAGGATGCACGGAAACGCCTGCTTTTCACCGGACGGCAGGGTATACAGCATGGCATCCCATCCGGCGTTCTCAGCCAGGGGCACCTGGGTCCAGCTGCCGTCCGCCTCCCGCACATCCAGCCAATAGGGCGCCCCATACTCCAGAGATTCCCCTTCCCCCTCATAGGACAGGATGCACCACACCGTCTCCACCGACGGGTCGTAAGTCTCCCACTCCGTGGTCAGGGCGGTCCGGGGCGGGTCATCTGTTTCGTATACCGTTGTCACCGCAATGTCGCCGGAATCGCCGCATCCCGTCAGCAGCGCAAAAGCCAGCAGGCAAATCCAAAGCCGTTTCATTCTGACGCCTCCTCTTTCTCTGATTCCATCGCTTTCTTTATTTCATTTCATGTAGACGGACCCGGTTGGGAATAAGTTCCGCCGCTTTCCGGCAAACTACACAAAATCCATCTGAAAATTTTTGAGCTTCCCTGCTTGCATTTTAGGCTGCTGTCCGGTAAAATACAAGTACAAGGGAAGAATGATAGCTGCAACGAAGTGCTGCGCGCACGGGCTGACACCTATCATTCCGGTCTTTTGGTAGGTGTTTCAAACCGACAGCGGTTTGAAGCGCCTTTTCTTTTTATCAGATATGCAAAAGACGGACAAAAGGAGGTCATTTTTATGATTTTACTGGCAAACGGCAAGGTCATCACCCGGGATCCGGAGGGCATCGGCTACCTGCCGGACGGCGGCGTGGTCACCGATGGCGGCAAGATCGTGGAGGTCGGCACCACCGCGGATCTGAAGGCCAAGTACCCCCAGGCGGAATTTGTGGACGCTCGTGGCGGCGTCATCATGCCGGGCCTTATCAATGCCCACACCCACATCTACTCCGCCCTAGCCCGGGGCCTCTCCATCGATGGGTACAACCCCACCAGCTTCTATGAGGTGCTGGACGGCCAGTGGTGGTACATTGACCGGAATCTGGACCTGGAGGCTACCAAGGCCAGCGCCCAGGCCCTGGTGATCGACTCCATCAAGCAGGGCGTCACCACCATTTTCGACCATCACGCCAGCTTCTGTGAGGTCCCCGGCTCCCTGATGCGGATCGCCGAGGTGACGAGGGAATTCGGGATGCGGGCGTGCCTGTGCTATGAGGTCAGCGACCGGGACGGGGAGGAGAAATCCCTTCAGTCCGTGCAGGAGAACAAGGACTTCATCGACTACTGCGAGCAGAACCCCTCCGATATGCTGAAGGCCATGTTCGGCGGACATGCCCTGTTCACCATCTCCGACAAGACCTTTGACCGGATGGCGGCGGCCAACAGCGGCCGGGTGGGCTATCACATCCACGTGTCCGAGGGCATGAACGACGTGTACGACTCCCTCCAGAACTACGGCCGCCGGCCCGTCCAGCGGCTCCAGGCCCACGGCATCCTGGGACCCAAGACCATCCTGGGCCACTGCATCCATGTGAACACGGCGGAAATGGATATCATCAAGGCCACGGACACCATGTGCGTCAACAACCCGGAGAGCAACATGGGCAACGCCGTGGGTATCTCTCCGGTGCTGCAGCTCTACAAGAAGGGCATTCTGATCGGTCTGGGTACCGACGCCTACACCAACGACATGCTGGAGTCCATCAAGGTGGCCCTGTGCTCCCAGCGGCACAACGCCTGTATGCCCAACGTGGGCTGGTGCGAGGTGACGGACATGCTGTTCCGCAACAACGCCAAGATGGCGGAGCGCACCGGCTTCCCCACTCTGGGCGTGCTGAAGCCCGGCGCGGCGGCGGACGTGATCGTCATGGACTACAAGCCCTTCACACCGTTCTCTGATGCCAACATCGACGGGCACATGCTCTTCGGCATGACGGGGCGGCAGTGCCAGACCACCATGATTAACGGCAGAATCCTGATGAAGGACCGGGTCCTGACGGAGATCGACGAGGAGGCCGTGAATGCCCACATTCTGGAGAGCAGCAAGCGTCTGTGGGGCCGGCTGAACCACAAGGAGTATTGATGACCGGCCGATGTGCCCCTGCGGAAGCAGTGCGCATTCGTATTTCAGGAGTTATTCTGAGGAGGAAAAACTATGTCTGAGTTAATGACCCCCATTCCCTTTCGGGAATTGATGACCTGGATCACCACCGAATACCGCCGGGACGGCGCCGTGTTCGGCGTCCACAAGCTCTACAAGGCCGGCGTGAAGAAGCTCCCCATCTTCGGGGAGACCATCGAGACTCCGTTCGGCCCCGCCGCCGGCCCCAACACCCAGCTGGCCCAGAACATCATTGCCGGCTATTTCGCCGGCGCCCGGTTCTTCGAGCTGAAGACCGTCCAGAAGATGGACGGCGCGGATCTGGCCGCCTGCATCAACCGCCCCTGCATCCTGGCGGAGGATGAGTGCTACAACTGCGAGTGGTCCACGGAGCTGTATGTCCAGCAGGCCTTTGAGGAGTATGTGAAGGCCTGGTGCGCCCTGAAGATCATGGCAAAGGTCTATGGTCTGGGCGATCCCAACGGATTCGTGTTCAACATGTCCGTGGGCTATGACCTGGCAGGCATCCAGGGTGAGAAGATCGACACCTTCCTGAACGGCATGGTGGACGCCTCCAAGACGCCCATCTTCCAGGAGTGCATCGCTGTTTTGAAGGAGTTCTTCCCGGGAGAAAGCGATTATATCGACACGATCACTCCCCATGTGTCCGGATCCGTGACGGTGTCCACCCTCCACGGCTGCCCGCCGGACGAGATCGAGCGGATCGCCAGCTACCTGCTGGAGAAGAAGCACCTGCACACCTTCGTCAAGTGCAATCCCACCATCCTGGGGTACGAGACCGCCCGGTCCATTCTGGACTCCATGGGCTATGACTATATCGCCTTCGACGATCACCACTTCAAGGAGGACCTGCAGTACGCCGACGCGGTGCCCATGTTCCACCGCCTCCAGGCCCTGGCAGACAAGGAGGGGCTGGAATTCGGCCTGAAGCTCTCCAACACCTTCCCTGTGGACGTGAAGGCCGGGGAACTGCCCAGCGAGGAGATGTACATGGCGGGCAAGTCCCTCTTCCCCCTGACCACCACCATGGCCGCCATGATGGCCAAGGAGTTTGGCGGGAAGCTGCGCCTCTCTTATGCCGGCGGTGCCGACGCCTTCAACATCGACAAGCTGTTCGCCTGCGGTATCTGGCCCATCACCATGGCCACCACCGAGCTGAAGCCCGGCGGCTACCAGCGGTTCACCCAGATCGGAGACAAGCTGGACGCTCTGGACTTCAAGCCCTTCACCGGCGTGGACGTGGTCGGCATCGAGGCCCTCTCTCTGGCGGCCCGGTCCGACAAGTACCATGTGAAAGCCATCAAGCCCCTGCCCCGCCGCAAGCTGTATGACAAGGTGCCCCTGCTGGACTGCTTCACCGCTCCCTGCAAGGGCGGCTGCCCCATCCACCAGGACATTCCGGAGTATATCGAGCTGTGCCGGAAGGGCGCGTACGCCTCCGCCCTGCGGCTCATCACCGAGAAGAACCCCCTGCCTTTCATCACGGGCACCATCTGCGCCCACAACTGCATGACCAAGTGTATGCGGAATTATTACGACGAGCCCGTGAACATCCGCGCCACCAAGCTGGTGGCGGCCGAAAAGGGCTATGACGCCTACATGTCCAAGATCACGCCTCCCGCGCCGGTGACGGACGGCCGGAAGGTGGCCGTCATCGGCGGCGGTCCCACCGGCATGTCCGCGGCGTACTTCGTGGGCCGGGCGGGCATCCCCGTGACGCTGTTTGAAAAAGCGGACCGCCTGGGCGGCATCGTCCGGCAGGTGATCCCCGCCTTCCGCATCAGCGACGAGGCCATCGACAAGGACGTGGCTCTGATGGAGAAGATGGGCGTGGAGGTAAAGCTGAACACCGAGGCCCCCTCTGTGGCAGAGCTGAAGGCACAGGGCTATACCCACATCTTCTTCGCCGTAGGCGCCTGGAAGGCCGGACGGCTGGACATCCCCGGCAACGTGGTGCCGGTCATCGGCTGGCTGCGCGACATGAAGGCGGGTAAGGACGTCTCTCTGGGCCATGTGGCCGTGGTGGGCGGCGGCAACACCGCCATGGACGCCGCCCGGGCCGCTCTGCGGGCCGGGGCCAAATCCTCTACCCTGGTGTACCGCCGGACGAAGAAGTATATGCCCGCCGATGCGGAGGAACTGGAGATGGCCATTGCCGACGGCGTGGAGTTCCTGGAGCTGGTAGCCCCTGTGGAGCAGAAGGACGGCAAGCTGATTTGTGAGAAGATGAAGCTGGGCGACCCGGACGACAAGGGCCGCCGCAAGCCCGTCCCCACCGGCGAAATGGTGGAGATCCCCTGCGACACCGTGGTCTCCGCCGTGGGCGAGAAGGTTGAGAGCGAGGTTTTCACCCGGAACGGCATCACCGTGGACGAGAAGGGCATCCCCGCCTTCAAGACCAATCTCGAGGGCGTCTACGCCGGCGGCGACGCCATGCGCGGGCCCGCCACCGTGGTGGAGGGCATTGCCGACGCCCAGTATTTCGCCAATGCCGTCATCGGCGAGGCCCACAAGTTTGCCATCCCCGCCAAGGCCGTAGCCACCCGGGAGGAGGCCGTCGCCAAGAAGGGCGTCCTCTGCGAGAGCGCCAAGTGCGAGGGCGACCGGTGCCTGACCTGCAACGTGGTGTGCCAGGTCTGCGCCGACGTGTGCCCCAACCGGGCCAATGTGGTCATCGAGCTGCCGGACGGCCGCCAGCAGATCCTCCACGTGGACCGGATGTGCAACGAGTGCGGCAACTGCGCCGTGTTCTGCCCCTACGACTCCGCCCCCTACCGGGAGAAGTTCACCCTGTTCCTGACCCGGGAGGGCTTTGACGAGAGTGTAAACAATCAGGGCTTCCTGCCTCTGGGCGGGAAGAAGGTGCTGGTGCGCCTGGACAGCAAGGTGTTCGAGGCAGATCTGGACGCCAAGAACGACCTGCCCGCCGACATCGAGGTGTTCATCTGGACGGTGCTGACCAAGTACGCCTATCTGATGGGATAACCGAACAGACACAAAGGCAGGAGGCCGGGAGACCGGCCTCCTGTTTTTGTGTTTAGTGCTTTCCCCTGCCGGACCGCCTCCAGGTTATGGCTGCAGCGCAGATGAAATACACCCCAATATGGAGCACCAGCGCCACCAGGCCAAAGCCCGCCTCCGCCGTCAGCAGGAGAAGGACTCCCTGTGCGACGGTGTATAGCAGGGCAATGATCCGTTCCTGCCGCCTGCGGGTCTCGTCCGGCTCCCCGCCCAGCCGCCAAAACTGCCGCACCGTGCACCAGACCGCCGCCGCCAGGAAAAGGGCCAGCACAGGCAGGTCTCTCAGCTTGCCCAGCTGGACATACCAGGCGGTCTGACCGACGCCGTACAGCCCTACCGCCACGCCCGCGGCGTACCAGGAGGAAAACTGGGAGGCCGTCTGCTCCCGTCGCCGGATAGGCGGCTGGGCCAGCAGCCAGAGCCCCGCCAGGGCCACCGCCGCCCACAGGGCGAAGAGCCACTCTACGCCGTGAGCTTTCAGAAAACCAGCCAGGCCGGTGTAGATGCGGACCCACTCCACCCCCGCCGGAGCCTCGGAAACCACGACAGGAAAGACGGCGCTCAGAATCCCCATGGTCACCATACCCAAAGAACCCGCGCCGGTGACGATGCCGCCGGCGATATACCAGGGCCAGTCTCTGTGAACAGAGGGCCTTTCCGTTCCCTGCAGGAACTCCGCCGCCGAAAGCCGATCCTCCCCATCCTGTTCCTCATCCAGCAGCCATTCCACGTCCACGCTGAACAGCCGGGCGCAGGGCAGCAGTTTCGCCGCGTCCGGCAGGGCCGCCCCCTGTTCCCAGCGGCTCACCGCCTGACGGGAGACGCCCAGCTGTTCCGCCAGGGCCTCCTGGCTCAGCCCCTCCCGCTTCCGCAGCCCGGTCAGCTTCTCTCCAAAGGTCATGAGTCTTCCTCCTCCAGTCTCTTTCGCTGGTCCCATCATACCAAGCGCCGCCGGGAAAGTCCACCACAGCCACCTGACACCGCCGCAACCAAACGCAACATTCCCGCCAAAACAAATGTAATGTTTTTTCTCTTTGCAGCAATTCCGCCCTCTGCCGGGTATTCCTTACAGAAGGATGTGATCACATGCCCGATACCGCCGAAGCCGTGGCGCAATACGGCTCCGCAGTCTACCGGCTGGCCTACGCCATGACCCGCTCCCGCAGCGACGCCGACGACGTGTTTCAGGAGGTTTTTCTCCGGCTCCACCGGTCCGCTCCGGATTTTGCGAATGAGGAACACCGACGTGCGTGGCTCCTACGGGTGACGGCCAACTGCGCAAGGAGCCTGCTGGCCTCCCCCTGGCGGATGCGGACCCTCCCGCTGGAGGATGTCTATTCCTACCAAGACTCCGTGGAATCCGCTGTGGACGAGGCTCTGGCCCATCTCCCCGGCAAATACCGGGCCGTCATCCACCTGTTCTACTATGAGGGCTATCAGACGGAGGAGATCGCCCGGATTCTGGGCCGGTCTCCCTCCACCGTCCGGGCACAGCTGACCCGGGCCCGGCAGAAGCTGCGGACATTGCTGAAGGAGGATATATGAACTTTTCCAAAACCTACCGCCGGATGAACGAGCCTGTCGGCCCGTCGCCGGACCTGATCCGCAAGACTCTCTCCCACCCTGACCGACACCGCCTCCCCCTGCGCCGGCTGGCGGCGGCCGCTGCCGTGGCGGCAGTGCTGCTGGCTACCCCAGCCCTGGCGGTCCGGTCGGAGACGGGATATGCGGTTTTATACCGGATTGCCCCCGCCGTAGCCCAGTTCTTCCAGCCGATACAGGAAGCCTGCACGGACAGCGGCATCACCATGGAGGTAGCGGCCGTCCGGGTGGAGGGAGACACTGCCCAGGCGTACATCGTCCTCTCCGGCGGTCCTGTGGACGCCACCACAGACCTGTTTGACAGTTGGTCCTTCCACCTGCCCTTTGACCAGACCGGCCGCTGTGAGCGGGTGGCCTGGGACGAGGCCACCGGGACAGTCACTTTTCTCTGCACTGTGAAAACCATGGACGGCTCCCCCATTCCCACCGGCGGCAAGATGACCTTCTCCGTCCGGCAGCTGCTGACAGGCAAGAAGGCGATGGAGGGCGTGACGGTGGACCTGAAGCTGACGAACTATGCCCAAGAGGCGGAGACCGCCCTCACCTGGGGGGCTGATCCCCCTGCCGCAGGGGTGAGGGAGCCGGAGGTGACCTATTACTCTGCCACCGGTGGAAGCGGCGATCTGGCTTCCGTAATGCTGCAACCCGGTGAAGTCCTGGCGGAGCCCGCGGAGGGCCTGCCCATCACAGCCGCCGGTTACGCAGACGGCCTCTTCCACATCCAGCTGTGCCGGGGAGACGCCTCCAGGACGGACAACCACGCGTTTTTGTGGATGGAAGATGCCGACGGCAGGGAATTCCATTGTACCGGTATCTCTTATTTTACAGGTGAGACGGCTGGCGGCCGGACGGATTATATGGACTTTCTCTTTGCCGTCCCGCCGGAGGAGCTGGCAGGATGCACCCTCCACGGCAACTTCTATACCGCCGCCACCCTGACGGAGGGCCTCTGGCAAGTGACTTTTCCCCTGGAGAATACAGATTGATCCTTTCAGCGCGCCCGGTGAATGTCGGGCGCGCCTTTTTCTCTTGCCATTTTCAGGAATCATGCTATGATAGAGTCAGAAAACACGGGAGGTTCACACTATGTTGGATATGCTGGAATTTCTGCGGGATGAAGGCGTCAGCGCCGACATCACTGCGGAGATCGAAAAATTTCGGGACGCCTATCCGGAGGAGGACGAGACCCTGCGGCGCCGGGTCCCCGATCCCCGGTATCTCTATTATGGAAAGGACATCTGGGAGGAGGCCATCACCGCCATCCTCTGCGGAGAGAACCTGTTGCTGGTAGGCCCCAAGGCCACTGGCAAGAATGTGCTGGCGGAAAACCTGGCCACCGTGTTCGGCCGCCCCAGCTGGAACGTGTCCTTCTACATCAACACAGACGCCGCCACCCTGCTGGGCACGGACACCTTTGAAAACGGCGCCGTACAGCTGCGGAAGGGCCCCATCTACCAGTGTGCGGAGACCGGCGGCTTCGGCGTGTTGGATGAGATCAACATGGCCAAGAACGAGTCTTTGGCGGTGCTCCACGCCACGCTGGACTTCCGCCGCTCCATCGACATGCCTGGCTATGAACGCATTCCCCTTCACGACGCCACCCGCTTCATCGCCACCATGAACTACGGCTACGCCGGCACCCGGGAGCTGAATGAGGCTCTGGCCTCCCGGTTCGTGGTGATCGACATGCCCGCCATCACCACCGAGGGGCTCATCAAGCTCCTGAAGCGGGAGTTCCCCTCTCTGAAAGGCGTGTATGCCGAGCAGTTCGCCGGATTGTTCCAGGACATCCAGAAGAAATGCGACGGCGGAGAGCTTTCTACCAAGCCTCTGGACCTGCGGGGCCTGCTGGCCGCCGTGCGACTGATGCGCACCGGGCTGGAGGGCAACCGGGCGCTGGATCTGGGCCTTGTCAACAAGTCCTTTGATGACTTTGAGCGGCAGCTGGTGCGGGACGTGATCCGCACCCGCCTGCCGGAGACGCTCCGCCGTGAGGATGTGTTTGACTGATGGAGATCCTGGACAGTGAGAAGCGGCGGGCCCGGAACCTGATCTGGAACGCCGCTGCGGATTACTCCTTTGAGCCAGACTTCAAGGCATACGACGAGGATGGCCGTGCAGACCTGTATTGGAACAGCATCATCGGCGCCGTGCGGAAGAATTACGGAGCAGAGACCATAGAAGGGCTGTTTGAATCCCTCCACGGCTGCTCCAAGGAACAGCTCTTTGAGCAGCTGCTGTGGCTGGGGCTGGAAAACGCCGTCTACCAGCGGGAGGCTCCCCGCCGGCCGGCGCTGCCCTCCCTGCGGCGGAGCTGGCGGCGCTGGATCTGGGCCTTGTCAACAAGTCCTTTGATGACTTTGAGCGGCAGCTGG
>JABLTR010067697.1_pt1 | contig 21676 bp, 16 predicted proteins | sample 7160071 | NCBI WGS metagenome assembly JABLTR01 (sample SAMN14651230, study PRJNA627086) | human gut metagenome | isolation source: feces | host: Homo sapiens | reverse complement strand
GCGCTGCGCGACGCGTTCGAGAAGATGGACCAGTCCGAGGTGCGCATCAACATCGTGCACTCGGCCGTGGGCGGCATCACCGAGACCGACGTCACGCTGGCCTCCGCCTCCGACGCCATCATCATCGGCTTCAACGTGCGCCCCACGGGCAAGTCGAAGGTGCAGGCCGAGAAGGAGAAGGTGGACATCCGCCTGTACCGCGTCATCTATCAGGCTATCGAGGAGATCAACGCCGCGCGCGTGGGCCTCTTGTCCCCCGACATCGTGGAAGAGGATACCGGCATCGCCGAGGTGCGCGAGACCTTCAAGGTGCCGAAGGTGGGCACCGTGGCCGGCTGCTACATCGTCGAGGGTGAGTTGCACCGCGACGACAAGGTGCGTATCGTACGCGACGGCACCGTGATCTTCGAGGGCGTCATGGCATCTTTGCGCCGCTTCAAAGACGACGTGAAATCCGTGAAGCAGGGCTACGAGTGCGGTATCGGCATCGAGAAGTTCCAGGACCTCAAGGTGGGCGACACCATTGAGGGGTACGTCGTGAAAGAAGTCGAGCGCACGGAATAGCGAGAAGGACCTGCTCCGCGAAGCGCCCAGCAATGCTCAGTCGCTCGGCAGTCCTGCTCGCGCGAAACCTCTAGTGGACGTTTCGACTCGTGCGGAACTCGCTTGGTGGGCACCGCCGGACGCCCCGCTATGGCAACTTTGCGGTTACCGTGACGGGGCGTCCCTTTTCGACCGCTCCCCTCGCGGTATGCTGGACCTAAGGGCTGACGTTGGATGCCGAGGTCGCTCGGTTAGCTAGAAGCCCTTTTTGTCATCCTGATCGTGTGAAGCGAGGCGAAGGATCCAGCGCAGCGCTGACTGGAAACGAAATGCCTCTTCGGAAGGAGATGGGACCATGAAGCAGAGTTCATCGAACCGCAAGGTCAACGAGCAAGCGCGCGAAGTGATTGCGAGCATCCTTTTGTTCGAGATATCCGATCCGCGTCTTGAGCTGGTTACCATTACGGGTTGCGAGGTCAGCTACGATCGCAGCGTATGCAACGTGTTCTATACCACCGAGCCGGAGCGTTATGACGACGTGGCGGCAGCCTTTCAGAAGGCGTCGGGAGCTATCCGATCGTTGATGGCGAAAAAGCTTTCGTGGAGGGTTGCGCCCGAGCTGCGTTTTTTACTGGATACGAGCGTGGATCAGGCCGAGCGCATTGCCACGGCGCTTGAGCGGGATGCGGTGCGCAACAGGAAACCCATCGACGTTCAAAGCGATGTGCCGGCCGATGCCGATGCGTTCGCCGAACATGAGGTCGAAGCTCAGGCTTCGGTCGAGCGTGACGAATAGGAGGCGCCGATGGCGGTCACGCCCCAGACGAACATTGATCTTCCCTCCGTTGCGCGTTTCCTTGCGTCCCGCGACGATTTTGTCATCTGCGGGCATGTGAGCCCCGATGGGGACTGTCTTGGCTCTCAGTTGGGGCTGGCCGCCGCTTTGCGCTCGCTCGGCAAACGTGCGACCTGTCTGCTGGCGAAGGACGAACCCGTCGATACGCGGCTCGGGTTCTTGCCCGGCATCGCGGATATGGTTCCGGCCTCGTCGTTTTCGGGCGAGGCGGTCACGTTTGTCGCGGTGGATGTGCCCACGCGCGAGCGCATGGGAGAGGCCGCTGCGGCATTGCTCGACCGCTGTGCTGCATCGCTCACGCTCGATCACCACGCTGCCGATACCGCGATGACCGAATTGGCGTACGTTGATCCGGAAGCTGCATCCGTTACGATGCTCGTGTGGGAAGTTGCGCGCCTTATGAGAGCGGATCGCGTGGGCGATGTGGCTACGTGCTGCTATACAGGCCTTGTGACCGATACGGGCCGCTTCCAGTATCAGAACACCGACCGCGCAGCGCTCGCTGCTGCTGCGGACATGGTGGGCGCAGGCGCCGATCCGTCTTCAGTGTCACGCGAGGTCTTTCAGAACCGCAGCTTGGCGTCCATCCGCCTTGAGAGCATTGCTGTCGATCGCATGGAGCTGGAGGCTGGCGGCTCCGTCGCGCTAAGCTGGCTCTCATTGGCTGATTTCGCTGCCTTGGACGCGGTCAAGGCTGATGCAGAGCCCGTCATCGATGCGCTGCGCTCGGTGGCTGGCGTGCGGGTTGCCTGCGTGCTGCGCGAGCAGGACGATGTCGTACGCGGCAGCATCCGCGCGAAGGATGATACCGACGTCGCCGCCATTGCTCGGCACTTCGGCGGAGGCGGCCACCGGGCTGCCGCCGGTTTTACGCTCAAGCGCTCGCTCGAGGAAGCGCGCGGCATCGTGCGCAGGGTGCTCGTCGAGGCTGTCGGCGCTGGTTGCGACCGGGCGGTTGATGCAGTCCGTCCATCCGAGGAGGCGCGCCGGGCGTGAAGAGGGGGACGTCGGGGCGTTCGCTTGTCGTCGGAGTGAACAAGCCTGCCGGCATGAGCTCGCATGATGTTGTGAACCGCTGCCGATCGATCTTCGAGGAACGGCGCGTGGGGCACACGGGGACACTCGATCCCATGGCGACCGGTGTGCTTCCCGTGTGCGTTGGCCCGGCGACGCGGCTGGGGCCGTATCTGACCGGCCACGACAAGCGCTATCGTGTAGCGGTCGCCTTCGGTGCGGGCACCGACACCGACGATGCCGACGGTGCCGTGGTGCGGACGGCGCCGGTGCCGAGGCGCGTGCTTGACGAGGGGTTCGCCGCTGCATTCGTCGCCGGGCTCGTAGGTTCTCGCAAGCAGATGCCTCCTGCTTATTCCGCCGTCAAAGTGGGCGGCAGAAAGTCGTACGAAGCTGCCCGGGCCGGCACCATCATCGACCTTGCGCCGCGCGATATCACCGTGTACGATGCGCGGCTCTTGGCTGTGCGGGAGGTCGGTGCACGCGATTATCCCGTGTGGGACATCGAATTCCACGTGTCGAAGGGGACCTATATTCGTGCGCTTGCCCGCGATGCGGGCCTGGCGCTCGGGTGTCCGGCGCACGTTGAGGCGCTTGAGCGCACGGCAATCGGCATGCTCGGACTCGAGGAGTGCGCGAGCCTCGAGGCTCTTGCCGAGCTGAAGGATCGTGCTGCGCTCGATCCGGTGCGTCTGCTGGGCGTTCGCTTCGCCTTCGCATCGAAGGACCTGGCGGGAAAGGCCGCGAACGGAGCGCAGCTGCCGTCAGCCGCGTTGGAGCTGTTCGAGCGAAGGACATCGCCGCTTTCCGCGGAGTTCTGCGCCTGCACGGCGGGTGTGCGGGAGAGCCTCGAGCCTCCTGCAGATGGCGAGCTTGTCGCACTTGTCGCGGAAAACCGACTTGCGGCGTTGTACGAGTACGATGAGGCGCTCGGCTGGTACCGGGCGCGGTGTGTGTTTCAGACGGGGGTGTCTCGTGGCGGAGATCTATAGAGTCGACGCATCGTTCGACCACAGCTTTTTCAAGGACTCGTCGTGTGCCTTCGGCGTTTTTGACGGCGTGCACCTGGGGCATCGTTTTCTGCTTGGCTGCGCGCAGAAAACAGCACGCGAGAGCGGCGGAAAGAGCATTGCGCTCACGTTCGATATTGACCCCGACGAGACCTTCCATCCCGAGCGCTTGAAGAAGCTTATGGGAAACGACGAGCGTCTCGCCATGCTTGCAACGACGGGGGTCGATGCTGTTGTGATACTTCCGTTCACACGGGAGTTCGCTGCGTCGAGTCCTGAAGAGTTCCTTTTGCAGACGTTCGACGGTACTCCTCCTGCATTCCTGCATGTAGGATTCGATTTCAAATTCGGCGCTCGTGCTGCGGGCACGGTCCGGGATCTTGATGCGTGGGCTTCGAACATGGGAACGCAGGTGTGCGCGCATGGCCTCAAGAGCGAGGATGGCGCGCCCATCACGGCCACGCGCATTCGCCTGCTTTTGGCGGAAGGTGATATCGAGGAAGCGAATCGCCTGTTGGGTCGCCTGTACTTCATGACAGGGACGGTCTCTCCGGGACGCGGGGAAGGGGCCGACTTCGGTTTCCGCACGGCCAATCTGACGGTGCCCGATCAGTTGCGCCCGCTCAGCGATGGCGTTTACGCTGCCTGGGCCGATGTCGACGGCGCCCGATTCAAGGCTGCTGTGAACGTCGGCGTGGCGGCGACGTTCGCCGATCGTGCCACGGCGACCTGCGAAGTGCATCTGATCGATTTCGACGGCGATCTCTATGGCAAGCGCGTGAAGGTGGAGTTTGCGCACTGGTTGCGCCCCATGCGCAAGTTCGACGACCTTGACGAGCTTATCGCGACGGTCAAGGATAACATAACCTGGGTGAAGGAGAACCTGTAGAACGTCCTTTCCGCTTTCGGCTTCTGCCGAAGGATCTTTACGAAGGTCCGACGGCGTCCAGCCATTGGGGGGAGCGTTCTGAAGATTTCTCGAACAGGTTGCCGTATTGCACGATGGCGTAGGCGTTCAGGGCATCGTCGACGTCGGTCTGCTCGCCAAACCAGTGCCAAGAACCGTCGGCTGTGAGGAAGCCGTTGAGGTTAATGGCGGGTATGCGCTCGCTCGTGGTCAGCAGGAAGCTCTGGTAGCTCGTCAGCGGCAGGCCGGCAACTCCTGCAAGGCGCGCTCCCAGGTAGTTGAGGCTCGTGCGCTGCCCACACGGGGCGAGGGCTGTGCAGGCGTCGCCTTTATCGTCGGGGGCCGGGTTGTCGTTCGCGTCCATGGGCTCTGCGGCGAGCGGAGCAGCGCCGTTCTCGAGCGCCTTCTCGTTTGCCCATATCAAATAGGGGACAGTATAGCGTTCCTGCACGGCTTCCAATCCGATTTCATCGGCGGTGGAGCCGTCATGGGTGGCCTCGAATAGCCAGTCGCTGAATCCGGGTTGGTGGTCGCCGAAGAAACAGAGCACGACGGGACGATCAAGCCCGTCGAGCCGCTCGGTCAAATACGCCAGATCCTGATCGGCCTGACGGATGCAGCTTGCGTATTCGTCGAGGTCGGTAGATTCCGATCCGTCGGCCAGCGGCACGGAGACGGCCAGCTCCTCGCCGATCCCTCCCGTGTCGTATCCTCCATGATTCTGGATGGTGACGTCGAACACGAACTGCGGTCCGACCTCCTCGGCGAGGAGGTCGAGCACGTAGTCGTACGTCGCGCGGTCGGTGGTGAGGCCGCGCAGCGTGTCCGCGCCGCCGAACACTGATATGTCGGAGAACTCGTCGAAGCCGAGCTGCGCATACACCCGGTCACGGCGCCAGTTTTCGGCTTCGGCCGGATGGACGGCGTGGGTGCCGTAGCCGAGCGCCGACAGATACGACACGAGGCTTTCCGTGCCGTCGAGGTCGTAGAGCACGTACGGATACACGCCGCCGCCGAGATGGCCCATGCTCGAGCCGGTGAGGAACTCGAACTCGCTGTTGCATGTGCCGCCGCCCAGCGCCGAGACATATGCTTCGCCTGCATCGAGGGCCGATGCCGCGATGTCGTAGTACGCAGCGGGCCGTGCCTCGGTTCCAGCCAGTCCGGGGTAGCGCGAGAGATCTGCGAATGTCTCGTTCATGATGGCGATGACGGAAGGCGGTTCTTGATCGGATACGCGCTGCGCCGGCACGGGTGCGTGGGCGGCTAGCAGCTCGTCGGCGGTCTGCGCGTCATAGCCTTCGGGGCGGGTGGGGGAGAGGTCCTGGGCGCGCTTGAGGAAGCAGAGGGCTGTTCCCTGCTCGGCGTAGGATTCCTTCACGCCCCAGACGTCCACGGTGCAGCCGTAGGCATCCTCCAGATTGCACGAGGTGATCCATATTCCGAATCCGGCCGCCACCACGAAGGCGGCCGTTGTGCTGAGGGCTGCACGTCGAATGGAAAGCCGCACTTTTGGTACGAACGCGAGCAGCGTGCAGTACCCCGCGAGCATGACGATACATTCGAGGAGACGAGCGTCGAGCAGGTAGGAATAGCCTGAGCCCACCGATGCCGCCGTCGAGAGGGCGAAGAGGTCGGCGGGCACCACGGGCTGACCTTTGAACAGGATGACGTAGTGGTTTGCCGCGCCCGCGATGAAGCAGGCTGCGAGGAAAGCGGCCACTGCGGCGCGCGATTGCTGTCCGAGCGCGTAGACGAGCGCGAAGAGCGCGGCGAGCACGCACAGGTTGACGAGGATATAGTACGGGTCGATGCTTAAAAACCCCTCGTTCGACGGTCGCTCTATAAGGTAGAAGCTCAAGGGCACGGCGAACGCGATAAGAAGGGGTCGCGCTCGCTTCCAGCCTGCCAGGGCGCGCGTGGAGCGTCGTTCGCGCAGAAGCAGGGCTGCTCCGCAGAGCGCCAGGCAGAAGATGGACGCCGCTGTGCCGAAGACGGGTGCGTCCACGCCTCCCAATGCCGCGTACAAGCCGATCGACGCCGCTACGACGAAGCAGGCGACCGCGGCGGCGATGGAATTGCGCGCGGGTCGGGGGCTCGTTGTTGCGGCGTTGGCTCCATATGCCGAGTTCGCAGCGGACGCTGCGCTGCTGCCCGGTGATGATGACATGAAACGCTCCTCGAACTGGGTGCGGAAAGACTGCTGTTTCGTTTTCGAAGTGCACAGTATAACCGTTCGGCAGGCGTGTGCGCTCGTGTCCGCATGCCAGCGGTTGCTCGCACCGGTGCGCCGACCGGGGTTTTTGTTCTGCAGCCCAAAAAACTGCGATTCGGACTTCACATTACCTGCAAATCCCCTAAAATGAGGCAGTTGCGATCTTCCCACCTCAATGCCCGGTGCGAAGGCCGCATCGGTTCGTGTCGGTCAAATCAAGGAGGAATCACGTGACTACTGCAGTCGCATGGATGGCTCCCGTGTGCGCCCTGATAGGCATCTGCATGGCGGGCTACCTCGGATCGTGGGTGCTTCGGCAAGACCCCGGTCCGGACAAGATGAACAACATCTCTATCAAGATCCAGCAGGGCGCCAAGGCGTTCCTCATGAGCGAGTACAAGCTGCTCGTCATCTTCATGGTGATCGTGGCCGTCGTGATGGCTGTGGCACTGTCGCCCATCACGGCGCTCGCGTTCGTCACGGGCGGCGTCATGTCGGCCGCCGCGGGCTATGTCGGCATGCACGTGGCCACGCGCGCAAACACGCGCACCGCGTACGCCGCCGAGGAGTCGGTGGCCAAGGCGCTGAACATCAGCTTTAAGTCCGGCCTTACGATGGGCTTGTGCGTGGCGTCGTTCGCGCTGCTGGGCCTGTCCCTGTGGCTCATCGCCATGGTGTTCGGACTGGCCATGGGCGTGGACATCAACGCCGAGCTCGCCAACCTCATGCACACGAACATCGGCATGGTGGAGGGCTTCGCTACCGGCGCTTCCGCCGTAGCGCTGTTCGCCCGTGTGGGCGGCGGCATCTACACGAAGGCGGCCGACGTGGGCGCCGACCTCGTGGGCAAGGTCGAAGCGGGCATTCAGGAGGACGACCCTCGCAACCCTGCCACCATCGCCGACAACGTGGGCGACAACGTGGGCGACGTTGCGGGCATGGGCGCCGACCTGTTCGTGAGCTATACGGGCGCGATCCTCGCCCCCACTATCCTGGCGGCCACGTTCGGCGCGCTGGGCGGCTACTTCGCCACAGGCGACCTCGTGTGGGCGCTCGTCACGCCCGTGATCATCGCGGGTTGCGGCATTATCACGTCCATCATCGGCCTGTTCGCTGTGCGTGCCAAGGAGGGCGCGGCGTTGCACAAGGCGCTCAACCGCGGTACGTATCTGGCTGCCGGCATCGAGATTATCGTAATCTTCTGCCTGTTCTACATCTGGAGCACCCAGTCTGTCGAGGCGCAGCCTCTGTGGCTGTTCGGCTCGGTATTGTGCGGCCTTGTCGCAGGTCTTGCCATAGGCAAGATCACCGAGTACTTCTGCTCCGATAAGTACAAGCCGGTGCACAAGATCGCCGACGCGGCCGATACCGGCGCGGCGACGGTCATCATTGAGGGCACCGGCACGGGCATGCTCTCCACCATCGCGCCCATCGTATTGGTGGCGCTCGCTATTATCGGCGCGTTCACGTTCGGCAATATGGCATTCCCGCTTGCCTCCGCCGAAGGCGGCATCGCCGTGGGCCTGTTCGGCGTGGGCCTGGCCGCGACGGGCATGTTGTCCAACACGGCCATCACCATCGGCGTGGATGCCTACGGTCCCGTGGCCGACAACGCGGGTGGCATCGCCGAAATGGCGGGCCTGCCCGAGGAAGTGCGCGATCGCACCGACGCTCTGGACGCCGTGGGCAACACGACGGCCGCCATCGCAAAGGGCTTCGCCATCGCATCCGCGGGCCTGTCGGCTATCTCGCTGTTCGTGTCCTACCAGGCCACGATGCATCACGCCATCCCTCAGTTCGAACTGACGCTCACCGACCCGCTCATTGTGGCAGGTATCTTCATCGGCGCGATGATGCCGTTCATGTTCGCCGCCCTCACCATGGGCGCGGTGTCGCGTGCGGCCCACGCGATGGTGGAGGAAGTGCGCCGCCAATTCCGTGAGATCAAAGGCATCATGACCTACGAGGCCGAGCCCGAATACGACAAGTGCGTGGCCATCTCCACGTCCTCGGCGCTGCGCGAGATGATGCTGCCCGGCATCTTAGCCATCATTGTGCCGGTCGCCATCGGCTGCTTCAACCCGGCCATGCTCGGAGGCTTCCTGGCAGGCGCCGTGGCTACCGGCATGCTCATGGCCATCTTCATGTCTAACGCCGGCGGCGCATGGGACAACGCGAAGAAGTACATCGAGCAGGGCCATCACGGCGGCAAGGGCTCCGAGGCCCACAAGGCCGCCGTCGTGGGCGACACCGTGGGCGACCCGTTCAAGGACACCTCGGGCCCGTCCATGAACATCCTGATCAACCTGATGACCATCGTGTCGTTGACGTTTGCCCCGCTGTTCATCATGATCCAGGGTATTCTCTAGGCTTAACGCCTTCTCATCTGGTTTAACGAGCCCCGGCAAAGCGCCGGGGCTTTTTTATGCAACGACGCATTGCAATCCTTGCTCGAACCGGACTGGTCAAATCTTGCCATTTGGTGAACGGTTGCTTCAGCTCCGCGCCTTGACGTCCTGTCTCCCCGTGTGTATTTTAGAACATGTTACGTAACATGTTCTGTTATACCAAATCGAAGGGGGCGAAGATGGGAGAACTAGAGGGCCGCGTGATCGTGGTGACCGGTGCTTCGAAGCCTGACGGCATCGGAGCTAAGGCCTGCCAACTCTTTATCGAACGAGAGCCCGACTGCCAGATTGTTGTTCTGGACATCTTGGAGGATCGTGTGCAGGAGTGGGCTTCGGCACACGAGAACGTGACGAGCATTCGCACCGACGTCTCCAATAAAGAGTCCGTGGTTTCTGCAAAGAATCAGGTTATCGAGCGTTTTGGTAAGGTGGACGCTTTAGTGTGCGGTGCGGCATATCAGGGTCCCGGAAGCCTTCCTCTGGAAAGCCTCTCCGCGGAAAGCTGGAAAGCATGCGTTGACGTCAACTTGAACGGCACGTTTTTTTGCTGCCAGGCGTTCGGCCGCGAGATGCTCGACAAAGGCGGCTCGATCGTCAACATCTCCTCGATGGGAGGTCTGAACCCGATATTCCTTTCGGGATCGTACAGCCCCTCCAAGGCTGGCGTGATCATGCTGTCGAAACAGCTTGCGGGCGAGTGGGGCCCGCGCAAGGTCCGCGTTAATGTGGTCGCTCCGGGGCACACCTACACCGATATCAACCGCGAGCGCATCGACAAGCCCGGTGCTCGTGAAAAGCGCAACGCCATGACCCCGCTCAGGCGCGTGGGCGAGCCTGTCGATCAAGCCAACGCCATATATTTCCTGTCCAGTGACGAGGCTGACTATATCACAGGCGCAGTTCTCGTGGTGGACGGCGGCATGACTGTCAACACGCTCGCCCCGCTGATGTCCGCATTCTAAAGCAGCTGTGTTTTTATCGGCCGGTTGTGCGAAGAAGGGGGATCTGTCTTGAGGACGACATTCGACATGCTGCTTTCGCCGATCGAGGTAGGGGGCAGGACGCTTAAAAACCGCATTGTTAAAACGGCTGCAGGCAGTAGGTATTGGTCGAGCGAAGGTTTTGTCACCGATCGAGTCAAGGCTTTGTATGACAAGATCAGCCAGGGCGGCACGGCATTGGTCTGCGTGGACACGATGTCGTTCATGCCCTGGGGAGATGCGAAGTTTACCATGGGTGGCGTATTCGATGACAAGTTCATGCCCGGATTGAAGGAGCTCGTCGACCTTGTCCATGCAAATGGAGCGCTCGTCGTGGGGCAATTGCATCATCCAGGTCCGGCGGACTTCACGGACCCTGTCGGCCCTTCTGCGCTGACCGATGAGGAGATGCCTCTGAATGACCCTGTTCCGCGGGCTCTTTCGCTCGAAGAGATCGAAATCATGAAAAAGCATTATTTTGCCGCAGTGCGCAGGCTTGTGGAAGCGGGTTTTGACGGTGTGGAGGTTCATGCTGCGCACAGCTACTTCATGGCAAGTTTTCTGACCCGGGTATGGAACAAGCGAACCGATCGCTACGGTATCGGTTCGTTCGAAAATCGAACCCGTCTGCCGCGCGAGATCATGCGCGGCGTCCGCGCAAACAGCCCCGAGGGTTTTTTGATGGGGGTGCGTTTCAATGGTATCGAATTCGGTCACGAGCGTGCCATGACCATCGAAGAGTCCTGTCAGATCGCCAAGCTATTCGAGGCTGAAGGCGTCGATTACATCTCTGTCACCGGAGAAGGGTTCGGCCGGATGCTCTCTCCGATGCTCTATCTGCCCGTTGACTATTTTCCCTATCCGGAGCCTGACGAGTTCATGAAACCGTACATGAAAGATTTCGAGGGCGAAGGAACGCTCATTCCTGCTGCCGCGGCAATAAAGCAAGCGGTACATGTGCCGGTGGTATGCGTGGGCCGCCTCGATGAAAAGAAGGCAGAGATAATTCTATCCGAGGGCAAGGCCGACTTGGCTGGCTTCAATCGCGCGCTGTGGGCAGATCCTGAGATGCCTCGCAAGCTCATCGAGGGACGTCCTGAAGACATCCGGCATTGCACGCGTTGCGGCACGTGCGAAGGCGGGGGGAAGATCGCCACAATGGGGCCGCGCGTTTGTCGCGTCAACCCTGCTCTTGGCCGTTACGACCGGGATCCCAAGCCTGCTGCTGTAATAAAGAAGGTGGTTGTGGTGGGCGGTGGCCCTGCGGGTATGGAGGCCGCTTGCACGGCTGCCGCCTGCGGGCACGAGGTGGTGCTGTACGAGAGGAAATCGAGAATCGGCGGTCATCTGCCCCTGGCTTCCCTGATCAAGGGCTCTTCTTTGGACAACGTCGATGCAATACTCGATCACCTTGTCCACATGGTCGATAAGCTTTCCATCACGGTGAAAACCGGCGTCGAGGCGACAGCGGAGACTCTTGTAGTCGAAGCGCCCGACGCGGTAATCGTTGCGTGCGGTGGACGATATGAGATCGTGAGTCCAAAAGGGGCGACACGGCGCAACAGCACGGACGTCGATAAGCTTCAAAGGATGTCCGACCTGCCGCTTCGCCTGTTCGGCGCCAGCTTCGTCGGCGCGGCTTCCAAGATGCTTCTGCCTGGCGTGGGAAATAACGTCGTCGTAATCGGGGCCGGCATGCCCGGGTTGCAGGGGGCACTTTGGCTCAAAAAGCGAAATCGCTCGGTAACGGTCGTAACGTCGGGCGAGGAGGTGGCTGAGCAGATGCCGCCGCGCTATCGCAATCGACTGCTGCCCTGGTTCGAGAAAAACGGCGTCGAGGTTATCACTGGGGTGTCGAGTATTGAACTCTCGAACGAAAAGGCGACTCTGGTCTCGAAAGCGGGCACGCGGGTTGTCGCGTGCGATACGGCGCTGTCCCTTCCCGGTATGTCTGCCGCACGAGAGCTCTTTGAGGCTGTTCGCGCTCTCGGCATCGAGGCGCACATTGCAGGATCTGCGCGCGATGACGGGAATGATCTCATTGTCGATGCTATCCGCGACGGTCGCGAAGCCGGATTGGCCGTGTCGAGCTGCGATGATCAGGATTGCTGATCGCAGCTTGAAACAAGGAAGAAAAGGGCCCTTGTGCATCACGGGAGTGCCTTTTGGAAAGGACGCAGCAATGGAAGATGCAAATGTTACATCCAAGAAGAAGCTTGCTCCTCTCGCATGGATCGATGGCCACTTCGAGGAGGCCATCCTCATACTGCTTCTGATCGCTATCTGCATTGTGGAGTTGTTGCAGGTCATTGCAAGGAATGTGCCGTTCATGCCAACGCTCACCTGGGCTGAGGAGTTCTGCCGTTTTGCCTGGATCGCTACGGTGTTTCTGTCGCTTCCCTATACCATCCGCACGGTCACGACACTTCGGGTCACCGCTCTCATCGAGCTGATGCCGTGGAAGGCCCAAAACGTGTTCACCTTTCTGGTGGATGTCTTTACGTTTGTGATGCTTGCGGTGCTCTCGTGGGGCGGTGCGGGCGTTCTGGAAAGCATCGTTGCGAGCGAAGAGAGTTCTCCTGCGATGATGCTGCCCATGTGGATTATGTACGTCATCGTCTTGGCTGGTTTCGTGCTCGGTGCGGTGCGCAGTCTTCAGATGGCAGTCATTCATCTCAGGTGCATAAAGGTGCCTCCCGTAAGCAGCGTCGAACAGGTGGCAGAGCAGGAAGCGGCTGCGGGGCTGCGTACCGCTCCTTCCAGCGCGGACACTGAGGCTATCGAAGGGGGGCGAGGGTAATGCCGGCAGTGCTTGTATTTGCAGTGTTTCTAATCGCCACCGCGTTGGCGGTGCCTATCGGCATTGCGATGGTGGCGGGATCGCTCGCGCCCATCGTGTTCGCGGGATCCGGAGGAAGCATCCCTCAGTTGATCAACAACGCCTTTTCGGGAGCGAATTCCACGCCCATCCTCGCGGTGCCGCTCTTCATCTTCGGCGGCATCATCATGGCGGAGGGCGGCATCTCGAAGAAGCTGTTTAACTTCTTCGCGTTCTTTGTGGACCGCTTCCCTGGCGGCGTGCCCTGCGCGGTTATTCTAACCTGTCTGTTTTACGGAGCTATTTCCGGTTCCGGTCCCGCAACGGCTGCAGCGGTAGGCGCCATGTGCGTGCCGTTTTTGATCAGCTTGGGCTATGACCGCAAATGGAGTGCTGCGATTATTGTGGTGGCAGGCGGTTTGGGCGTCATTATCCCGCCGTCGATTCCGTTCGTTCTGTATTCGTTGGCAACAGGCGTTTCGACCGGTTCTCTTTTCATCGGCGGTATCTTCCCGGGTATCCTCATCGGCTTGTGCATGATGATTTACAGCATCGTTTATTGCAAGCGCAAAGGCGAAGATCGCGAACGCATCGAAAGCGCGATGGAGGAGATCAAGGGCAAGGGCTTCATCCATCTGTTCCTTGATAGCGTGCCGGCGCTGTTGTGTCCGGTCATCGTTTTAGGCGGCATCTACGCCGGTTTCGTCACGCCGACCGAAGCGGCCTGCGTGAGCGTGTTCTACGCGCTATTCGTTTCGCTGTGCATCTACAAGACCATCAAGATATCCGAAATCAAAGACATTATGGTCACCGCGGTACGCACATACGGCGGTTTGGCGTTTGTGCTTGCGTTCGCCACGGCATTCGGGCGCGTGCTTGCACTGACGGGGGCTTCCTCGGCTATCACTGCATTCATCACGAGCACGTTCGGTAACGTGTGGGTCGCCCTGACGGTGCTGACCGTTCTGTTCCTGATCTTGGGAATGGTGATGGATACAGGTCCGGCCATCATCATCCTAGCTCCCATCCTGCTGCCTGCCATGCAGGCGATGGGTCTTGATCCGGTGCATTTCGGCGTTGTGCTGGTGTGCTGCTTGTCCGTCGGCCTTGCAACGCCGCCATTCGGACTCAACCTGTTCGTCGTCTCGAATATCGCGGGCGAAAAGCCGATGGCTATCGCGCGTCGCTCGGTGCAGTTCATCGCGGCGTTTCTGATCGCGCTCATTGTGATCGTGTACGTTCCTTGGCTCTCGACATGGTTTTTGAGCTAAGGCTTGGTTTCGTTGGTTCAAAGCCAATGAGATAGAACGGTTGGAAAGGGTATTGAAAGGAGTGGGGAAATGCAAACGATTGAGAAAGCCCGGCGAAGTGGTCGTATGGCGAAAATTGGCGTCGCTTCGGCGCTGGCCGCCTCCTTGGCATTGGGAGCGTTGGGTCTTGCCGGATGCGCAAGCGACAAGGGGGGTTCGCAAACGAGCGGTGCATCTTCCGAGGAAGGTGAATACGCCGATCTTGCACCGACGACCTTGATTCTCGCCGACTGCGCAAGTCCCGGATCCGCGGGCAATCTCTGGTCTGAAGAGTTTACCGGTCGGGTAAGCGAGATCACAGAAGGCAAGCTCACAATCGACTACCATGGCAACAGCGAGCTCGGCGGCGACGTCGATTTGATTCGCCAAGAGCAGAGCAACGACATCCAGATGGTCGTCTCCCAGCCTGCCCCGATTGTGTCGTTCATCCCCGAACTTGCTGCATTTGATCTGCCGATGGTGTTCGCGACAAGCGAGGCCGAACGCATCGAGGGCGTGCTGAACGGCGAGAACGATTTCACAACGGCGCTGCAGAAGGCCTATGGCGAGGGCGGGCTGTACAACCTGGGCTTCCTCCAGGACGCGACCTTCCGCCTGGCAACATCGAACAGGGCCCTGAACAGCTTGGACGACTTCAAGGGCTTCCAGGTTCGCACGATGGAGAACAACAACCACATGGCGTTCTGGCAGGCTCTCGGCGCTGAGCCGACTCCGCTTGCGTTCAGCGAGGTGTACTTCGCCCTGCAGAACGGCACGGTAGATGGGCAGGAGAACCCCACCGACACGGCGGTTGGCGCGAGTCTTCAGGAGGTTCAGGGCTATCTGTGCCGTACCAACCACATCTTGTCCTCGTACAACATGAGCATCAACAAGGAAGCATGGGATGCTCTTGATGCGAAGTACCAGGCTGCTGTCAAGCAGGCATTCGAAGAAGCCACGCGCGAGATCGGTTCGCAGCTGAGCGACCTTGATGCCACGAGCACGCAGACAATGCTCGATGCCGGTATGGAGCTTATCGAATATGACGACAGGTTCTTCGAGGACGTCCTGGCTCTCGATGGGGTGCGGGATCTGTATAAGAGCATCAGCGAGCAGACCAACGGCGTGAGCAACATGCTCGTCGCCGAGCTTGAGAAAAGCTAGGCTTCGCGCGATGAAGTGAAACAGGTCGAGTCGTACGGATAGGAACGGTGCTGTGTACGGATTGGGAATTGATATAGGATCCACCGCCTCGAAAGCCGTCATCGTCAACGAGAGGCGCGAAACGGTCGGTTCGTCGGTATGTGCTTTGGGCGCTGGCACCAGCGGCGTAGACCAGGCGTTGTCCGCTCTGTTCGAGCAAACGAGCCTTGCTTGGGATGACATAGCCTATAGCGTCGCGACTGGCTATGGGCGGCAACGTTTCAACCGGGCAGATAAGCAGGTAAGCGAGATTAGCTGCCATGCGAAAGGCGTGAGCCTGCTTCTGCCCGGCGTCCGTACGATCATTGATATTGGGGGACAGGACGCCAAGGCGCTGCGCCTGAGAGCGGACGGCGCACTTGACGAGTTCATCATGAACGAGAAGTGCGCTGCCGGTACGGGTCGGTTCCTCGATGTGATGGCGCGCGTCGTTGAGAGCGATGTGTCGTTGCTCAGTGAGCTTGACGGGCAGGCTGATTTGCCGGTGGAGATCAGCTCGACGTGCACGGTATTCGCCGAGTCCGAGGTGATATCGCGCCTTGCGGAGGGCGAGCCCATTCCTAACATCGTGGCGGGCATTCATCGATCGGTGGCGAGGAGGGCGGCAAGCCTCGTCCGCCGATTGGGTCCTGTCGAGGGCCCGGTCGCCATGAGCGGCGGCGTGGCCCGCAACCAAGGTGCGGTTCGGGCTCTTGAAAACGAACTCGGGGTAGCTATAGAGATTCCCGATAGCTGCCAACTGAGCGGTGCGTTGGGGGCCGCTCTGTTTGCGATCGAAGCGCTGGGCAAGGGTAGGATCCGCTCGGTGGCGGCAGGGCCCGTCGCCGGCAGGGAAGCAGGAGGACTATACGATGTCAGATATTGAGGATATCCTTGCGCAATTGCGCGAGGGTGCGGAGCATCCTTGGCGTGCGGTCGAGCAGGCCAAGGCCGAAGGACGGGCCGTGGCAGGATGCGTGCCCTATTTCTTTCCGCTTGAATTGGTGCACGCCGCCGGCATGCACCCGATCGAGCTATGGGGCGGGGGCTCGTCGACGGGTGCCGCTGGAAGCTACTACCCGGCGTTCTACTGCTCTCTCCTGTTCACCCTGATGGAGCGGGTGCTCGATGGTAGCTACGACGATTTGGACTGCGTCATCGTTCCCACTACGTGTGATGGGTTGCGAAACCTCGAAGAAAACTGGAAGTTCGCGCGTCCCGATGCGGCCATCATCGATGTTGTCCAACCGACCGTTCGCACTACGCCTGAGGCCCATGCATATATGGTGCAGCAGCTGCATCGCGTGGCCGAGCGACTCGAAACGATTACGGGTTCCCGCATCACGGAGCGGGCAATGCGTACGAGCATCGCTCTGTACAATCGCCAGCGTGCAGCGTTGCGACGGTTCTCTGCGCTTGCCGCCCGGCATGCCGACAGCATCGCTCCGTGTATGCGGCAGGCGGTCTTCGCGGCTGCTCGAAGCATGGCTGTAGAAAGACATACGGCACTGGTCGAACAGCTCGACGATGCGCTGGCGGCGCTGTCCGTGCATGAGTTTCCGGGCATTAAGGTCGTACTGACGGGAGTGCTCGTCGATTCGCCTTCTTTGCTCGTCGAGCTGGAGAAGAACGGGATCGCGGTGGTGGGCGATCTCACGATTTCCGAGTCGGCTCGCTACAGCCACGATGTTCCCGGACGCGTCGACCCGTTCGATTCGCTTGCCGCGCTTTGGGAGCGCGTCCGGGGCGTGTCCGTCGCGCTCGACCCGCTCAAGGAACGAGGCGAGCTGCTTGCCGCGCTCGTGCGCGAGCGCGGCGCAGACGGGGTCGTGATGTGTTCGGTCAAGTTCTGCGAGGCGGAAGAGTTCGACGTGCCGGTTATGAAACAGCAGCTTGAAGCCCAAAACATCGCATTGCTTGTGCTGGAAATGGAGTCGCAGGAAGTTGCAAGCGAACAGGCCGCGACACGCATACAGGCTTTCGCCGAGATGCTCGGAGATCGCTCGGGCACGGGCTTTTGCGCAGCGGATTCACGGGAGGGGTGTGCACGGACTCATGAAAACGGTTAAGACGAAAAGTCGCGCGCGCGAGCTTATGCGTGCTCAGATGGGCGATATCTACGAGGAGATTCGCGTGGCCAAAGCGGCGGGAGATCCCATCTGCTACTCGACCTCCAACTTCGCCAAGGAGCTGTTTGAGGTGATGGGCATCAAGGTGGTCTATCCCGAGAACCATGCTGCTGCGGTTGCGGCAAAGAAGGGCGCCGAACTGTTTTGCGAAAAGGCGGAGAGCTTGGGGTATTCTTCCGATCTCTGCTCGTATGCGCGCATCAGCATCGGGTTTGACGAGCGCGATGAGGATTTCGGGCACGGCCTTGATATTCCAGCACCGGATTTCCTGTGCGTGAGCAACAACATTTGTTCGACGGTGAACAAGTGGTACGAGAACCTAGCATGGAAATACGATATTCCGATGATCATGCTCGATGTTCCCTACAGCACGCAGGCCGACTACGAGCCGGCGAAGATCGAGTACGTGAAAAGCCAATTGCAGGGAATCGTCGAACGGCTTGAAGAGGTCACCGGCAGAACCTTCGATTACGACCGTTTTCAAGAGGTTCTCGAGACTTCGAGCGAGAACGGACGTTTGTTCCAAGAGGCAATGGATCTCATCGGTCAGACCGTTCCGTCGCCGGCGAGCGCGTTCGACGAGTACAACTTTATGGCGCTGATGATTGTCGCCCGCGGCAAGAAAGAGACCACCGAGGCGTTGAAACTCTTCATCGGGGAGCTGCAGGAGCGCATCGCGGCGGACGAGACGACATTTCCAGGCGAAGAGCGGTATCGGATCATGTGGGACGGCTTGTGCTGCTGGCCGTATTTGCGCCAGAATTCGACTTCGCTTGCCGAAAAGGGTATCAACATGGTGGGAACGCCGTATACCGGCAACTACGGCACCACGTTCGAAGACCTTTACGAGCTGTGCGTGTCGTATTCCAGCACGAACAACGCAACGGGCGTCCAGATCGGAGCGGATTACCGCAGCGGTCTGTTGGATCGCTATCAATGCGACGGCGTTTTGTGCAACGTTATGCGCAGCTGCAAGCCGTGGGTGGGTATCATGTTCGAGATGCAGCGCCAGCTCAGAAACCGCTTCGGGCTGCCGTATACCATGTTCGATGCAGATCAGGCAGACCCGCGCGTGTTCTCGGAAGCGCAGTTCGAAACCCGACTGCAGGGGCTTCAGGAGGCGATGGAGGCACGCAGCTGATAAGGGGCGGGCGGCACACGGTCGCTGCGCTGCCGGATAACGCATTCGATCAAAGGGGGACATAATGCCTGCAATCCTGAACAATCGAACACTGGATGGGCGCGTCGATGCGGGCGCGATGGGCTATCGGCTGGAAAAAGCAGCTGCCTCCTGTTCTAACGACGACAGGGCGATGGGTGCGGAATGCAGCTGCAAGGCGCCCTCGGCCGATTCCCGCAACGAAGAGACATGGGCGATGTTGGCCGAGCATGCGGGTTGGGATTCCAAAATGTGCACACTGGATCTCGATAAGGCGACGACGGCGATCCGACGCGCTTTAGCAGCGGATCCCGAAGGAGGAGCGGCCTTGGCGGCGCACGTGTATCATGCTCGCAAAAGCCAAATCGGCTTGATGCTCGAGGCTCATTCGATGATGCCTTCGTACGAGAGCGCGAAGCATGTGCACGAGACTATGCTTGCATGGTTGCGATTGCTTGAGGAAACATCTCCGCTTAGATGCGACATCGTCAAACACGAGATTGCGCTCTGCGACATGATGTGCGCCCGCTCTCGGAAAAGCGTCGTTCCGGCTGATCGGCTGGTATATGTCGCATACGCCTCCTTCAATCGCAAGGAAGGTTATGGGGCGACGTTCCATCGAGCGCTTGATGCGAGGATCGAGGAAGGTCATGCTCGCAAGGAAGCTCTCAAGAAGGATGCGCGGGATCGCGCAATGCATCGAAGGATTTCGTATCAGGCCTGGACGGACTGCGAGCAGCCGGACCTAGAGGCTCGGCGCGAGCGCCTGATCGGTGATGCCGCTCGATTGCAAGCGGATATTCGGTCGATTGCAGGCTTAGCCGATACAGGCTATTACAGACAGCAGATCCATGAACTCGAACAGCGGTTTTCCGTATTGAAAGAACTTAATCTCATGAAAAAACACAGAATCAAGGCGCAGATCGATTGTTTGAACGGTAAAATCGATCGAATCGAAAATGAATTCGCCCCTCTCTTGAGGACGTTGCGCGAAGATGCTGCGAGTACTCGGAGGCTTGTCTCGGAGATTGACTGCGCGTTGGCGAATGAGTGAGCCAAAGAAGGATGTTGTTGCATAGTGGCAAAACAGGCGTTCATGGAGCAGCCCACGACGTTTCTCTCCAAACAGGATGCGCGTTCTGCGCTCAGCAGGCAGAAGCTGATGGAAGCTGTTGTCCGAATCGTCCAGACTCAGGGCATTGCAGGTCTTAACGTGCGTGCCATTTGCAAAGAAGCCGGTCTTTCGACGGGAGCGTTCTACCACCTGTTCGACAGCAAAGAAGAAGTGATCGGATACTATCTGGTGTACACCTTCAGGCGCTACGAGGCTGAATCGCTCGTCGGCATCGAAAACATGACAGCATCGCAGAAGGTGCGCAATATATACCAGCATATGGTGAAATGTTACGAAGAGGCGGGTTGGGAGTTTATGACGGCGTTCTATACGCCGACCAATCCGGTGCTCGATTATCGGAATCGACCCAAAGAAAATGCTGTGGTGCTCGATAAAGCATGCGAGTATCTGGTCGAGGGACAACGGGAAGGAACCATTCTTCCTGATCTTGATTTCGAGGAAGTGAAGATCGAGATCGCTTCGATTTCTACGGGCGTTATGTTCTACTGGTGCGCATTTCACGGCGATTTGGATGCTGCAAGTTTGATCGATCGAAAACTTGCGAGCTACTTGTCAACGATCGAGGTGAAAAACTGAAGCAGTTCCCTGGGGGTGTCTGCTGTTGATTTTGGAAAACTCGGCTGCGATCGGCAGGCCCGAACTTGGTTCCGCATCCTGCAAACGGACAAGCCGGGCTGCTGCGCAGCGCAGAGGCGAATGCTAATCGGAGATGCAAACAGGAGGATGCTATGGGTGGATTGAAGGGGCTGAAGGTAGTCGACCTCACCGTGTTCGCGGCGGCGCCAGGGTGCGCGCGTCTGTTGGGCGAGCTGGGGGCGACAGTATACAAAGTCGAGCGCGAGATCGGCGATGACCAGAGGACGCAGGGTGTGTCGTGGGGCATGAAGTTCAAGACCGATGCCGATGACGCAGCATTCGATTGCGGCGGTTTCAACCGTAAGTGGGTTTCGTTGAACTTGAAGACCGAGAAGGGCATGGAGGTCATGATGCGCCTTCTGGCTGACGCCGACGTGTTCATCACGAGCAATCGCACCCCGGCGCTCCGCCGCTTGGGACTTGACTACGAAACGCTCCACGAGAAATACCCTCGGCTCGTATGGGCGCAGCTGCGTGGGTACGGCGAACGCGGCGAGATGGCCGACGAGCAGGGATTCGACGCGATAACATACGGTGCACGTGGGGGAGTAACCATGAGCTTTCCGAACGCGGGCGAGCATTTCGAGGTGGGCAACTGCCCCGTTGCTTTCGGCGATTGGAACTCCTCGAACGCGCTTGCCGTGGGCGTTTTGGCGGCGCTCTGGAACGCCGAGCGCACCGGGGTGGGGGACAAGGTGGTGACGAGCCTGTACCATGTCTCCAACTGGGGCATGATGAGCGCGATCTGCGCTCAGCAGCAGGGGCAGCCCCACCCGAAGAACCGCGCCGAGGCTCCCTGTCCGACCAACAATAGCTACGTTACATCCGACGGCGTGTGGTTCGTGATGTGCTTCGGGAACTACAACAAGTTCCACCGCAAGGTGTTCGAGAGTATTGGAATGGATTCGCGTTACTGGGAGGATCCGGAGTACAACAGCCTCGAAGCTCTCGCTCGTAACGGCAAGAACGTCGAGGTCATCGCCGAGATGGAGCGAATCTTCAGGCAGAGGACCTGGGCGGAGTGGGAGCCGTTGCTCGTCGAGCGGGAGCTGGCGTGCGAGCGATGCCGAACGGTGGCCGATGTCCTGGAAGATCCCGAGGCGTTCGCCAACGACCAGCTGCGTCGCGTGCAGTACGACGATCAGGGATACGGCTCCGACAACTCCTACACTGTGACCACTGCTCCCGTGCGTCTGGCGAGCCTTGGGGATCCGGTGCTCTACCGGTCTCGTCCCGTGGGCTATGACACGCGCGAGGTATTGGAGGAGCTGGGCTTCTCCAATACTGAGATTGATGAGGCTGATGCCGAAGGAGCGGTTCGCTGCTATGCCGGTGCGCCCATGCCCGAGAGCGTGCTCGCACCCAGCTACGGCATCAGCCCCGCAAACGCCGCCG
>JABLTR010009303.1_pt1 | contig 21735 bp, 17 predicted proteins | sample 7160071 | NCBI WGS metagenome assembly JABLTR01 (sample SAMN14651230, study PRJNA627086) | human gut metagenome | isolation source: feces | host: Homo sapiens | reverse complement strand
CACACGCAGACCACAGCTCTCCTTGGAACGCCACTGTCGCTGACTTTTGAAAATGAAGATGGCATCAGTCCATCCCTGGCCATGGAATAGACCAATCTCGATTCGCTTCCCAAAAGCACCAGCACACCTGTAGTCAAGCCCGCTATAGCTCCCACAGAAACAAGGGCCGACCCCCATCGTATCCCCGCTTCATTTAAAGCGTACGCCACGGGAGCGGCAACTCCCGCGTATTCTGTATATTTGATGGCGCCTGTCAGCATCAATGTAACTATTATATACAGAGTCGTTGCTATCACCAGGGATCCTATTATCCCACGAGGCATATCCTTCTGGGGATTTTTCACTTCCTCCGCCGAATTGGCTATGGCGTCGAATCCGAGAAATGCAAAGAATACCACCGCCGCTCCGGAAAATACGCCGCTCCAGCCAAAAGGCATAAATGGTTCATAGTTATCCAGGTCTATGCTGCGCGCTATGAGGATCACAAATATCAGTATCACCGCCAGCTTGACGAACACCAGTATATTGTTGAGACGCGCGCTGGCCTTCGTTCCCTTCAGCTGTTGTACGGCCATCAGCGACACGATAAAAATCGCCGGAATATTTATCACTCCGCCGCTGAAAGGATCTGCCAGCAGCGTTTTCGGAAGGCCGACGCCGAGCAGCTCTAATATGTTTGCCCCGTAGGCCGACCACCCTACAGCAATAGCGGACATGGCAACCACGTATTCCAGCGTTATACACCAGCCGATGAACCAGCCAAAGACCTCTCCCAACCCTACGTAAACAAAAGTATACGAGCTTCCTGACGCCGGGATAGCCGACGCCAATTCTCCATAACAAAGAGCCGCGCAGGCGCAGGCAAGTCCCGCCAATACAAATGACAATATCAATGCCGGCCCGGCGTGTTCAGCCGCCGCCACTCCCGTTATCACAAAAAGCCCCGAGCCTATTATCACTCCGACGCCCAGCATCATCAGTTCAAAAGCTCCGAGGCTTCTCTTCAATCCATGTTTTCTCTCATTTCCTGCGATCATACTGTCCACAGACAGTTTCCTGAACAGCTCCGCTCTATTCATTTCCCGTTCCTGTTATCCTTTCACATGTCTTCTGTAGTCCGGACTTTATCATACTACATAAATCCTTTTATTGCAATTCCTCCAGGAAAATGAACGGAAGCGTCCTCTCTCACATACCCTTTTTCTTTCTCGCTCCTATCAATACTGTCACCGCACCGCCCAATACGATACAGGCTACTATCGCCGCGGCGTACGTCACTGTATTGTCGCCTGTCTCCGGCACCTTCTCGATACTCACGATACTGTCAGGCAGCTCCATATTTTCTGTTCCGGAGTCCTGTCCTGTTATCACGCTACCGCTGCCTGTCCCTGTCCCATCACCGCCTGTCTCATCGGAAGGCTCCGCAGGACAATCATTTTCAACATGAAACACTATGCCGGCCGCAAGGGTGACACCGTTTTCAGTATAAGTATAGGTGAACTCCATACCATCGTAGATGCCGCTGACTGTCGCGTCCTCCACGCTTCCGCCCGACACGCCGGTTATATACTGCGGCATGATCTCAGGGTCGATCTTTCTCAGGTCGTATGACGTCTCCCCGCAGGGGAGGTCCACGTTGATCGCCCGTTCGGAATAAGCTGATACCTCACTGCCATGCGGGATATCGCTGTGCAGCGATATCATCTCATTGTACGATACATTGACATTTTCACCCTGAAGATACGGCTTGTCTCTCAGATCGAGAGTCCTTATCTCCGTCCAGGTACACACGATTGCCTCCAGCTTATCGTTGTTACTGAGATCCAGCGATTTAAGCGGCGCCGCGGTTATCCACAGCGATCTCAGCTCCGTATTATGAGACAGATCTATCTGCTCCAGACTCCCTCCGATATATGCGAAGCTCTCAAGAGCAGTGTTTCGAGAGAGATCTATCGTCGAAAAGCTGTTGTCTCCGCACTGGAGATTCTTCAGTTTCGTATTCCCACTGACATCGAGAGCGCTCAGCTCGTTCCCATAACAGTTGAGATCCGTCAGCTCGGGATTTCCCGACAAGTCGAGAAGTGTGATATCATTTGATTCGCAATTGAGTTTCTCCAGCTTCGTGTTTCCCTTCAGATCCAACTCCGTCAAATGATTGCCGCGGCATGACAGCTCTTTGAGATTGGCGAATATCTCTATACCCTCGAGGCTTTCTATATCCGCATTGTCCACGTCCATCACCGTCACCCTGTCCACATCCTGCTGTGTTATCTGTCCGTCATGATCGAAATCAAAGCTTCGTTCTATATAATTCCTGAAATTCCCATCTTTAATGCTTCCGAGTATATCGGCCCCGTAAGACTTATCCGCCGTATATACCATGAATATGGCTATCGCCATCAACCACGCGCATATCACCGCTATAACTTTTCTGTTCTTTTTTATTACTGTCATATTCTCTCTCGCTTTCATCAGATGGTCCTTCTGCATATGTTTGTCTCAATTATACCTTAAGCCTCATCAAAAAACAGTTGTTTTTACCACAAAAACCAGGATAACTTTCATCTCAAAATTTCGTTCTGAGCTTTAAAGACAGAGATCCTTTTTTCACTATGTATTCAAAGAAAATGTGACGGTCACATCACCGCGGCCCAAAGCCTCTTCCCAACCGGCGAGATCATCGATATGGCCCAACAGGGTATAGCTCCAGGAATTGGGGCCGTAGAACATAACGATCTGATCGTTCTGATGAATGGTAACAGGGCCTTGTTACATCATCTCCACTGCCACGGTCACTGCTACTAAAAAGCTCTATGCGAATGGTCCGTCCATTCACATAGAGCTTTTTTATGCGGTCAACATATGTAAAAGCGTACTTATACCATTACGAAGCCACACACTATATACCCGACAAAGCTTATTGCCGTAACTATCCCTATGTAAGGCAATTGAGCCACGGCATAGTCTACGTTGTTTATCCTGCAAGCCGAAGCTGACAGCAGTGTAACGTCGGAATAGAAGCATGCCTGCGCTCCGAAGCAGGCAGCTGAAATTATAGCTCCCAGCGTAAGAGGTATGCTTGCTCCACAGGCTGCCGCCATCGGCAGGATGATAGGTGTACATACAGCCGGAACGCTCCATATATTACCGGTAGCGAAGCATACCAGCCCTATCAGTATGAAAGAAATAGCAGGCAGCCACTCTGCGCTCATGTACGGTCCCGCCACGTCTATCAGGTAATCCGGTAATCCGATAAGATCGATGGAATCTCTGTAAAACAGTGATGTCACCAAAACTACCGCGATAAACAGCATGTCTTCCAGACCCTTGTAACACGTATCACAGAACTTTCCGATGCTCATTATCCTGGTCGGTACAAACAGCACAAAGCAGGAGAATATACCACATGCCACGCCATAGAGGATGTCGTCAAGCCACAGAGTCACGACTATCACCACAGCCATCGGTACTATGAAAGCCCACAGATGAGGAGTTATCTCTTTTTCATCCTTCTTACTGTCATCTGTTATGGCTCCCATGACCTCGCCCAGCTCATCGTCCTGATTCTGTACATTGCTGGATGGCGGCCAGAGCTGCCCTGTCTCCTCTACTCTCCTGTACGCCTTCTTTATACCTCCCATCTTAGGCACGATGCCCAGGATGACCAACAGTACGAATATCACGCACAGGAATGGATAGAAGAAATACGGCATGATGTGATAGTAGATGTCCATGGCGCTGTCTCCTACCACTGCGGCCTCCGGCTGCTGCTCGAATACGCCTGAGAAAAACACTACCCATGCCGAGATAGGTATTATCAAGCATACTGGCGCTGACGTGGTGTTGATGATGTAACACAGCATTTCCCTTGGCGTCTTATATTCGTCGGAAAGATCCAGAACGCAGTTAGCCGTCACAAGGATGCTGAGATAATCGTCGATAAAAATGATGACCCCGCATATCCATGTCATCAGCAGCACTTGCTTTTCCGACTTGACATATCTTCGAGCCATATCGGCCACCGCCATGGCTCCCTTGGACTGCCTGAGCAGCTGCACAAAACAGCCGAAAAGCAGGCAGATGACGACGATATAGTTGTTGTCGGCGTCACATGTAGCCTCCAACAGCGCGTCCATCATCGGCATGAAGAACGATGCCTTGTAGTAAAAGATATATCCCAGCATTCCTGACAATATGATGCTCAGGATACACTTCTTCGTCACCAGCGCGAACACAAGAAAGCTCAGCGCCGGTATCAGTGTGATGATCCCTAAATTTGTTCCCTCCATAAAATTTCCTCTCCTAGTATGTATTTGTTGCTTTTCCCCCAGACACCAGAAAACACTGCCGGGTACCGCACAGTCCCAGGCAGTCTCTCCCTATGCTCTTCCCAATATCTCCACTCTCAGATTTATCTCATTTCTGAAATAGCTCTCTATCTCTTCAAGCCGCTCCTTTGACGGCTGTCGGAACTCCTCCTGCATCCCGCCTGTATTCCTCATTTTGCCGATCCCGAAATTATGATACGGCAACAGATCCACGCGACCGATGCCCAGCTTGCGGTAAAATTCCCCTGTCCTTCTGATGATGGTCTCGCTGTCATTGATCCCTGATATCAGAGGCATCCTCATGATCAGCTTTGTCCTGATATGCTCGTCTGCCGCCAGCATCCTGAGATTTTCCAGTATCATCTCATTGCTGACTCCGGTATATTTTTTATGTATTTCATCATCTACAGACTTCATATCATAAAGGATATGGGCCACATTTTTCCTTACTGCCAATCCCTTCAGAGTTTCCGGCTCCCCATAGCCTGATGTATCCAGGCAGACATCTATGCCGCGGCGCCCTGCTTCGTCGATGAGCCTTCCGGCCACCTCGCCATGCATCAGCACCTCTCCTCCGCTGAGAGTCATTCCACCGCCTGTATTGTCATAAAATCCCCTGTCCTGTTCTACCACATCCATTATCTCATCCACAGTCATAGCTTCCGCCACGGCTTTTAGCGCTTTCGCGTAACAGCCGTCAGCGCATTTAAGGCACACATCGCACTTTTCCCTGTCTATGACAATGCCTTTATCCGCCTCTATCCTCACCGCCCCATGGGGGCATACGCTGACGCAGTGGCCGCAACCGATGCAATTTCCTGTGATCCTCATCAGCTGCTGCTTCGGATCTATCATCTCCGGATTGTGGCACCATCTGCATTTCAAAGGGCATCCTTTAAGGAACACCGTTGTCCTGATCCCCGGGCCATCTTCTGTTGAGAACTTCTGGATGCTGCCGACAAGGACACGCTCATCTTCCTTTGATGTCATCCGGCACCTCACTGTCGTGACAAGTGCGGCGTCCTGTAGATGATCACATCCTGGGCGCTCTTGTCCAATTCTGTGAAATAAGCCATATATCCGGCCACTCTGACCATCAGTCCTTTGTAATCCTCAGGTTTCTCCTGAGCCTTTTTCAAAGTCTCGTTATCCACCACGTTTATCTGTATATGTTGGCCGCCGTCCTGGAAATATGTCTTCACGACACCTTCTATGATATCTTTTCCGGCTTCTCCCTGGACTCCGTGAGGATCGAACCTGAGATTGTACAGCGCACCTTCATGGAAATCAGCCGGCTCCATTGATGCTACCGACTTGACTGTAGACGTCGGGCCATGGACATCTCTTCCCATCATAGGCGACGACGCGTCGCAGAAAGGCTCTCCCGCCATCCTTCCGTCAGGCAGTGCTCCCGTCACCTCTCCGTGAGGGATGTTCATGGTCTGGGAATCGATGCCGAAGGCGTAATATCCGCCTCTGGCGTCCTGCCACTGCTGCACCGTATCAGCGATATAATGCATCATTTCCTTATATATAGCGTCTACGTGAGGCGAGTTGTTCCCGTATTTTTCCGGCTTGTTGAGGAGCATCTGTCTGATACGCTCCTGTCCCTCGAAATTCGTGTCACATGCTCTGATCAGTTCATCCATGGTCAGATCCCGATCCTCGAACACGCATTTTTCTACTGCCGCGATGGAATCCGCCAGGTTGGCTGCTCCCGTTATGTAAAGCCCGCAGGTGGAATATCTCGCCCCGCCGTGCTGGACGGACTTGCCGCTTTCTACACAACCCTTCGTCACCATGGAAGCGAAGATCACCGGATATCTGTTCATATGGATACTCTGCATCAAATTGTATCCGGTCCTTATAAGACCGTAGTGATGGATTATCTGTTTCTTGAGAGCATCCTTGAATTCTTCTATATCTTTGAAATCCCTCGGATCACCTGTCTCCAATCCCATCAGCTTCCCGGTGGCAGGATCCACGCCGTTATGAAGGACAAATTCTATCATCTTTCCCATATTGACATAGCCCGCGTCAGGCGAACCGTCCGCCTGCCCGCCTCCCGGCGCCGGCTGAGTGCATCCTACAATGGTCCAATCTCTGGCTTCTTCGATGGTGCTTCCCCGGCCCTTGCTGAGGCAGATCTCGATAGCCGCTTCATCGCTGAAAAAGCCCGGATTCGCCTGCCCTTCCTGTATCATCTTGCAGCCAAACCTTATCAGATCCTCTGGAGTCTTCTCCCACACTCTCACTGCCATCACAGGCTGCTTTACCTGCAGCTCGTCCGCTGCCTCCAGGCAGAGATACGACAGATCGTTAGTGGCATCCTTTCCGTCTCTGGTCTGACCGCCTACCACCAGGGTCTGCCACATAGGATACCCGGCGAAAGCTGTAGCGTACCAGTCGTCCCTCACCTCATAGACCTCACATGTCTTGAGATAGAGACATTCCAGCATTTCCAACGCTTCCTCCCTGGTGATATTCTTCTCGTCTATCACGTCTTTTTTATACAGCGGCCACATGTACTGGTCGAATCGTCCGAATCCACAGGCAGTGGTACATACTTCGATGTAAAAATACACATGAACGAACCATATGGCCTGGAGTGCCTGATAAAAAGTCTTCGGCGGGTTTTCCGGAACTGTACGGCAGTTTTCCGCGATAGTCAGCAGCTCCTTCTTCCTCTTTCCGTCGGAACACGAAGCAGCCTGTCTTTCCGCTTCGTCCGCCATCCTGTGGGCATAAGTTATCAACCCTTCGCTCTGGATGATACAAGCTTTCCAGAAATCCACCTTTGCCTGTTCCTCCATAGTCTGAGGGATAATGCTGTCTATGTTCCGCTGGCACTCTTCTATGTAGCCCTTCAATCCTATGGTCAGGATCTTTTCATGATCGCAGGTGGTCTCGCCCGAGACGCCGTTTTCCAAGCCGACGCAGATGATATCGTCCTTTTCCAGCTCCTTGATCTTCTTCGGCATGGCCGTCTCTGACAGATCTTCCATTGACTTGCCTTCCCAGTACCTGAGAGTCTCCAGTATAGTTTCCCTGTCCTCCGGAGAAATGTAATACGGATCCTTTTCCCTGGTCGCAAAGCTGTCTATATCGCTGACATACCAGGAACTGGACTGAAACTCAGGATGGAGATTAGCCCCTTTATAAGCGTTAGTCTCTGTCCCTACGATAAGTTCGTCATCCATTATCAGCGTCGTCATGTTTTCCATGATGTGGTTGACCACCTTAGCTCTGAAAATCGGAACGGCGTCACCGGCAAACTGTTTATATCCTTCCGTCGCCAGTACCAGCCTCTCCGCCGTGATCTGCGGTATCGTATTGAAATATTTGTCCTTGAGTCTCTTTATTCTTTCGCTTACCATATTTCCTCCCCGACGAATCCCTCGTCTCGACGTCCCGTCTTATATGGACTCTGCCAGCCGTATCTTTCCGCGGCATCAAAAAAGCTACAAAGCAACATGCTGCTCTGTAGCTGACCGTCTCGTTTCCAGTTCTGTTTTGGAGCCTTCCTTCCGGCACGTAAAATATTTATCTTTTACCAGATAGCTCTCCACTAAAAGTGACAGTATGCTACATATTCTGCAACATCCCAGCATCTGCGCCCCAGACATCTGCGCAGCGCTTCGGCGGTCTCACTTTTCTCCGGCCCTATGTCTGTAGGTTTTTCCCCGTTTACTTGTTGAAAACCGCACCTCTATCATTCAGTTATACCTTTTTATTCAGTGCCCGGCCTCAGCGGCCTGCACCGTCAATAAAGATACCACTTTAGACGGAAAATGTCAAGTTCCGTCTAAGAATGAAAGTCGGGACTCTCCGGCAAAGAATGAAAGGCAAGAACCGGACTGGCACGACATTAGTACAAACATCCTCCCGCCTATTTAAAAACGCCCTTCTTCTCAAGCTCCGAGTAATCCATCCCGAGAGACTCTATCACCTCTCTCGTGTGATACCCCGCCGGATAGCCGGCCGTCTCGTATCTGCACGGACATTCGCTGAGCTTGACAGCAGTAGCCATCTGCTTTACCTTCACACCTTCGTGGAGCGGCAGCTCCACCTCGACGACCATCTCCCTGGCCTTTATCTGCTCATCCTCCAGGAGGGCTTCCTTCAGATCCAGCACCGGCTGGACACACGCGTCATACCGGGCGAAGACCTCCTCCCATTCCGACCTGGTCTTCGTCTTGAATATGCCTCTTATCTGCGCCTTTACCTCGTGGACATTCTCCGGCCATACCGTGCCTTCGATCAGATCCTCACGTCCGATGGCCATGCAAAAGCGCTCCCAGAACTGAGGCTCCAGCGAGCCTACGCTCATGTACTGACCGTCTTTAGTCTCGTAATAATCGTATACGCAGCCGCCGTTGAGCCGCTCACCCTCCCGCTCAGGCTGCTTCCCTGAAACGAGAAAGCCGGCTCCGTCTATGCTGTTGAAGGGAACGCATCCGTCCATCATGGCGACATCTATGTACTGGCCCTGACCCGTGTTTCTCCTGTGATTCACAGCCGCCAGTATGCCGATGACGGAATTCAGCGATCCCACCGCGATATCCGCGATCTGAAAGTTCATCAGCGACGGCCCTTCTTCTTTTCTCCCGGCATGGGAGATGATGCCGCTGCGGGCCATATAGTTTATGTCATGACCGGCGGCGTCCCTCAGCGGTCCGGTCTGACCATAACCCGTCAGCGAACAGTATATGACCGACGGATTGACAGCTTTAAGATCCTGATATCCTATGCCCAGCTTATCCATCACGCCCGGCCGGAACTGCTCCAGGACGATGTCGTATTCCTTCACCAGCTCCTTGACGATGGCCACACCTTCCTCGGTCTTCAGGTTCAGAAACATGCTCCTCTTGTTCCTCCCCAGCCACGCCTGACACGCCGATATATCCGTACCTTCGATAAAAGGCGGGTAATCCGTAACTATATCCGGCTTGCTGGCGGAGCTTATCTTCAAAACATCAGCCCCCATATCCGCCAGCATCAGCGACGCATATGGCCCCGGCAGCAGCGTTGAAAAATCCAGTATCTTTAAATCCTTAAGCGCACTCATCACTTCCTCCTCTTGATGAAAACCAGCCTGTCTGTTTCAGAAAAGGCCTCGGAAAATTCGAAGCCAAATCCATTATACCTCCTGACGCCTTCCAGGTCAGCTATGTTTTGTTCGGCCAGAAATCTGACCATGTCACCGCGGGCCATTTTTGCCGGAGTAGCCTTCTGCTTCACTTTGCCGTCGACCAGCTCCCCAAAATCCACCGTCACGAACCTGCATTCCGGACCGACATACTTTTCTATGATCTGAGAATACTCCTTCGATGCCAGATTCAGGATCGTGAAAGGTTCACCTCCGCTCTCAGCGGCGATGGAATCGTAGATCTTCCTGCCCCAGAACTCGTAGAGATCACGACATCCGCCCACGGAAAGCCCCGCCTGCATTTCAAGGCGGTACGGAACGACACCGTCGAAAGGTCCCAGCATACCGTAAAATCCTGACAAGATCCTCAGATGATCCTCGATATACTCAAGAGCTTCATGGGAAAAGACCCCTGGCCCCATATTCCTGTACTGGATCCCCTCGTAGGAAAAGACAGCGGGAGTCAGATCCCGCTCCAGATCCATTTTCGCGAAACGTTGAAAATTCAGCTCTGCCAGCTTATCACTGCACTTCCACAGCGCCTTCGCCTCGTCGAAGGAAAGCTTTCTGATTTCATCCATAAGCAGCTTCGTTTCATCAAAAAAACGCGGAAGCCCCCTCACTTCATGGGACTCCCTGTCTACATTCATCGTCTTCGCAGGTGAAATGATTATCTTCATCTACAGTTCCTCCAACATCTGAGCAGGGTTATCCGCTGCCTTCACCTTACCGAATGCCTTGACGATGATGCCCTCCTCATCGATGAGATAAGTAGTCCTGACCACGCCCATGGATATCTTTCCCGCGGTCTTCTTTTCCTGCCAGACGTCATAGGCCTTGATGGCCGCCAGTTCCGTATCGGAGAGCAGCGTAAAGGGAAGGCTGTATTTTTCCTCGAAACGCTTGTGAGAAGCGACGCTGTCCTTGCTCACTCCGATAACGACGGCGTCCTTCTCGAGAAAATGCGGATAGAGTTCCGCGAAGCCGCAGGCCTGTTTGCTGCAGCCCGCCGTATTGTCCTTGGGATAAAAGTAAAGGACAACCTTTCTGCCTCTGTACTCCGCCAGGCTGTGCATCTGTCCGTTCTGGTCCGGCAGTTCAAAATCCGGAGCCATTGTTCCTGTTTCTAACATGATCGTACCTCTTTCTGCGTCTGGGGTTGTGGATAATAGGGTAAAAATCAAAACTGAATAATATGCTTTTTATCACCTTTTTATATCTCCAACTCCACAACTCCACTCAATACTCAGTATATACTTTCAACTTTATCTATATCTAAACTTATCATACGCCTTAAAACTCGCGTAAACAAATTATATCAAAAGTTTCCATCAAATTCGTTTGGGTTTTAATAAAGAATTGTATTAACAATATATCACCATTATAGCGAGACCCCTCTACTCCCCTGCATACTCCTCATACACCACTTTCCCATTTTTGATTTCCGACTTCATGAGGGACGCTCTTGTCACACGCATCTCAGCCTTCGGCAAACGTGTTCCGCCCGGTTTCCTTGCAGCCTTACGCACCAGCGTTATGTGCGGAACGAATTTCTTGCTGTCAAAGGGTACGCCTGAAGCCCTCAGCGCTCCCCGCAACTCCTTTACATATGCGTTCAGCTCTCGATTTTCCTCCACCCCGGCCCAAAGAAGGTTTCCAAAATTCCCGCACTCCGACAGCTTCAAACTGAACTTCGGACCCGGGATGCTCTCAATGGCCTTCTTCACCCGCGCCGGATCATCATATTCTCCGATGAAGGCCAGCGTCAAATGCAGATTTTCAGCCGGGACGTAATTTCCCCTCACACCCTGCCGCTTCATATCGCGCATGCACGATAAAAGCGCTTTCCTGACTTCATCAGATAATCTGATGGCAATAAATAACCTCATATTCCATACATATCCCATACAACGGCATCCCTCTTTCACTATCGTCTATCAGAAAATCGATCTCGCAATTACCTCTTTCATTAGTATAAAATAGGTCCATAATTCTGACGCTCTACTCTCTGCCATCTTCCAGAAGGCCATATGCTCTGTAATATGATATCATGTTCTGATATTGCAGCTTATCCGCAAACAACTGACGATACGTGGCCGTTTTTTCTTTACCATCCGCTTTGAGCCGCGCCATCTTTTCCGTTGTCGAATCGTACTGAGAAAGTACGGCATCCAGCATTTTCTCAAAAGCCGCCAATCGCTTTTCATCCATATGAAGACACCTCCCTGACCTGGTGGATACGCAGATACTTATTCCTAAAGCAATCAAATGTTTATTCCCTGATACCACTTTTCTGTTAGTCTAAATATTTATATTCCAAGCACTTATCTATTACATCTCAGATATGCAACTGCACATTACTCTGCCACATCAACAAACCGTTTGAAATACTCCCTCAAATCATCATCGCATACATAAAGATATGTCCCTTTAATCCCTCTGGTCATGAGAGTCAGATAAATATTGAGAAGATATTCCTTTAACGCTTCCGGGTCATTAGCTACTCCTGATTTTCCCTGTTGGTCGAAATAATGATCCTTATCAGCATATATCTTTCCCGTTTCTTTATCATATTTTATATCTTCACCTATGATAAGCCCCACATAATTGAGGTCGTACCCCTGTAAGGTATGTATGCATCCTATTTCGTTCACCGCGTTTTTACTTGCTATCCAGTTGTTATATGTAGAATTCCATCTGTATTGATGTCCTTGTATCTCGATATCATATGCCTTCTTGTTCCTTTTTGATATCCATCTCCATGCATAGCCTGCCGCGTTGCGGCAAAGGCCAAGCTCCGCATCCTTTTTCCTGACAGCTTCGATCATCCTGTCTACATCTTTGTAAAGCCTGAAATCATAATTATCGAACCTTCTCTTTCTCGACGCGGATCCTGACAATATGCCCTTGATGTACTCGATATAATCGTTGCCGCCTTCACATCTCCATTGCGTCTCCAGGTTTAGTTCAATGACCTGTTCATCGTATTTTTCGCGTCTGTTATGCAATATGCTTCTGAAATCATCTGCGTCGATGTCACATGGCCGAACGGTCTGAAGTTCGTCGCGAAAAATGATCTGATTGCGGCTGCAGGTCATCAACCAGTCGAGTTCGTTCCCTCTCTCTTTTGGAAATCCAAGGGCCTGCGTACAGCTATCAAATTTAGGGTATGAGCTCAGATGGCCTCTATATCGGCACTTCAGCCTGTGAGCCTCGTCTACTATCAAAAGATCGAATTTCTCTCCGCTTCTCAGATATTCATCGACAACCTCTGTCGTACTGTAAACCATACTTTTATCTAAATCCCGCACGCTTCCGAATACATCCATTATTGACGACTTAAGCGTCGCCTGTGGAAAGACTATGCCTATTTTATTGATGCCATTGATTTTCGCTGCCGCCCTCTGCATATCTATATCTTCATCACTATAATCATCGTGCGTTATCTCCATTTCAAGTCGACTGCTGATATCCGCGAAAAGTTTCATGAGATATACTGCGAGGATAGTCTTTCCCGTCCCCGCTCCGCCTCTTACGAGAACCGTGACTCCCTGGTCATCATCCGTATGATCTATGAATGTTTTGAGGATGTCTCTCTGCGCTTCAAGCTGCTCCTCGCCCAGACTTTTATACGGGGAATACTTATAGAGTGTAGAATTCTCTATTTCATCGATGGTGTGTTCCACCAGCCCCTTCGACTTGAGTTCTCTCCAGATATTGACGAATATCTCCTCGTAGAAAGGCCTGTTGTAATAATCGTGATCCTGCAGACCGCCGTTCCCATTCTGTAGTCTGAATTTTCCATCCGCACTCATATGCTTTATGAGAAATGATTCGAGATCGAGAACCACGGATTTATTGAAGTTTTTGCCGCTGATAAGCATCATATCTTCAAGGCTCCGCCTCTGTGGATTCAGCCAGTGCTGGCTCATTCTTATAGATGCATGATGAGTCTCGCCTACATACGCCTCTTTATTATTGCTGAGTATATAAACAACAGGCCAGTTTTCTCCCACTTGCTTGTCGTAGTGTGTTATTCCTTTCAGTTTTTCAGCTGTTTCTGAATCGAATTTAAGAGAATTAAACGACGCCATAGATCAGTCTCCTGTTACAATTTCGTATACTTTGTGCTGACGCCCCGGGCTTTATCTACAGGATATTTCTTTTTTGTCTTTTCCAGTTTATCCAGCACTATCTCCTCAATATCCGCATCTATCCTGTCCGCCAGCATGATACAATAGGAAAGCACATCAGCCAGCTCTTCACACACTTCCGTCCTGTTATAACTACTGTTCCACTGAAAACATTCCAGAAGCTCGGCCGCCTCAATACTGATGGATTTCGCCAGATTCTCTTCCGTATGGAACTGATCCCAGTCTCTTTCCTCATTGAATTTTCGTATTTCATCTATTACTTTTTGCATTTTGCACTCCATTACTCAATCTTTTACGACAAACGGTGCTTTACCGCCTGTCTCGCCTTTGGATATAGCTGTACCTCATCGAAAATCACCACAGATTCGCCCTTATGCAGATTTTTCCCCGTTACTGCCTGTAAGCGAAGGAAAAGTCGACTTTCCCACTCGTCTGGCACCTTCAAGCAAAACAGCATACCTGTCCGCATAATTTTTCTTCCGATCCAATAATCGGTCATATGCCTTTCTCTTAAAATACATATCTCGCCCTCCCGCATGAATATACGGTACCACTTCATTTACATTTGTTCAATATTATTATCATAAAATATGTGCATTTCTTCAAAATTACTTTAGGTTAAAATCTGCGCTTCTTCAGAAATTTTGACAGTTTACTTATCGATATCGATACTGTCAACGCGATTATCAGCACGACGAAATAACTCCAAAATCCAATCGTCACAATATCAGCATATATACCGTAAAAACATATTTAAGATATACCAAGTAAAATCGGGGGGCAGAAACCGCGTAAAACTCTTGCAGCTCATCTCAAATGAAAGAAATCCGTAACCAAACACCGGGCCGGACTGCCCCTGTTTATATCGCGCAACAATAACGAATGACGGAGAACCATTACCTGATTCATCCGCCATTTTTCAATGCATGAAGAAAGGGCTGTGCCCTAACGCTTATTTCTCGCTAATGTGACAGCCCCTTATTTCTCTCTTCTATCTCATCTGCTCTTTTAAAAAACATACATTTACGCTTTATTTCTTCTCAGCCCTATAGCTGCCGCTCCTGCCACTATTGCCATAAGCATAATCCCTGTAAGAAGTCCAAGATCTATATCGTCTCCTGTTTCAGGAGCTTTTCCATCGGCAGGCTTTTCCTGTTGCGGCTTGTCCGAAGGCTGATCGGTTGGCGGAGTTTCTGGAGCAACTATTTCTATAGTTTCACCAATGTCCAGAACCTCACCATTGACTGATATTGTCGTATCTGTATCATTGGTAACGGTTACGCCTGCCGGCGCTTCTATCTCTGTATTCTCCGCGGCACTTATAAACTTGACTATTGTTCCTTCTGGAGCATCTTTAATGGCTTCATTGATATTTCCAAGTCCTACCACTGTTTTAGTAAGATCGTCCTGTGTAATTTCAGCTACATCAGATGCCACAACATCAATGCTTTTATCGAGATTATCAAAGATTCCTCCGGCAACCTCTATTTTGCCACCATCATTAGTAGCCACAAGTCCATCAAACTGTCCGTTTTCTATGTATACATTTACTTTCTCTATAGCTTCCTCGTCATTCTTTTCCGGATTATTTGCAACCAAAGCTGACGTTCCTGAAAGATTCCCGTTCTCTATGTTTACAGTTATAGGAAGTTTTGTCGTATGCTGCGCAACAGCCAGCGCCGCCCCCACAGTCGTAGTCCCGTTACCATTAGGATCTACTGTGGTCGGATCTCCGGTAGCTATGATATTCGCACCGTTGGAAATGTTAACAATCCCAGCTCTTACTTCTATACCAGTTTCTCCTGTTATAGTTCCACCGTTGATATTCATCTCACCGATTTGAGGGTGGTAAATAGCAGCGGCATTCTTCGATGTAAGGGTTGAATTGTTTATATCTATCTTTGTGCCATGAGCAGCTCCGTTGCCGCTTACAGCGAAAGCTGACATGGTGATGGTGGAGTTATTGATCTCTAATGCCGCGTCTCTGTTTTCGAGGTTATCATTTACTGTATCGTTTTTATGTTTTCCAACTACGATAACTCCAACAGCTCCATAAGTTTCATCAGCCTCAGTATTTGCCACCTCAGTAATTGTAGAATTATTTATAACGACATTCACAGGATCATTAACAATCCCATCCTCATCAGCATCCACTGAGGCAAACGATTTTATACCGTAATTATAATCGCTTGTACCGTTTGGTACTATAACTTTCAGCTCAACATCATCGAGAGTCAGATTGCCTCCCACGGCCTGTATTCCCATACTTCCCGGAGTCTGTCTGATAACTTCGATGACCCCATCTTTAAAAATCGTATTGACATCCCACGGTGAAAAGACATAAGCATCTGTATCTGATCCTGTTATAGTATTGCCTGACAGATCAAAAATCAAAGATTTATCTAAGCGTATCCCTCCAACTTCTGTATTGCTAAGCAACGTTATTGTGTCCCCATCTTTTGCTTCTTCTATGGCAGCTTCCAGCGTCGGATATTCATGTCCATCTACCGATGCCACGTTTCCATTTGCCGCACTGACACTCATCGGTACAGCCATCATTAAAGCCAAGATAAGCACTGTAATTCCACTTAACAGAAACTTCCTCTTCTTTTTCATGGTTCACCTCACACATCATAAACATTTCCCGTTTTTGTATTTGAGTTTTTCATCTATAAGTGTGTATATTATACATTATTACCCCCCCCCAGTCATTTTGTTTTAACATTTTTTTAGCATTGTAAGCGGTTGTAATTATCACCAAAATTTCTCCGGATACAAGATCGCAGACGAGCTTCTTAAATACTACAAATTTCATTGTAGTGGCAGGGATAAAGCATTTTATTAGAACCACATCCATTGCGGCATCTCTTCCGCTCTCATAATATTCGTAACATCTTCAGCGGTAACTCCTTTCACGATATTTTCTTTATAAAACACGAAAGCATTTTTCACATAAACAAAAAGCCTGCAACCGTTACGATCACAGGCTCTTTTGGCGGAGAAGGTGGGATTCGAACCCACGTGCCCGGAACGGACAACCGCATTTCGAGTTTTTAATTAACATGACAGATAGGCTGTTATTTCCGGTCGTTTGAGGCAGTTACGTCTACCCTCTGATGCTGTAAAAATCAATTGATTACGGCATTAAAGGGAGAAGATCCATTGAAAATTCAATGGGTTCGAAGCCATTCGGTTTTTGCCCCGTTTTTTGACCTTTGGGCAGAACTCCGGGCAGAATCGGGCAGAACAAAATTCAACGGCAATACATAAATTTACGATAAAAATGGGCAGAACAAAGTTCGAAGTTATTACGTAAATGCGGATGGTCTCTTTGCTGATATACTTCTGTTATACTTTATTGCCAACTTCCCTAATGATTTTTTGCCAATCTGCCGAAAATCTGTTAGCAATTTATGACCTTAAATCAGAACTTCATATTCTCCGTAACGTTTACCGTTTTTACGACGGATATAGTTCTTTTCCTCCAAGGATTTCATTATTTTTTTACCGTTCTAAGTGATCTGCATGATGTATCTGCCAATTCTTGTTGCTTAGTATCAGAATTTTTTACAATAAGTTCTAAAATAACCAGTTCTTCAAAAGTGCAATTCAAAGTGCCAAATTGACACTTTGTAGTTCCAATGGTGGCACTTTGGGAAATGTTTTCATCCACAAAATCGGCGTGTATATAGCGGTTTTCAATTCGTGGTTTGTACCTAGCAGAAGGTTTGCGAAAAACAATCCTAAAAATTTTGTGGTGAAATGAATGCCTTTTTACAATATGATAATTAATTATTTCACTTATTATATCAATTACTTCTACATCTAAAGATCACAAATATATCTATCCTTCGCTTCTTCTCAATGCTTCCTTCAAAAGCAACATCTTTGCCTATGCTCTTTATTAATTCGGGGGTATCCTTAATCGCAATAACTTCAAAATACTGCCCGTCGGTAAAAATCACATACCTAAGAACATCTCGTTGGTTGTAGATATACTGCAGTGGTTCTTTATCTCTATTAAGTTGATAAAAACCTATAAATCGCCCTTTATTCATTTTCTTTCTTCTTATGACATCCGGAGAAAATCCGAATTCGTCGGACAGGCTTTGATATGTACGTCCATCCTGGATATGTAGATTTATGATATGTTCTTTTAATTCCGGTTCACAGTAAATCATAACATTCATTCCTTTCGCTTAACATTATTTTACAAAAGTTACTTCACTATTACAATTTACTTATACCAGCTCACAAATGCCCTGTATGCGTAAATATTATCCCCTCTTCCAGTGTTCACCGGTTCGATTGGTTTTCCATGGTTTCTCAAAACATGCGAGAAAAACCGCTCTTCCGACTGTTCGCAACAGCGAACATACCCGGAAGCCTGTATACTGCGAGCGCTAAGCGCTTCTCAAAGATGCAGCCCACACATCCGCAGCAAAATGCGACTTTTTATTACCCATTTCACACCCGCAAACGGGCGATGTCAGAGACAGACTTTTCTGATATAATATTTTCTGATATAGTATATATGTACCGGGAAACTAGAGGAGGTCTTTCCAATGACGCGAAAACACACGGGAAAACGAATCGGATCAGTTTTGATAGCTGTGATCATGGCAACGATAACACTCCCTCAACTGAGCACGGAAGTCTGCGGGACAGATACGCCGGATGAATCGGAAAAGCTGGATAAAACCCTGTTTGCAACTGTTGAAGATCTGAAGACGTTTAATACTGCCGGCGATACATCTTCTGCAAAGGTATACTTTGGAAGCGGCGGAGATCGTAACTGGTGGATAGCGGGAAGTCAGAGCCCTGACAGTTTAACACTGCTTTACGACTATGTTATGTTATATAATCAGAATTTCGCGACGGGAGGATATCCCTCTGTAGAGTATGATGAAGAGTGGGGATGCGTTTACCCATATGGAGCTCCGGAAGAGGTCAACTCATGCCATTACGGTCGCAGCCTGGTAAGGGAAAAGCTGCAGGAAGAATTTGAAGGCAATAATATTTTCACAGACGGCGAAAAACTTATGATGAGACGTTCGACCATCTATACCTGGGATTGCCTAAACGAGGAGCCATATTATACAAAAGACTATCTGTATGCACCTTATGTAACTCCTAATGATACGGTATTCTTTAAAGACGACCCTAATGCCAAAATAACTATAGGAGAAAACAGTATGGATGACCTGTCCGGCGGACTGCCTGTTTTTACCGGTCATACCTCTCATTTTGGTAATAAGTATTTAGGCTCAAATAAGTGGTGGTTTCGTGCTCCTTATGGCGGGTGGATGGCTTTGGAATATGCTGCTACTCCTTCTCCCAGAACTAAATTTGAAGAAGTCTGGGACTATTCAGGCCATTATGTGAAGCCTGCCTTTAAATTAAGTCTGTCGACCGTTACATTTGCATCTGCCGCACCTGCAGCGACGGAAGAAGGTAAGATGACATTTGCTAACGCAAATGGAAACGGAGACGGAGCTTTTACGCTGCGTTATCTTTCTTCCACTGACAGGTGGATGGCAGAGGTGTCCAATGATGGAGAAAAAGTGACTATAACCAACACACCCGCAACAGTCGCCTATCTGGTAGTGCAGGACAGCGAGGGAGCCTATGCGAAAAAAGTCACTGCAGGAGAGGACGAGGTAACGATTACTGCGGAAAACATGAAAGAAATGGGCATGGAGGCGGACAACTTTAATGCCTGCGAGGTTTGGCTGGAAAAAACCGATACGGATAATCGGATCACATATGCCATGAGGGCTGCACATGGACCCGGATATAATGTAGAGATTTCTGCAGGCACTGGGCTTGCAATATCTTCAAATAACGGAAGCCAACCAGTAAATTTAAACAACCATATAAATGAAATTACCGTAACCGTAAATGAAGGATATTCTCTGCCTGAGGATTATATTAAAGAGCTTAACGAATCAATCAAGCTGAAAGGATTGACGGTAACTGAAACCGATTATGGCTTTAAGATCAGCGGTATACCATATGGAAATATAGATTTCACACTGCCTGCTGCAACCTTCATTATAGACCCGCCTACTGACCTGACTGCCGTTTACGGAGACACGCTGGAGGATATCGAGTTGCCGGATGGCTGGACATGGGAAGATGAAAATACTCCTGTCTCTGTAGGAGAACAAATATATCCCGCTCATTTTGATGTTTCGTCTTATACCGAAGATTATGATTTTAGTAATGTGGATGGATATTACGCAAACGGTGAATATGTGAAACGCAATCTGACATTATACGTTGACAAGGCATACAGTACTCTCGAGATCGCAACCAAAAGTCTTAATAAGGAATACGACGGCAAGGCTGTCGAAGCTCCTGAAATAGCTAAGGAAGGAAGCACAGGAGACGTTTCATTCACATGGTGTAAGAAGAAAGAGGATGAAGGAAAGGAAGATAACCTGCCGGATGGCTATGAGAAAATTTCTTCTGCACCGACAGACGCAGGAGAGTATCTTGTTATTGCAAGTGTGGAAGATGACGATAACTACAAGGGCGCTGATGCCGGATTGGCGTTTACCATCAGTCAGGCGGCAAATGAATGGACGCAGGAGCTTTCCATCAAAGGCTGGAGACAGGGAGACGGAGCAAATGCTCCGACAGCCGCTGCGAAATTCGGAGATGTTTCATTCACATACAGCGACAGTGAAGACGGCGAATATACCGATACCGTCCCTACAGACGCCGGGACATGGTATGTGAAAGCGGCGGTAACAAGCAGCAAAAACTATACGGGACTTGAAGCAGTCAAAGCCTTTGAGATCAAAGAAGCTTTGCCGGGCGGCGGTAGCGGCGACGGTGACAACGACGGCGGCAGCGGCTCCGCACCGACAGGCGATGACATCGATATCGCTCTCTGGGCGGGATTGGCAGGCTTTGCGGCTCTTGGCGCCGCCACCGCAGCTCTTTTCGGAAGAAAGAAAAAGATGAGATAAACAAGTGCATATTATAACACAGGGGACTGCTCATTAACACATAACCCGTTAATGCGCAGTCCCCTTTTATGTCCATACAATACCGGTAAAGACATTAGGCTGTTTTCTTCATATCAGCCGTCTGCATCGCTGCAGCCTTTACCGCAGCCAAAGCCGCATCCCTGCTTGCAGGCACACTATCCGGCAAGCGATTTTCCGCCCGCCTGCCACCATTATATCCCCGGCTTCCTTTTCGGTCAATCACCACAGCTCCATGAAATATGAAGATTGATGCCCAGCAGACGGTCCTGCGACGACTAAATCATGCGAATTTACGATTGCACCTCTCATACATTTCTTATTCAGCCGCAGAATACTTCAACGGATATGCAGTGTACTGGTCAAGTAAAATTGTAATACCAACAGGGAATTTTTAAGCAACCCCGGCAGGAAGGGTCCCACCATTGTAAAAGCTTTCAAATATTTACTTATTACTTTGCGAGATCTTCCGTCAATCTTGTCTTCATTTGAAATCCAAGCTTCAATATCAAAACCGTGTGTATCAAAAAAATCTTCTAGACCATCACGGATTGCCTTTTTAAAGAAAACTTTTGCAGATTCGAGATTAGACGAGCTTGGAGAACGTATGAAGCCCGGATATATCACCGGTCGGTTTCCTAAATTCCTGGAGAAACATGGTTTCAAACATATGCCTTTCCATGATCTTCGTCATTGCTCGGCAAGTCTCCTTCTTGAAAACGGAGTTCAGATGAAGCAGATACAGGAATGGCTCAGTCACAGCGATTTCAGCACCACAGCCAATATATACGCTCATCTTGACTATTCGTCAAAGATTTCTTCTGTTGAAGCTATGACAAATATACTTGAATTGCCTGATGACAGCTGCTTTGAAAGCAAATGGAAAAACTGCTGAATATAATTTAGATTTTCGATCCGGTACAACCGGTATTTTTCAAAAATCGCAGAAGTTCTGCCCAGGTATTCAGCAGTTCTGCCCACTGAAAATCGAGCAAAAACAGCGATTTCCAAAAAATTCAAAAGCCTGTAACCATTGCAATTACAGGCTTTATTGGCGGAGAAGGTGGGATTCGAACCCACGTGCCCTTGCGGACAACCGCATTTCGAGT
>JABLTR010013503.1_pt1 | contig 21744 bp, 15 predicted proteins | sample 7160071 | NCBI WGS metagenome assembly JABLTR01 (sample SAMN14651230, study PRJNA627086) | human gut metagenome | isolation source: feces | host: Homo sapiens | reverse complement strand
TGTGTTTTGTACAACTGAGTCAAAATCAATAACTTTTAATGTCGGCCTTTTCATAGAAGACGATTTCTCGTAGCGACTAAAGTCATAAATATAGGATAGCTTATCTCTTCTCGGGCGTCTGTCTCTTAATGAATTAAATAGTAAATTTCAAAATCTTGTGTTATAATTTTGGGTAGAAATAATAAACAAGTTGGAGGAAACTATGAAGAAGATACTATTTGCCAGTGCAGAATGTGCCCCTTTTGTAAAGACAGGAGGACTTGGAGCGGTTGTTGGCTCTCTTCCAAAGCAGTTAAATCATAAAAAATATGATGTACGAGTTGTTTTACCAGATTACCATTGTATTGATGCAAAATGGCGTGAACAGATGGAGACATTGGTAACATTTCCGATGTATTTAGGATGGAGAATGCAGACAGTTACTGTGAAGACATTAAAATATGAAGGAATCGTTTACTATTTTATTGAGAATAATTTTTATTTCTGCGGAGATTCTCCATATTATGATATGTGGGTGGATATTGAAAAGTTCAGCTACTTTTCTAAAGCAGTGTTAGAAATGCTGTCTTACTTAGAATTTGAGCCGGATATTATCCATTGTCATGATTGGCAGTCTTCTTTAGTGCCGGTATTTTTAAAAGCATTTTATTGTGCCGACCCATTTTATCGTAATATTAAAACTGTGATGACAATACATAATTTAAAGTTTCAGGGAATTACGGAAATCGACCGTTTAAAAGATATAACCGGTCTTCCTGACGATATGTTTACTTACGACAAACTAGAATATAATAATTCGGCAAATCTTTTAAAGGGTGGACTTGTTTTTGCAGATAAGATCACAACAGTAAGTAAAACATATGCGGAGGAGATTAAACAGCCAGAATATGGAGAAGGATTAGATAGTGTGCTGCAGCATAGAAGTGATGATCTTTGCGGAATTGTCAACGGAATTGATTATGATATCTATAATCCTTCTACAGATGAATACATTCCTTGCCATTATGATGATAAAACCTTTGATAAAGGAAAGAAAAAGAATAAAGCATCTCTTCAGGCAAAAACAGGTCTTCCAAAGAAGAGAACAGCATTTACATTAGGAATCGTTTCAAGATTGACTGAGCAGAAAGGCTTTGCACTCTTTTCTTATATGATGGAACGTCTCATGAAGAAGCCGGTACAGCTTTACGTATTAGGTGATGGGGAAGAGGAATATCGAAATATGTTTCTTTCTTATCAGGAACAGTACCCGGATAAAGTATATGTGCAATTAGATTATACCGATGAAATGGCAAAATACATCTATGCTGGCTGCGATGCGATATTAATGCCATCACGCTTTGAACCATGTGGACTTTGTCAGCTTATGTCCCTTCGTTACGGAGCGGTTCCGATTATAAGAAAGACAGGAGGTCTTAAAGATACCGTAAGCATCTATAATCCAAAGAGCAAAACAGGAACCGGTTTTGGATTTACAGATTATAATGCGGAAGGCTTTTTAGATGCAATTCTTGCAGCCTTAGATGTCTATAAAAAGAATCCAGAAGAATGGAAAAACCTTACTGCAAAAGGAATGAGGAAAAACTATTCATGGAAAGCATCTTCCAGAAAATACGAAAAATTATATTCTGATTTGTAAGACTGTGAAACAGGCGAACTTTATAAGCTAAATAAAAGAAACTGTATTTGTGGCCTTGGAGCAAGGTTTGGATACGAGCGTGTATAAGCGAGTGTCCAAACCGCCGCGACTAAAGTCACAAATACAGTTTTTATTTACTGAAGGCATCTATTGCCTGTGGCAAACTAGAATTTTCAATTGACAAAGTGTCAGAACAGGACTATACTAAAATTGAACTGACAAGATGTCAGATATATCAGATGTGAAATGACACGCATCTCGCAGTAAGAATGCCGGACATTCTTGAATTTAAGGATAACATTCAATGCTCCTCATCTGTCTATTTATCTCCCACCTCTTCAATTCCACTAATATCCGGGGTAATCAACATCGAATAATTTGTATGATAAATTACATATCCCGGCTTTGCCTGTGGTGGTTTTTTTAGATTACGGCGTTCGGTGTAATCGACCTCAACTTTTGGAGCATTTTTCCCTTTAGAGTAGTGAGCGGCAAGTCTTGCGGCCTCTTCGTAGGTACGGTCAGGAAGTTCATTTGCAGTTCCGAGCTTTACGATGACGTGAGAACCTGCCATTTTCTTAGCATGAAACCACATATCTTTTCCGTTAGCGAATTTAAAAGATAATTCGTCGTTCTGGAAGTTGTTTTTTCCGACATACATATGGAATCCGTCAGAAGAAATATAGTGAAGCGGTTTACTTTTGCCTTGACGTTTTTTTTGATTTCTGCCATGACGTTTCATGTAACCGCACTCGATTAATTCTTCTTTGATCATAGCAAGATCATTTTCATCGCGGGCGATTTCTAAAGCGTTACTTACAGATTCCAAATGTGATAGTTCGGCAAAGGTTTCTTTGGTAAGAACACTTAATGCCTCATAGGTACGTTTTAACTTGCCGTAACGGTCGAAGTACTTTTTTGCATTTTCCATTGCATTTAAGTCGGGATCAAGTGGAATGGTGATTTCTTTGCCATCATAATAGTTTATACATTTTAATTCTTTTTGATGAGGGGCTGCTTCATAGCCGTAAGTGTGAAGAAGCTCTCCATATATTTTATATTTTTCTTTTTTGTCTGTATCTTTTAACTGTTTTAGCTGTAGGTCATATTTTTTCGCAGTACGTTCTAACGCATTTTGCACGATATGGCGTAAGTCAACGGACTTTTGGCGGATACGGGTCACAACTTCTTTTTGTGCGTAAAAGGTTTCTAATACTTCAGAGATGGAAGGATATTCTTCCGTAGTTAAATCACTGAATATGGAAAATGTAAACGCACCGAATTCTTTTGGAGCTTTTCCTTCGTAAATAATATTTGGAGAAAAAGCGTGTGTTTCTATCTGGTTTTTCAGACGGACGAGTTCACCGTAAAGGGAACTTTGCTGCACTGGGGTAAGAGAAGCAACAGCAGAATCTCCATCGATGTCGGCGCGGTAGCAGATTTCATTGGCAAGCACAGGACTGATACCGGAAATACTGCCATAGACTGCTTTTTGCACAGAAACTGGTTTGACAAGCAGTGTATTTTCCATCCATTCAACAGATAGATCATTAAGAGAAATCTTACCCTTTCCTGGAGGGGCGATATAAGTTCTTCCTGGTAGAACTTCTCTTACAGAACTTACCTGATTGGAAATATGTTTGATACTGTCGATAATCATGTTTTTTTCATCAATAAAAATAATATTACTGTGTTTTCCCATGATTTCGATAACCATTTTTTTACGGCAGGTATCACCAAGTTCATTTAAATGTTCGATTGTGATCTCAACGATTCGTTCCATACCAGGTTGTGTGATTTCGATAATTCTTCCGTTACTAATATATTTTCGAAGCAGCATACAGAAGTTTGGGGCGGTCATAGGATTTGCCTTTGTCTTTGTAGTAAAATAGATAAGTGGAAGACTTGCTCCAGCAGAAATCAGTAGTCGATAGGTTTCTTTATTATTTTTTACAACAAGAAGCAGTTCGTCCGCTTCCGGCTGATAGATTTTGTAGATGCGTCCGCCGGTAAGCAGGCGGTTCATATCATATACAATATTGGCAATTACAACGCCATCAAAAGCCATAATAAGTTCCTCCTGAGTCTAGAATGATATTGCGGCAAAAATATCTGAAAAACAGTAGGATTTGCAGCCTTTTCATGATACCATAGATAAGAAGGGAATGTCAAAACGTCAGGCATACTTGCATGGAAAATGAGAATGTGATATGTTGGATAAAAGAACGAAAATATAGAAGGAGGCATATTATGGGAAAAGCAGAAAATGGAGAGATCAGAGAAGTTACAGCAAATATCTGGGAGGACAGAAAGCATCATTTATGGTTCCCGATTAGTTTTACAAAATATACAGTGGGGAATGGAAGATTATATGTAAATAGCGGATTTCTTTCTTCAAGAGAAGATGAATGTCTGTTATACCGTATTACAGATATTACATTATACCGCAGCCTTCCACAGCGTATTTTTGGAACAGGGACAATTGAGCTTCATACCAAAGACCGCTCCACACCAGTTATCCGCCTGGAGAATATCGCGAAATCAGCAGAAGTAAAGCGTGTTTTAAGTGATTTGATTGAGAGGGAGCGTGAGGAGAAACACGTTGTCGGAAGAGATATGTATGGTGCTATAAGTCACATTGATCCTGTTGAATTTGATGGAGATGGAGATATGGATGACCATAATTTCAATTAATTTTACAGGAATCAATTAGAAAAAGTTCTGTTCTCTGGTTGACAAAATGGGCGGTCACGAGTATAATCATAAACAGTTTTAGTGCGTTACCACTTTATTGTGACAGAGTGTTTAAAGGGCAAGAAGATTGTCACAAAAGAGTCTGTGAATGCAGGCTCTTTCTTTTATAGATTTTTATAAATTAAAAGAATAAACAGGTAATAAAATTGTTTTTTTATGAGAATAGCTCAGACAATTTTATAAAAGTGGTGAATGAGATTTTAATTTAGGAGGATAACATTAATGAAAGAAAAACTGCTCCACACTCCAGAGGGAGTAAGAGATATTTATAACTCAGAATGTAAGAGAAAGTCAGCAGTGGAGAAGCGGATTCATCATATATTAGAGCTTTATGGATATCAAGATATCGAGACCCCAACATTTGAATTCTTTGATATATTTAACAGTGATACAGGAACTGTAAGTTCTGTAGAGATGTTTAAGTTCTTTGATAGAAATAATAATACGTTAGTTCTCCGCCCGGATATGACGCCTTCTATTGCAAGAAGTGTGGCAAAGTATTATAGTGCCTGTGAATTTCCACTTCGTCTTTCTTACCGCGGGAATACATTTTTAAATAACAGAAGTTATCAAGGTAAGCTTACCGAGAAGACAGAGATGGGAGCAGAGCTTATTAATGATGATAGTCCGGAAGCAGATGCAGAGGGAATCATCATGATGATTGACTGTTTCCTTGCGGCAGGTCTTACGGATTTTCGTATAGATATCGGGCAGGCAGAGTTTTATAAAGGAATTATGGATGCGTTAGAAGCTTCTGAGGAAGTTAAGGAGCAGATTCACGAATATATCGAGAATAAGAATGCTCTTGGAATGGAAATTCTTTTATCGGATTTATCTATGAAAGATTGTTATCGTAACATTCTGCTTGAGTATAATGATTTATATGGTGATGTTACCATGCTTGAAAAGGCAAAGAAGCTTACGATAAATCCTCGTTGTCAGGCAGCAATTGCCAGACTAGAGGAAGTGTATGAAGTGTTAAAGCTTTACGGTTACGAAAAATATGTAAGTTTTGATCTTGGCATGGTGAACCATTTTGATTATTATACAGGAATTATTTTCCGGGGATATACTTATGGAACTGGAGATGCGATCGGAAAAGGTGGACGTTATGATAACCTTTTAGCGCAGTTTGGTAAGGAAGCAAGTGCTAGCGGATTTACCATTTTGATTGATGATGTACTATCTGCATTAAGCCGTCAGAATATCAGCATTTCCTTAAAAGAATATGCCTATTCTTTACTTCTTTATAAATCAGAGGACAGACAGAATGCGATTCCGTTAGTTGTAAAGTTAAGAGATGCCGGAGTGCGGACGGAACTCGTTTCCATGACAGAAGGAAAGATGTTAGAAGAATATCTTGCTTTTGGAAAGAATCAGGGAGCAGAAGGAATCCTCTATTTAGATGGGGAGAATGTCACTGTTTATGATATGGCTTCCGGAGAGCAGGAGACAAAGACATTACAGGAATTCAGGGAGGAATATTAAGATGCGCTATTTAACATTTGCTCTGGCAAAGGGAAGACTTGCCAATAAAACAATGGATATGTTTGAAAAACTTGGTATTACCTGTGATTCCATTCGTGATAAAGAGACAAGAAAGCTTATTTTTGTCAATGAAGATTTAAAGCTTAAGTTTTTCTTAGCGAAGGCTTCTGACGTTCCTACTTATGTAGAGTACGGTGCAGCGGATATCGGTATCGTAGGAGAAGATACGATTCTTGAAGAGGGAAGAAACCTTTACGAAGTAATGGATCTGGGCTTTGGAAAGTGTAAGATGTGTGTCTGTGGACCGGAAAGTGCAAGGGAAAAGTTACAGCATGGAGAGCTTATTCGTGTAGCTTCTAAGTATCCAAGCATTGCCAAAGATTATTTTTATAATAAAAAGTTTCAGACCGTAGAGATTATCAAGTTGAATGGTTCGGTGGAGTTAGCTCCGATTGTTGGACTTTCTGAGGTCATTGTCGATATCGTGGAGACTGGTTCTACATTAAAGGCAAACGGGCTTACAGTCTTAGAGGAAATTTGTGATCTTTCTGCCCGTATGGTAGTAAATCAGGTAAGTCTTAAGATGGAACAGGAGAGAATTCGTAAACTGATTTATGACCTGCGTAAGCTGAAACAGCAATAGGCTAATGACTTTAGATAAGTATCAAATTGATAGAGATAAATATTAGCAGGGGATAGTAAGTAAAAGCCAGTAAATAATATTAGATATTAAAAAATCAATTACTGATAATGATTGGTGATATTTCCAAGAAAAGATAAAAATAAAAATAGAAAAATTCCAGAGGAAAAGAAAATGAGAGTTTTAAAAGTAAATAAAGAAAATACAAAAAATATTTTAAGTGATTTATTAAAAAGAAGCCCGAATAATTACGACCAGTATGCCGGAACCGTGCAGGGCATTTTAGACGAGATTAAGGAAAAAGGAGACGAAGCTCTTTTTGCTTACACAGAAAAGTTTGATAAATGTAAGCTGAAAAAAGATACGATTCAGGTAACAGAGGAAGAAATCAAGGCAGCATATGAAAAAGTAGATGATTCTTTAGTAGAAGTTATCCGCAAATCTCTTGTAAATATCCGTGAGTATCATGAGAAACAAAAGAGAAATAGTTGGTTTGATGCCAAACCGGATGGTACGATTCTTGGTCAGAAGATGACAGCTTTAGCTTCTGTTGGCGTGTATGTACCGGGTGGAAAGGCAGCATATCCGTCTTCTGTACTTATGAATATTGTACCGGCAAAGGTAGCTGGAGTAGAAAAAATCGTGATGGTAACCCCTCCAAATAAAGATGGAGAAGTAACACCGGCAACATTAGTAGCAGCAAACGAAGCAGGTGCTACTCATATTTATAAAGTTGGTGGAGCGCAGGCAATCGGTGCATTAGCTTATGGAACAGAATCAATTGAAAAAGTTGATAAGATTGTAGGTCCTGGAAACATTTATGTTGCTCTTGCAAAAAAAGCAGTATATGGACATGTAAGTATTGATTCTATCGCAGGACCAAGCGAGATTCTTGTTCTTGCCGATGATACGGCCAATCCGCACTATGTTGCAGCAGATTTACTTTCACAGGCAGAACATGATGAACTTGCCAGTGCGATTTTAGTGACAACAAGTAAGACACTTGGCGAAAAAGTACAAGAAGAAATTGAAGGATACTTAAAGAAGTTATCAAGAGCAGAGATTATCGAGAAATCCCTTGAAAACTTTGGTTATATTTTAGAGGCAGAGACTTTAGATGAAGCATTAGAAGTAGTGAATGCGATTGCTTCCGAGCATCTTGAAATCGTGACAGCGAATCCATTTGAAGTAATGACTAAGGTAAGAAATGCCGGAGCTATCTTTATTGGAGAGTACAGTTCTGAACCACTTGGTGATTATTTTGCAGGACCAAACCATGTTCTTCCTACAAATGGAACTGCGAAGTTCTTCTCCCCATTAAATGTCGATGACTTTGTAAAGAAATCAAGCATCATCTACTATTCAAAAGATGCCTTAAAAGCAATTCACAAAGATATTGAGACATTTGCACAGGCAGAGGGACTGACTGCACACGCAAACTCCATCGCTGTTCGTTTTGAGGAGGAGTAAAAATGGCAGAAAGAAAAGCACATGTAGAGAGAAATACAAGTGAGACAAAGATTATTGTTGACCTGAATTTAGACGGCAGCGGCAAATATGATATTGATACCGGAATCGGTTTCTTTGACCATATGTTAAATAGCCTTGCCAAACACGGTTTTTTTGACCTGACCTGTAAAGTGGATGGGGACTTAGAGGTAGACTGCCATCACACGATTGAAGATACTGGAATCGTACTGGGACAGGCTATCCGTGAAGCGGTGGGAGATAAAAAGGGAATTCGCCGTTTCGGAAACTTTTTACTTCCAATGGATGAGACACTCGTACTTGGTGCAGTAGATTTATCCGGCAGACCATACTGTGTGTGTGACCTGCCATTTACCGTAGAGAGAGTCGGGGGATTTGACACAGAAATGGTACAGGAATTTTTCTATGCTATTTCATACAGCGCAGCAATGAACCTTCATTTAAAATTAATGCATGGAAGCAATAATCATCATATTATGGAGGCGGCATTTAAGGCATTTGCAAAAGCTTTGGATGAGGCTTGTTCTTACGACCCTAGAATTACGGATGTACTTTCTACAAAAGGAGCATTATAAATGAAAAGCAAACTTTCTTTTGACGAATTTAAATTAAACAGCGATGGAATGATTCCAGTTATTACACAGGACTATAAGACCAATGAGGTTCTAATGCTTGCTTACATGACGAAGGAATCTTTTGAAAAGACATTAGAGACGGGAAAGATGACCTACTTTAGCCGTAGCCGTCAGGAACTTTGGACAAAGGGCGATACTTCCGGACATTACCAGTATGTGAAGTCTTTAGACATTGACTGCGATAAAGATACCATCTTAGCAAAAGTCGAGCAGATTGGAGCGGCCTGTCATACAGGAAACCGTACCTGTTTCTTTACAAGACTTGCGCAAGAGGAGTAAAATAATACAAATAAGGGAAACATAGAAATTATAAGAAATATAGAAAAAACAGATAGAGATTAAGATAAAAATTAAGATAAAAGGAAAGAAGCTGAAAAAGAAGATATGGGCGATTTAAAAGTAAAATATCAGAAATTACTGGATTATTTAAAAGGACTTGAATCAGTAGCAGTTGCTTTTTCCGGAGGAGTAGATTCCACCTTTCTTCTGGCAGCGGCAAAAGAAGCATTGGGGGATAATGTGATTGCGTTAACGGCAAAGTCCTGTCTTTTTCCGGAAAGCGAATCCGGGGAAGCACAACAATTTTGTAAAAATATTGGCGTAAAACAGATTGTGCTTGATCTTGGAGATACGGAACTTCCATCATTTCAGCATAATCCGCCAAACCGATGTTACATTTGTAAGAAAGGATTATTTCAGAAGTTTTTAGAAAAAGCGAAAGAAAACCAGATGGTCTGCGTAGCAGAAGGTTCTAACATGGACGATCTTGGAGATTACCGTCCAGGAATGCAGGCAATCACCGAACTTGGCATTAAAAGTCCTCTTAGAGCGGCAGAACTTACCAAAGCAGAAATTAGGGAACTTTCCAAACAGATGAATCTTCCAACATGGAGTAAACCATCCTTTGCCTGCTTAGCCTCCCGTTTTGTATACGGCGAGACCATCACCGCCGAAAAACTTTCTATGGTAGAGCGAGCCGAGGACCTTCTCCGCAGCAATGGATTCCTCCAATTCCGCGTTCGCATCCACGGAACCATCGCCAGAATCGAACTTTTACCAGAAGACATTCCAAGAATGTTAGATAGCGAACTTCGAAAAGAAATCGTAGATAAACTCAAAAGATACGGATTTACCTATGTATCTCTTGACCTGGAAGGCTACCGCACAGGAAGCATGAACGAGGTGCTGGTGTAGGAATTTTGACTGACAGACGGAAGTAGAAGGCTCTTATTATAGTATCTGTGACTTTAGTTACTGCGAGAAACAGAGTCATGAAAAGTCCCTTATGAACATCATTGATTTTGTTCAGCTGTAAAAAACACAGAAGTCACAAAATCAATGATGTTCATAAGGAACTTTATCGAATATTATACACTCGCAGCTCCGAGGCCACAGATACTATAATAAGAGCCTTCTACTTCCTGTCTTTGGCTGGAAAGGAATTACTATACCAGTGATAGAAGATTCGTCTGTTGTATCCACCGAATTAAATCAGAAAAAGGTTTACAGTTTTTTATGAAATATGGTATACTAATTTCATGTAACCAGAAACCATTTTCAGTATAAGAAGGAGGGCCCATTATGTCGGCTGTATTAAGTGCATTTGTTCAATATATCATAACGTTTATTTTGCTGGTAGCAGCCGCGGCCGGAGGTATTTTTTGTGGAAAGAAGTTAAGAACGAAGAAGAACATGGAAAGCAACACGGCTGGTACTGGAAATACATCAGGTAAATAATTTATATAGCGATATATTTCAGGGTGCTGACGGAGAACCAATTGTTTTCTGGCAGCACCCTTTCATGTCGGTATACCGGCAGCAATATATGAGATACTACAGGAGGACAGAATTTTGAAAAAGTATGGAGTAAATGAACTTCGAAAAATGTATCTGGAGTTTTTTGAGAGCAAGGGACATCTTGCAATGAAGAGTTTCTCACTGGTTCCACATAACGACAACAGTTTATTACTGATCAACGCAGGTATGGCACCACTGAAACCTTATTTTACAGGCCAGGAGATTCCACCAAGAAAAAGAGTGACAACCTGCCAGAAATGTATTCGTACAGGTGATATCGAAAACGTTGGTAAGACAGATCGTCACGGTACATTCTTTGAAATGCTTGGTAACTTCTCTTTTGGAGATTATTTTAAACATGAAGCAATCGCATGGTCATGGGAATTCCTCACAGAAGTTGTAGGACTTGATGCAGACAGATTATACCCATCTGTATACTTAGAAGATGATGAGGCATTTGCCATTTGGAGAGACGAGATTGGAATCGCTCCAGAACGCATTTTCAAGTTTGGTAAAGAAGATAACTTCTGGGAACACGGTGCTGGTCCTTGCGGTCCTTGTTCCGAGATTTATTATGACCGTGGAGAAAAATACGGCTGTGGTAAACCAGGCTGTACAGTAGGTTGTGACTGCGACCGTTATATGGAAGTATGGAACAACGTATTTACTCAGTTTGAGAATGACGGACATAATAACTACACAACATTAAAACAGAAAAATATTGATACAGGTATGGGATTAGAGCGTCTTGCCGTTATCGTTCAGGACGTAGGATCTATCTTTGATGTAGATACTATCCGTTCCCTTCGTGATAAGATCTGTGAAGTAGCAAAGAAAACTTACAAAGAAAATGAGCAGGACGATATTTCTATCCGTCTGATCACAGACCATATCCGTTCCGCTACATTTATGATTTCCGATGGTATCATGCCAAGTAATGAAGGCCGTGGATACGTTCTTCGCCGTATTATCAGAAGAGCAGCCCGTCACGGACGTTTACTCGGAATCGAAGGCAAGTTCTTAGCAGAGCTTAGCAAGACAGTTATCGAAGGTTCTAAAGATGGTTATCCAGAATTAGAAGAAAAGAAAGATTTCATTTACAATGTTATCATTCAGGAAGAAGGCAAGTTTAATAAGACAATCGATCAGGGTCTTGCAATCCTTGCTGATTTAGAAGAATCCATGAAGAAAAAAGGCGTAAAAGAGTTAGATGGACAGGACGCTTTCAAACTTTACGATACTTATGGATTCCCATTAGACCTTACAAAAGAAATCCTTGAAGAAAAAGGATACACTGTAAATGAAGAAGCATTCCAGACTTGCATGAATGAGCAGAAAGAAAAGGCAAGAAGTGCAAGAAAGACAACAAACTACATGGGTGCTGACGTTACAGTTTATGAGTCTATCGACCCATCTGTAACAAGTACTTTCGTTGGATATGAGACACAGGAATGTGATTCTAAGATTACAGTTATGACAACAGACACAGAGCTTACAGAAGCTTTAACTGATGGACAGGCTGGAACAATCTTTGTAGACGAGACACCATTTTATGCGACAGGTGGTGGACAGCACGCTGACAGCGGTGTCATCACATGCAAAGACGGCGAATTCATTGTAGAAGATGTTGTAAAAATGCTCGGTGGAAAGATTGGCCATATCGGACATGTAACAAAGGGAATGTTCAAAGTTGGTGATACGGTAACATTATCTGTAAATAAAGCACAGAGAGCAGATACAGCTAAAGGGCACAGTGCAACCCATCTTCTTCAGAAATCCTTACGTACCGTTCTTGGAAATCATGTAGAACAGTCCGGTTCTTATGTAGATAAAGACAGACTTCGTTTCGACTTCTCTCACTTCCAGGCATTAACTGCAGAAGAACTTGCAGAAGTTGAAAAAATGGTAAATGAAAAAATCGCCGAAGACCTCACTGTAAGCACAGAAATCATGAGTGTTGACGAAGCAAAGAATACTGGTGCGATGGCATTATTCGGAGAAAAATATGGTGATAAAGTACGAGTTGTTACTATGGGAGATTTCTCCAAAGAATTCTGTGCAGGTACACATGTACCACATACAGGAGTAATCAAAGCATTTAAGATTATTTCTGAAACTGGTGTTGCAGCGGGCATAAGACGTATCGAAGCATTAACTGGTGACGGAGTGATGAAATATTATCTTGATGAGGAAAAAACTCTTCACGAAGCAGCAAAAGCAGCAAAGGCAGAGCCTCATAAGTTAGCAGAAAAGATTCAGTCCATGCTTGACGAAATCAAAGCACTTTCTGCAGAAAATGAGAAATTAAAAGACCAGATTGCCAAGAGCGAAGTTGCTGACGTAATGGATCAGGTAGTAGAAGCAGGCGATTACAAAGTACTTCCAGTATCCGTAAAAGACGTTGACATGAACGCACTCCGTACCTTAGGAGATGACCTCAAAGGTAAGATTGGCAGCGGTGTTGTTATCCTTGCTTCCGATATGGGAGGAAAGGTTAACTTAATTGTAACTGCAACAGACGATGCTGTAAAAGCAGGCGCACATGCAGGAAAGATTATCAAAGAAGCAGCAGCCTTAGTAGGTGGCGGCGGCGGTGGACGTCCAAATATGGCTCAGGCTGGTGGAAAGAATCCAGCAGGAATCAAAGCTGCATTAGAAAAAGCTGTGGAAATCGCGAAAGAACAGTTATAAGTTCTGGTTTGCCGCAGGCAAAGTAGACGCTCACAAAGAGAGAAGCCAACCTATATCTGTGACTCTATCACTGCGGGTTGAATGTTCGCTAACGGCTCACATCCAATCCTCGCTCTAAGGCCACAGATATAGGTTGGCTTCTCTCTTTGCGAGCTGTCTTTGGCTGTAGAAGTAAAAACAGAATTCAATATGGAGGTTAGATTATGGTTCGAGCAATTATGAAAGATGTTTTGTTTCTTAAAAAGAAAGCAGTCCCTGCAACAAAAGACGATATGCCAGTGGTGCAGGATTTACTTGATACGTTAAAAGCAAATGAAACTGGCTGTGTTGGGATGGCAGCAAATATGATTGGAGTAAATAAAAGAATTATTGCGGTGAATATGGGATTTGCGAATATTGCAATGTTAAATCCGGTGATTGTAAGTAAAAAAGAACCATATGAGGCAGAAGAGGGCTGTTTATCTTTAAAAGGAGTTAGAAAAACGACTCGCTATCAGGAGATAGAAGTAGAGTATGAAGATATTCATTTTAAAAAACAGCATCAGAAGTATAAAGGCTGGGTAGCGCAGATTATACAGCATGAGGTGGATCATTGCGAGGGGATAATTATCTGATTTATGAAACAAAACAGACGTACCGAAAGAGAGAAGAGGTCCTATATCTGCGACTCTATTACTGTGGGTTGAATGCTCGCGTAATGGCTCGCATTCAATCCTCGTTCTAAGGCCACAGATATAGGGCTTCTTCTCTCTTTCGGGGCTGTTTTAGGTTGTTGAAGTAAAATTATATAATATTTACAGATATTTGGCAATAGTAAATAAAAGTAATCCAAACTCCGTAAAAATCATCATTAGATGCAGTTATTTCTTCTATTGAATTTACATGAAATATTAAAGATTTACATGGATTTTTCTGGAAAAATATGATATAATCCCCTCGTTGCCGCCCCATTCTGGCAACAGAAAGGGGGTGTACATATTGTCAGCATATTCTTTTCTTCTGTCGGTATTGGCAGGTGTAGCATCTGGCATCATTGTTGAACTAATCATGACTATACTTCGCAAGTGGTTTGGCCGGAAGAAGAAGTAAAATCATGCGGTAACCAAACCCCACAAAAAAATCCCCTCAGTATTCGCGGTACTGAGGGGATTTGTGTTTGTGTACATACTGTACAGCATATTCTTTTCTGATTTCAATATATCATACCGAATCAGATATTTCAAGTATATTCTGCTTTCAAAATTTTATGCCAGATTGTGCCGACGCATAAGCATACTTATTGAATGAGAAATTGGCACTGATGAGATATTTATCTTTAGCATTATAAATTTTGAAGTTTGCTCTAGTAGTGTCAGTTTTGCCAACTTGCCTGTAGAAAATCTCAACATAAATATTAAGAAAGCAACTTTTTCTTCACTTTCGTATATTCTTCTTCAGTATATCCTTTTTCTAATATTTTTTCTTTTGGTATTCCAAAAGAAATGAATGCAACAATTGCGTGTTCTCGTTCCTTTTCCGTATTTCTGCGTTCTTGTTCTACTCCCTTATCCCAGGCATCTTCTAGCATTCCCTGTAATATTACGCGACCTATACTTTCTCCCATCGCCTCCACCTTCCTTTCTAATTCTTTGGTCATCTCTACACCGCATTCATTTTTTAAATAATTCTTTTTTCTTCTGCTGAATGGTCTGCAATTACATATTCCAACATTTCGATTAATTTATTTTTAGACTGTGTCATGTTTTTCCCACCTCGTATCTTTATGAGAATCCCTTTTAACAGATTTATCTCTTCGGGGTGAATATTTTCACCAAATTTTACTTCCGGTCTAAGTTGGTATTCTATAATGGAATCTTCATTTTTTCTGGCATCTATGCATATCCAGATACTTATGACTTCCTTAATCTTTTCATCAACTTTCGCTACACCATCGCTAAGCGCGGAAAGTATCCTTGAGATATAGGTTTCTCTGACAGCCATATATTCTTTGTTGGTCTGTTTATCTTCGCTAATTAAAATTATGCTTCTGATATCCAATTCTGAATAGTCTCTACCGAGAGGTTTACTGCTTTTGCAATCTGTTTCACAGACATTCCCATTTCGAGAAGGGCAAGAGTAGTTTCTCTTGCTTTTTTCAATTCTCCAGACTGCTCCCCTCGAAGAAATCCAGATTGTTCGCCCCTTTCAACGCCTTCATTATAAATCTCTTCTAATTCCTGACACATTTGATTCACTCCTTCCTCTGTTTCCTTTAGTTGATGTACTCTGGTTGCAAGAATATTACTATACATTTCATCCGCTTCTTTGCAATGTAAGTCATGCATTAAGCGGCCTAATTCGGTATCATCCTGTTTTTTCGAGTTTACATATAAAATATGTTGACCATCTTCAAATATTTCTCCGGTTTCGTTGCTTCGTCTTCTTATGTGGTTGATTGGCAGATTATATCCAAGGACATCATTTTTAGTGATGAAAATGACATAAGTTTCTGGGAGATTGTCAAAAAAATCGCCTGGATTCAGTAGATTCATATCCAGTAGACCGCAGTGGTATCTGGCTCTTTTTGGAGAAGCACCATCGTTCTCACCCTGAATCTCTACATTAAAAAAATTATTCTCTGCATCCTTTGCCACGCAGTCTAAAATGGCGGAACGCCCCTGGAGATTTTTATAATCTTTCTGTAAAGTCTGGTCGATTACTTTTATGTCTGTTCTATTCATGATAACCTGAAGAATATATTCCGTACATGAGATTTCCTTTAAAACATTCCGCATAAAGATGTCATTCATTATCGTAAAGTGTTTTATCTTTTCTTTATATCTTTTGTAGCGTTGTTCTAGAGTGTGTTTGAAAAATGCTTTCTGTAAGATGTGCGTTACAATTTGTGGGAGATTTCGCCTGAATGAGGGCGGCGTAGCGGGCTACGGCAACTGAATGAAGGCAAAATCTCCCACAAATTGGGGCGTGCAGATTGCAGGAATGATTTTTCAAACACACTCTAAGCCTTCTGGCTGTAAGATTGTGGAATCCGTCATTTACGCTACCTCCAATTATGATATATTAACGATTATTATATGACTATTATATACATAATTTGACATAAAAGTCAATGAGTATTTGAATCGGAATTTTAAACAGACACAGCTAAAGAAAGGTTATGTAGCTGAATCGTATTTTTTCTTTTTTCGTCTACATCAAATCTACAGATTAGAATTCTTTTACCAAAAGTGTCGTAAAATCAACCACTTAGACACATCCTATTGAATTTTGGTGAAGAAAATGATACGCTATTTTTAAAATAGTAAAATCTATATTTTAGAGTATGTTTGAAAAATCATCCTTGAAATCCGCACGCCTCAATTTGCATTCTTGAATTTGCCTTCATGCGGGTGACGTAGCCGCTACGCCACCATCATTTAGGTAAAATATTCTACAAATTGTAACGGAATTTTACAGAAAGCATTTTTCAAACATGCTCAAGGAGAAAGTGAGGAAAGTCTATGAAAAAACAACGGAAACACATCAACCTATCCCGCATAACAGCATTCATCTTGTCGGTAGCAATGCTGGCAGGATTCTGTCCGCAGGGAGTCAGTTTCGCGGATATCCCGGTAACCTTGCCAAAAGTAAATGCGGCAGAGAATATAAGCAACCCGAGAATCGTAAAGGATTCTTCTATGGAGGCCGGACAGAAAGTTACCTGGGACTGTGTGTACTTTGGAAGCTATCCGCAGAGTGAGATAACATCCAAAGATGGCAGTATTTATAATGCATTGAAAAATGCAACAGGCTGGGATGAAAATAATGATATTACGATTGGAAGAACGAAGTATCGCAGATTAAAGGGAGAAGATGCGACATATGCTACCAGTGGTAGTCAGGTACAATATGACTGGAATGGCAATTATAAAATCTATCATTATTTTAAGTATGAACCAATCAAATGGCGTGTTTTAAACAGGAATGGCAACGATGCATTTCTTCTTGCGGATGTTGCCTTAGATGACCAGGAGTATAATACAAACTATGAAGATGTAACCTGGGAAAGTAGCAGTATGCGAAGCTGGCTGAACGGTTACGGGGCATCTGTGAATCAGCCAAAGATAGATTACAGCAGAAAGAATTTTATTGATTCTGCCTTTACGTCCACGCAAAAGAATGCGATTAAGACAACAAATGTTGTAAATAACAATAATATTTACAATGGAACAACGGGTGGAAAGAATACTTTAGATAAAGTCTTTCTTCTTTCCGAATCAGAGGTCTATAAGACAGATGTGGCAGCAGGCTATGGATTTGTAAAAGATTATGAAAATGAAAGTACATATATTGAAGGTACATATGATGAAGCAAGAAGAAGTCGATGTAGTACCTATGCTTATGCGATGGGTATATGGAGAAATTATGAGACGGATGCAGAGGATACAAAGTACAATGGAAATGTTGAGTGGTGGCTTCGCTCACCCGGTGTTATGAGTAATCAGGTGGTCGAAGTGAATGATTGTGGCTGGGTTCATAGAAATGGTGCCAATGTCGATTATAGTGGTAACAGTGTGCGTCCCGCTTTGCATTTGAATCTCTCATCCTCTAATCTTTACTCCTACGCCGGAACTGTATGCTCCGATGCCATGAAAACCGGGGAGAGCGGAACGGATAATCCTGTAAATCCAGGTGAACCGAATAAACCAGATGCCCCAAACCAGCCTACCCAGCCCGACAAACCGGGAACGGCCACAGGAACCAGAACAGAGGAGAGCAATGTAGATATTGAGATTGACGGTGGTGTAGATTTTACGATTCCGGAGAATGTTCCAATTCTTGGTGGTGGGGATGTTTCTCTTGATTATGGAACGATTCCAGTTACTTTTGAGAGGGAAGATAATACATACCGGATTGGAATCGGTGTTCAGGATATGAATAAGAAGGACTGGACAACGTTTAAAAAGTTTGTGGAAACGCAAAAAGAATCCTATAGAAAAGGAATGAACTCTCTTTTGGCTTCTAAGTTTGGAACTGCGTCTATGGGGATGAGCGTAGAACCGGAAATGGAGGCTTATGGTTATGTGGAAGGAACAATCACGAAGACAAACGGAGTCGAATCTGCAGGAGGAAAGCTGATTGTTGAAATAAAAGGAACGGCAAAGCAGGAATGGCAGACGGTTGTGGTTGTTGTTCCGGTAGTGATTAAAGTAAAGGGAACGGCTGGTACGAAAGCAGATTTTTCTGTAGGATTTGATTTTAATAAGAGTAAAGTATATACCAAAGGGAAAGTAGAGCTTACTCTTCCGAGTGTCCGTCTTACCGGAGGTATCGGTGTTTCTTATATTGCAGATATTTCTGTTTATGGAGAAGCAAAGAACCTTGTTACAGTAGAATCAGACGGGAAGGATAATGATATAACAGCCTCTTTAGAGGGGGCGATGGGAGTCAGTGCAAAGGCGTTATGCCTTTCTTATGAAAAGGAGATTCTAAATGGTTCATGGGATTATTATTCTTCAAAAAAGAAGTCAAAAGCCAGAATGTATGCCAGAGTATTGCCGAAGTTAGAACCGGAGGCAAAAGACTATGAAATACAAAGAGTAGATTCTTCTTCGTGGAATGGTTCTGCTATTACAGAACAAACAGCGAAGCCACGTTCGATAAAGCATGCTGCTTCTGCAAAAAATATATCTGGAAGAGTGACAACATTGCTGTCTGATGTGTATGCCAGTGCAAAGCCGCAGCTTTTGCAGACGGCAAGTGGAAAGAAACTCCTTATTTTTACAACGGACATGGGCGACAGAACAACAGGGAATCATACAGCAGTGGTATATTCTATTTATAATGAACGTGGGTGGAGTATACCTAAGCTGATTGATGATGATGGAACGGCAGATTTTGATGCAGTAGCAGCAGTAGATGGAGAGAATGTATACGTTACATGGATTAATGCAAAGCGGACTTTTACACCAGAAGAAGCAGAGGCTGAAGATTTTATGACAAAGCTTGCAGCCGAGACAGAAGTTCATGCAGCAAAAATCACATTAAATGGAAATACCGGAACAGTGACAAAGTATCCGGCTATTACGGATAATGCCATTGCAGATTTGCATCCGGCGATTACAGTGAAAAATCATGTGCCATATATTGCCTGGAACAGCAATAGTGCGAATGATATTTTAAAGGGAACCGGAACAAATACAGTTTACCTTGCATCTTTAAATGGAAATGCATTTACAACAAAGAAGTTATCAGAAGAGAATAAGCCGGTACAGTCTGTTGCTATTGGCAATTTGGATAATGATGTAGTGACAGCTTATACATTGAATTCTGGTATCGAGGAAAGTCCGCAGGTACAACTGATGGCGGTTAATGCAGGGGGACGAACAACCATTGCAAAAAATGGACAGAATGTTTCTCCTTCTTTTGCAAAAATAGATGGAAGTTCCGTTCTTTTATGGTATGCACAGGATGCGGAAGGCAGTTCCTTAAACTATATTGATACTATAGATGGAGAGGTAGAAAGCTACATAGAAGACGATGCGGTTATTTCCGCAGATTATACGGTAGTAGATGGTGGAGATAGCCAGCTTCTCATCTGTTCATCGGAGAAAGAAAATGCAGAAGAAGCTGGAAGAAATCTATATGCCTATGTAATAAGAGATGGAGAAGTTTACGAACCAGTTACTTTAACAGATTTAGAAGGTTATGCAGCAGTGCCGAGTGGTATCTGGAATGGAACGGCGTATGAATATTTATTTACAAGAGCCGATGTAAATATTGCAGAGAATACTGTAAAAGAAAATACGGATTTATGTATCACTTCTGTAGTGCCACAAAGCAGACTTATCATTGGGGATATTGATTACACGCAAGAAGAAGTAATGCCAGATGCGGATGCTTCTATCACCGTACCAGTGAAAAATAATGGATTAACAAACTGTGGTGAGGGAAAGGTTCAGATTGTCTATAATGGCAATGTCATTGGACAGGCAGACTTGGAAGATGGAATAACATCAGGAGAGACACAAAACGTTACAGTAGACCTCACCGTACCAGAAAATGCAGCAGCGAAAGAAACATTAAAAGTAGAAGCAATCTCTGATAAAAATACAACAGCAGATTCTACAAAAAATATTCAGTCGGCCGGAAGTGAACTTGCGCTTTCTGTTGAACAAGAAGATAATAATATTACAGCAATAGTAGATAATAACAGTGCCTTTGATACGACAGCAGCACTTACTTTAAAAGCCGGGGATGCTTCTGGTAAAGTATTAAAAACAATAAATCTTGGAAATGTAGAATCCTATGATGCGGTAGAAAAAACATTTACAAAAGAAGAATTGAAAAAACTCGGAAGTGATACGGTTTACATGGAAGTTAGCGGAGATGCAGAGGAAAGCATAAAGTCTGATAATACAGCATTTGTTTATGTAGGAACAGAAGAATTAAAAACACTGGATTATCTCACCGCAACAAAGACAAAGGTTACTTATACTAAAGGTGAGAAGTTAAATCTGAATGATTTGGAAGTGACTGCAGTATATACCGATGGAAGTAAGGCAAAAGTAACAGGTTATACAACAAATGTGAAAAATATCGATATGTCTAAAACAGGCAAAAAGCAACTGGAAATTCTTTATGAAGAAGTTGGAATCGGACGAAAAGTTGTTATGCCAATTACGGTAGAAAATGCGAAGCCAAATACACCAAAACCTGATACTGGTAAAAAACCGTCAAAGAAAGTAAAGGTAACCTCAATCCGTCTTTCCGGTCTCTCCAAACAGATTGCCGCAGGCAAAAAGCTTACTCTAAAAGCGGCTGTTTTACCAAAGACTGCTTCGAATAAAAAGCTACTCTGGAAATCCAGCAATACAAAAGTTGCAACCGTAACGCAAGGTGGAGTTGTTACACTGAAAAAGAAAACTGGCGGTAAGAAAGTAACGATTACGGCAACAGCAACGGATGGCAGTAAAAAATATGCTTCATGGAAGATTACATCTATGAAAGGCATTGTAAAGAAAATTAAGATAACAGGAAGTAAGCCAGTAAAAGCAGGCAAGAAACTAAAACTAAAAGCCAAAGTAACTGCCACAAAGAAAGCAAATAAAAAACTTCTCTGGACATCAGGCAATACCAAATATGCCACGGTAAATGCTAAGGGAATTGTAACAACGAAGAAATCAGCCAAAGGAAAAACGGTAAAAATTACTGCAATGGCAACAGATGGAAGCGGAAAGAAGAAGACCGTAAAAATCAAAATGAAATAGCTTCTGATTTGTGAGACTGTGAAACAGACGAACCCGCCGCTATAAGAAAAGTGAAAGCCAGATTGCCCGAAGAATAATTGAAAAGAACCCCTAAAAAATTTATTGATTTGTTCCGTTGTGCTAAACGCTCCATTTTGCCCGATAGTACAGAAACTTCGGAGAAAGCAGTCCGAAGTTTCTATGGTCAAAATTCCACAGCACAAAGTCACAAAATTCAATAAATTTTTGGTATGCTCCCTTTTAGGTAGACAGTTAAAAAAATAAAACCGTTTATCTGAAAGGGGGCATTTTTTATGGATAAGATTTCTCCAGAAGAAAAAATACAATGGATGAAAAAAATTCTTCAGAAGAAAGAATCTATCA
>JABLTR010016981.1_pt1 | contig 21763 bp, 15 predicted proteins | sample 7160071 | NCBI WGS metagenome assembly JABLTR01 (sample SAMN14651230, study PRJNA627086) | human gut metagenome | isolation source: feces | host: Homo sapiens | reverse complement strand
GTGGAGTGCGCTATCATGATAAAAGCCGCTTTGGCGGAATAAGAGAGGAAAAAGAAAATGAAGAAAAGTAGAGGAATTGCAGTGCTGCTTCTGACGGCGATCGTCACAGTATTCTTCTGCTATGTGGCTGCAGTGGGCATTGGCCCTACAGGTACAGGTTCGGCTAAGAACATCAATACCGGACTTGATCTTGCCGGCGGTGTCAGCATCACATACCAGGCTAAGGACAGCAATCCGAGCAAGGAAGACATGTCCGATACTGTCTACAAGATGCAGCAGCGTGTCTCTCAGTACAGTACTGAGGCACAGGCGTATCAGGAAGGTTCCAACCGTATCACTATTGAGATTCCGGGAGTATCAGACGCGAATGCGATCCTGGAAGAGCTTGGAAAACCAGGTTCCCTGTATTTCATTGATCAGACAGATGCAGACGGAAATCAGAACTTTACAACAGGAAACAGCGAGAGCGGATATGTCCTTGCAAGAAGCATTGAGGACATCCAGAAAGCAGGTTCTGTTGTGCTGGAAGGTACAGATGTTGCAGATGCTGAGGGAGGAGCTTATCAGGATTCATCCACAAGCACCCAGAAATATGCAGTCAGCCTGACTCTTACAAAAGATGGGAAAACCAAATTCGCAGAAGCTACCAAGGCTAATGTTGGAAAGCAGATCGCGATCGTATATGATAACCAGATTTTGAGTGCTCCGAATGTCAATGAGGAGATTTCCGGAGGAAAAGCTCAGATTACCGGAATGTCCAGCACAGAAGAAGCTCAGAATCTTGCATCTTACATACGAATCGGTTCTTTAAGCCTTGAGCTTACTGAGCTTCGTTCCAGTGTAGTAGCTGCGCAGCTTGGTGAGGAGGCTATTGCAACAAGCGTAAAAGCAGGAGCTATCGGTCTTGTGATCGTTATGCTGATCATGATCATTGCATATCGTATCCCTGGTCTTGTAGCATCTGTTGCTCTGATCCTTTATACTACATTAATGCTGATCACACTGAATGCCTTTGATATCACCCTTACGCTTCCGGGCATTGCAGGTATCATACTGGGCATTGGTATGGCAGTGGATGCCAACGTTATCATCTATGCCAGAATCAGGGAAGAGATTGCAGCAGGACTTTCCGTTCATGCAGCGATTAAGAGTGGATTCAGTAAAGCGTTCTCCGCTATTTTTGACGGAAACATCACAACACTGATTGCAGCCTGCGTTCTGATGTGGCTGGGTTCCGGCTCTGTTAAGGGATTTGCCTACACACTGGCTATGGGTATTGTGATCTCCATGTTCACAGCACTGGTCGTATCTAGATTTGTAATCAATGCAGTCTTTGCAGTAGGTGTCCGTGATCCGAAATTTTACGGCGTTGCCAAAGAGCGTAAGGTTGTGGATTTTATTGGAAAGAGAAAGATCTTCTTTACTATTTCCGTTATTCTGATCCTCTGCGGACCTGTGGGAATGCTGATCCACAGCAATGTGATCGGTGATAAAGCCATGAACTACAGTCTGGAGTTCTCAGGTGGTACATCCACAAATGTGACCTTTAACAAAGAGATGGACATCAAGGAGATTGATTCTGAGGTAACACCGGTTGTTGAGTCAGTTACAGGAGATAAGAATGTACAGCCGACAAAAGTTCAGGGAACCAATCAGGTAGTGATCAAAACACGTTCTCTGGATCTCAGTGAGCGTGAAGCACTGAACAAGGCTCTGGAGGAGAATTTTGATGTAGATACAAGTCTTATCACGTCTGAGAATATTTCCGCCACAGTCAGCAATGAGATGAGAAGAGATGCCATTGTAGCTGTTATCGTAGCTGCGATCTTTATGCTTCTTTACATCTGGTTCCGTTTTAAAGATATCCGTTTTGCAAGCAGTGCGGTACTTGCACTTCTTCATGACGTTCTGGTTGTACTTGCGTTCTATGTTATTTCCAGAACATCAGTTGGTAATACATTTATTGCTTGTATGCTGACCATTGTCGGTTATTCCATCAATGCGACGATCGTTATCTTTGACCGTATCCGTGAGAACATGAAGGGCAGAAAGAAAGTTGAAGATGAGAAACTGAAAGAGATTGTAAACACAAGTGTTACAGAAACTCTGACACGAAGCATTTACACATCCCTGACAACTTTCGTTATGGTTGCGATCCTTTACGTTATGGGAGTTTCTTCCATTAAAGAGTTTGCCGCACCTCTGATGGTAGGTATCATCGGCGGAGCATATTCTTCTGTATGCATTACAGGTGCACTGTGGTATACAATGAAGACTTTCGGAAAGAACCGCGTTGTCGTACCGGCAGCTGTAGCAGCATCCGCTCAGACTTCCACTGAGAAAAAGGCAAAACAGCCGTCCGGACAGCCGGCAGCTCCGCAGCAGCCAAAGAAGAAAAACCGTAAAAGAGTTGCAGACCGCCTTGCAGCGCAGGAAGCAGCAAAACAGCAGAATGAGGAAGAAAAATCTGAATAAGAGCTGTTAAAAGATAAAAAAACGTTTCGTATGGGGAAGAAGTATTTTTCCCTGCGGGACGTTTTTTTATTACAGGTAATCATTCCATAATGTTCCAATAACGTAAAAAAGTCCTGAGGACAGGATCTGTTCGATTCGTTCTTACGTTTTTATACTTGCAGGTATACTGGCTTATGAGTTACAATATCGTTATTGTGTCGCTTGACAAGATGAAAGCGGCAAAACAGTTCAAGGAGGAAACGACATGGAACGATGGGTTGTTGCTGCAAAACGTGCAGATTTTACAGCAATTGGAAAAGAATTCGGGATCGATCCTGTGATTGCCAGGCTGATTCGGAACCGCGATGTACAGGACAAAGAAGAAATCCGCAGATATCTTCATGGAACAGTGGAGGAGCTGGCTTCTCCACATCTTATGAAAGATGTGGATGAAGCTGTAGAGATTCTGCGAAATAAGATAAAAGAAAAAAAACAGATCCGGATTATCGGAGATTATGATATTGACGGTGTAGTATCTACATTTATCCTGCTTAAAGGACTGAAACGGGTAGGTGCATATGCAGATACATATATTCCTGACCGAGTATCAGATGGATACGGGATTCACGAGCATCTGATCGAGAAGGCACTTGCAGATGGAATTGATGTGATCGTTACCTGTGACAATGGAATTGCAGCATATAATGAAATTGCGATGGCAAAAGAAAAAGGAATGACAGTGATCGTAACAGACCATCATGAGATTCCATATAAAGAAACGGAAAACGGCCGTGAGCTGATTTTTCCTCCTGCAGATATTATTGTAAATCCAAAGCAGCCGGACTGCAGATACCCGGAAAAAAGACTCTGCGGTGCTGTAGTTGCACTGAAGCTTGTGACAGCTCTCTATGAAGCCTGCGGGATCCCGGAGAGAGAACTGGAAGATTTTATAGAACTGGGAGCTATTGCAACAGTTGGAGATGTAATGGATCTTCAGGGAGAAAACCGTATTCTTGTAAAAGAAGGACTGAAAAGGCTTTCCCACACATCTAATAAAGGTTTACGGGAATTGATTCGTGCAAATGGTCTGGAAGACGGAGAGATCACAGCTTATCACGTGGGATTTGTGCTGGGACCATGCATCAATGCCAGCGGAAGACTGGATACGGCAGCCCGTTCTCTGAAGCTTCTCTGTGCAGAGACAGAGGAAGAAGCTGCGAAACTTGCAGGTGATCTGACTGCGCTGAACCAGAGCCGTAAAGCTCTTACAGAAGAGGGAAAAGAAGAAGCGATTCGCATTGTAGAAGAGACGGAAATCGGACAGGACCGTGTACTTGTGATCTTTTTGCCAGACTGTCATGAAAGTCTGGCGGGGATCATTGCCGGACGTATCCGGGAAAAGTACAATAAACCGGTCTTTATTTTGACAAAAGGAGAGACCATGGTAAAGGGCAGCGGTCGTTCCATAGAAAGCTACTCCATGTTTGATGAGCTGGTAAAATGCGATGATCTTATGGAACAGTATGGAGGTCATCCTATGGCAGCAGGACTTTCCATAAAAGAAGAAAATGTGGAAGAGTTCCGAAAACGTTTAAATGAAAACTGTACATTGACAGAAAAAGATCTGAGGCCAAAGATCCTTATAGATGTGCCCATGCCGGTTTCCTATATTAATAAGGAACTTGTAGAAGAGATATCTCTTCTGGAACCTTTTGGAAAAGGCAATACCAGGCCACTTTTTGCTCAGAAAGGACTTAGGGTTTTAAGCAGCCGTATTCTTGGTAAAAATAGAAATGTAGCGAAGCTGCAGCTGTCTGATCATACGGGCTGTGTGATGGAAGCTGTATATTTTGGTGAAGCCGACGAATTTATAAATGCGGTAAAGGGAAGCAACAGTATTTCAGTTACTTATTATCCGGAGATCAATCGGTATCAGGGAAGAGAAACCCTGCAGATCGTGATACGCAATTATCTTGCAGAATAAATATTTTAACCAAATAACGGAGGAGTAGTTATTTGATGCAGAGCTGCATAGCAAAGCGGATTGCGAATAGCTACTTGACAAACAAGAGGTAAAAATTACAGAGAAAAGCTGCGTACTGGTCAATATGCAGCTAATAATCTGTCGTATTCATGCGAGTTCTGTCGGGTTGCACATTGATTCCCTACAGAAAAAGTGCTATACTATCTATCATCTGATTGACAAATTACGCCATTGGAGGTTATTATGAAAAAAATAGAAGAATATGTAAGAAGTATCCCGGACTTTCCAGAGCCAGGGATTATTTTCCGTGATGTTACCAGTGTTATCCAGGATGCAGATGGATTACAGCTTGCTATTGATTCCATGCAGGATTGTCTGAAAGATGTTGATTTTGATGTGATCACTGGACTCGAGTCCAGAGGCTTTATTTTTGGCATGCCGATCGCATACAATCTTCATAAACCATTTGTTCTGGTCCGCAAGGCGGGAAAACTTCCATGTGAGACAGTTTCCAGAACTTACGATCTGGAATACGGAAGTGCAACGATCGAGATGCACAAGGATTCCATCAAGCCAGGACAGAAAGTAGTTATCATTGATGATCTTATTGCAACCGGTGGAAGCGTAGAAGCAGCCATTAAGCTTGTAGAGGAGCTTGGTGGTGTTGTGGTAAAGGTTGTTTTTCTCATGGAGCTTGCAGGACTTAAGGGACGTGAACGTCTGAAAGGTTATGATGTAGCATCTGTGATCCGTTATGACGGAAAATAATATTTTTCTGTCAGCTGGAAAGGGATGTGGGCTGTTGTGTGATCGCAGCAGTGTGGCGTTGCTGGACATGAAGTGAGCAGTAACAGGAAATTGTGCACAGGCAGGTGGGATTTAATGGCGGAGATGAAGAATACAGAAAAACAGAACATTGGAATACAGAAGGAAGAAGAAAAAGAAAAACTGGAATCTGTCAAAAAGGCAGATGCGGCGGTAAAATCCATGCATGACTTTACAAGTCCGGAGGTTCTCTATGAAGAACTGATAAAGAGTGTAAGGAAGTATCATCCGTCTGCAGATATTTCCATGATCGAAAAGGCTTATAAAGTGGCCAGTGAGGCGCATAAGGATCAGAAGCGTAAATCCGGTGAGCCTTATATCATTCATCCTCTCTGTGTGGCAATCATCTTGGCAGATCTTGAGCTGGATAAGGAGACCATTGTGGCAGGTCTTCTTCATGATGCAGTGGAAGATACCTGGATGACTTATGAAGAAGTGGAGAAGGAATTCGGTTCCGAAGTTGCTCTTCTTGTAGATGGTGTTACCAAGCTGGGACAGCTGTCCTATTCCAAGGATAAGGTAGAGGTTCAGGCTGAGAACTTGAGAAAGATGTTCCTGGCCATGGCCAAGGATATCAGAGTTATCCTTATCAAGCTTGCAGACCGTCTTCATAATATGCGTACCTTGCAGTATATGCGTCCGGAGAAACAGCAGGAGAAGGCAAGGGAGACCATGGATATCTATGCCCCGATCGCCATGCGACTTGGTATTTCCAAGATCAAGGTGGAACTGGATGATCTTTCCCTTAAATATCTGAAACCGGATGTCTATTATGACCTTGTAGAAAAAGTTGCTCTCCGTAAGAGTGCCCGAGAAGAATTTGTCAACGCTATTGTGAAACAGGTAAAGAAGCACATGGAGGATGCCAACATCAAGGCCCAGGTTGACGGCCGTGTGAAGCATTTCTTCAGCATCTATAAGAAAATGGTCAACCAGGACAAGACCATTGACCAGATTTATGACCTTTTTGCAGTGCGTATTATAGTGGACACCGTGAAGGACTGTTACGCTGCACTTGGTGTCATTCATGAGATGTATAAGCCGATCCCCGGCAGATTTAAAGATTATATCGCAATGCCGAAAGCTAACATGTATCAGTCTCTGCATACAACTCTGATCGGCCCTAACGGACAGCCTTTTGAGATCCAGATCCGTACTTTTGAGATGCATAAAACAGCGGAATATGGTATTGCAGCCCACTGGAAATATAAAGAAACATCTGATGGCAAGAAACCGGGTAAGAGTGAGGAAGAGAAGCTGAACTGGCTACGCCAGATTCTGGAGTGGCAGCGGGACATGTCTGATAACAGGGAGTTCATGAGCCTTCTGAAGAATGATCTGGATCTTTTTGCAGACAGTGTTTACTGTTTTACTCCGCAGGGTGATGTAAAAACTCTTCCAAATGGTTCCACACCTATCGATTTCGCATACAGCGTGCACAGTGCAGTAGGAAACAAGATGGTAGGTGCCAGAGTTAATGGTAAACTTGTTCCTATTGAATATAAGATCAAAAACGGTGACCGTATTGAAATTATCACATCCCAGAATTCACAGGGGCCGAGCCGTGACTGGCTGAAGATCGTAAAGAGCACACAGGCCAAAAACAAGATCAACCAGTGGTTTAAGAAAGAACTGAAAGAAGATAATATCCTGAAGGGCAAGGATATGCTGAACCAGTATGCCAAGACGAAAGGATTTAAACCAGGTCTTTATACGAAACCACAGTATATGGAATCTGTAATGCATAAATATGGTTTCCGTGACTGGGATTCTGTTCTGGCAGCTATCGGACACGGTGGCCTGAAAGAAGGACAGGTGTTCAATAAACTTGTGGAAGCCTATGAGAGAGAGCATAAGAAGAATCTTACAGACGAGCAGGTTCTGGAAGCGGCTTCTGAATCACAGGAGAAGCTTCACATTGCCAAGAACAAGAGCGGTATTGTGGTAAAAGGCATCCACGATGTGGCAGTACGCTTTTCCAAATGCTGCAGCCCGATTCCAGGCGATGAGATCGTAGGCTTTGTCACAAGAGGAAGAGGAATCACCATTCACCGTACAGACTGTGTGAATGTGCTTAATATGCCGGAGATCGACCGTAAGCGTCTCATTGAGGCTGAGTGGCAGATGCCGGATAGATCAGATTCTGAAAAGTATGAGGCAGAGATTAATGTTTATGCCAATAACCGTACAGGACTTCTGGTTGATATTTCCAAGATCTTTACAGAGAGGAAGATCGATCTTCGTTCCATCAACAGCCGTACCAACAGACAGGAACGTGCAACGATCTCTATGTCATTTAATGTATGTAGCAAACAGGAACTGAATTCCCTGATCGAAAAGATCCGTCAGGTTGAGAGCGTTATCGATGTGGAGAGAGCAACGGGCTGACCCGACAAACGGAGGAAATTTTATGAGTAAGCTTGAAATGCAGCAGTGTGTGCTGGGCCAGGTATTTACCAACTGTTATTTTCTGAAGAATAAAGAAACAGGGGAGATGCTTATTGTTGATCCTGGTGATTATGCAGAAAAAATTTTCCGGAAGGTAGACATTATGCAGGGGAAACCTGTGGGGATTCTTCTGACACATGGCCACTTTGACCATATCATGGCAGTGGAGGAAGTAAAGGCGAAGTATCAGGTTCCTGTTTATGCCTGCAGACAGGAAGAGGCTATGCTTGGGGATCCGTCCCTGAATATGACGGTTTACCGGAAAGCATGTTCCATCAGGGCAGATGTGCTGCTGGATGACGGAGAGGTTTTTGAGGCAGCTGGATTTTCTGTTAAAATGTTCCACACACCGGGACATACCAAGGGAAGCTGCTGTTATTATATAGAAGATGAAGGCGTTCTTTTCAGCGGAGATACTTTGTTTTGCGGTTCTGTAGGCAGAACGGATTTCCCTGGCGGAAGTTCTGCTGAGATCGTAAGAAGCCTTCACAAACTTGTGGATACACTGCCGGAGGAAACTGAAGTTTTCCCAGGGCACGAAGCATCTACAACGATCGGTTATGAAAAGAGGTATAATCCATTTGTATAAAATTGGCATTTTGTTTCAGAACAGAGATTTTGAACATGATGTGTATGAGCTGATCAAAGCGTTTTATCCCGGAAATGAGATCATTTCTCTTTATGAGGAGGATGGAGCGGATTATGATATCCGCTTCCGGGTTTCACGTGACGAGGAAGGCTATACCATCAGTTACGATAACGGAATTGATAAACAGGCAGCTCATGGGGCTGTGATAGAAGGGCAATCCAGTGGAGAAGCTTCGGATGCCCTTATTTCTTGCGATGATACCCGCAGAAAAAATAAAGACGCTATTAAATATGCTCTGTATCAGATGCTTTCCAGGGTTACAGGAAAGACACTTCCATGGGGAAATCTTACAGGTATCCGTCCGGTAAAGATGGCTATGGGTATGCTGGAATCAGGGATGAAGAATACGGAGATTGCCAGATATATGAGAGAACAGTATCTGGTAAGCCCGGAGAAAACAGCACTTGCAGTTACCATTGCGAACCGTGAGAGGGACATTCTGAAGAATATTGATTATGAAAATGGCTACAGTCTTTATGTGGGAATTCCTTTTTGTCCAAGTATATGTCTGTACTGTTCTTTCAGCTCCTATCCGCTGGAGAGATGGCGTAAATATGTAGAGGACTATCTGGATGCCCTGATCAAAGAAATCCAGGCAGTTTCCCAGATGATGAAAAACAGAAAATTAGACACTGTCTATATTGGCGGCGGAACCCCGACTACGCTGGAACCTGATCAGCTTAGAAGACTTCTTTCGGCCATCACAGAATATTTTCCGTGTGAAAAGCTGGAGGAGTTTACTGTTGAGGCAGGAAGACCGGACAGTATCACTTTAGAGAAGCTCCAGGCAATCAGGGAATTTCCGGTTACAAGGATTTCCGTAAATCCTCAGACTATGAATCAGGAAACGCTGGATATTATTGGCAGACGCCATACAGTAGAGCAGACAAAAAATGCTTTTTATATGGCAAGAGAAGCTGGCTTTGACAATATCAATATGGATCTGATCGTAGGACTTCCGGGAGAAGATATCACAAAAGTCCAGCATACACTGGATGAGGTAAAAGCCCTCAGGCCGGACAGTCTGACTGTACATTCCCTTGCAGTGAAGCGTGCGGCAAGACTGAATATTTTCCGCGACAAATACCAGGAAATGACCTTTGAAAACAACCAGGAGATCATGAACCTGACCATGAAAACTGCCTATGAGATGGGAATGGGTCCATATTATCTGTACAGACAGAAGAATATGAAGGGAAATTTTGAAAACGTCGGTTATTCTGAGGTTGACAAAGCGGGGATTTACAATATACTGATTATGGAGGAAAAGCAGCCGATCATCGCACTGGGGGCAGGTGGTTCCTCTAAGCTTGTGTTTGATCACGGACAGCGGATCGAGCGTGTGGAGAATGTAAAAGATGTTACCAATTACATTTCGCGTATAGATGAGATGATCGAGAGAAAACGCCAGGGCATTGCGAAATGGCTGTAGATCGAAAGGAGAGACGGATCCTTGAAAAGCGTACAGAAGATAAATAATAATACGCAGGATCGGATCCTGGAAATGGATCTTTCCGCAGAATTGAAACACGGGGCTGTTGTCAGTAATCTGGCATACGATGTGGCGAAAGAGCTTGGACGCCCAGAGGAAGAGTGTTACCAGCTGGCGATAGCCGGAATGCTGCATGACATCGGAAAACTGAAGCTGGAAGGCTATATTAACGGGCAGGAGCAGAATCCAATGGTGATAGAGGAGCTGAAATATGTCCGCATGCATTCTACATTGAGCTATGAGATTCTGAAAGATCAGGGATATTCAGATTATGTGCTTGAGAGTATTCTTTATCATCATGAGAATTTTGACGGCAGCGGTTATCCAAGCAACAGGTCAGGAATAAGCATTCCCCTGGGAGCCAGGATCCTGCGGGTATGTGACGTATATGCAGCACTAAGTTCTGACAGACCATACAGGAAAGCTCTTGAGAACGATGAGGTCTTAAGGCTTATGATCGATGAGATTAAAAACTTTGATATGCAGGTATTTCTTGCATTTCAGAGGGTGATTCATAAAGGAGGAAAATATGGCATTAAAAAAGAAACCGGTTACAGGAATGAAGGACATTTTACCGAAGGAAATGGCAATCCGTAACTATGTAATGAACATGATCAGAGAGACTTACGGAACATTTGGATTTTCCGCAATTGAAACTCCTTGTGTAGAACATATTGAGAATCTTTGCAGCAAGCAGGGTGGAGAAAATGAGAAGCTGATCTTCAAAATCATGAAGAGAGGCGAGAAACTGAAACTGGATACAGCAACATGTGAGAACGATCTGACTGATTCTGGTCTCCGTTATGATCTGACTGTACCGCTTTCCAGATATTATTCCAACAATGCCAATGAGCTTCCTGCTCCGTTCAAGGCACTTCAGATGGGAAATGTATGGAGAGCAGACCGCCCGCAGAGAGGTCGTTTCCGTCAGTTTATGCAGTGCGATATCGATATCCTGGGTGAGCCGACTTACTTGGCTGAGATCGAGCTTGTACTTGCAACTACAACACTTCTTGGAAAATTGGATTTCCACAATTTTACCATTCGTATCAATGACAGAAGGATTCTGAAAGCAATGGCTCAGTACAGTGGATTCCCGGCAGAGAGCTTTGACACTGTATTCATCATCCTTGACAAGATGGACAAGATCGGCATCGAGGGTGTAGCAGAGGAGCTTGAGAAGGAGGGCTTTGCAAAAGAGAGCATTGATACTTATCTTGGACTTTTCCGTGAGATCACCAATGATATTGAGGGCGTTCGCTACATTAAAGAGAAACTTTCCGATGTTCTGGATTCAGGTATCGCAGAGGATCTTGAGACTATCATCAATACAGTAGAATCTGTAAAAACAGCAGACTTCAGGATGTCCTTTGATCCGACACTGGTACGTGGAATGTCCTATTACACAGGTCCGATCTTTGAAATCTCTATGGATGAGTTCGGCGGAAGCGTTGGCGGCGGCGGACGTTATGATGAGATGATCGGTAAATTTACAGGAAATAATACCTGTGCCTGCGGTTTCTCTATTGGATTTGAGAGAATCGTTATGCTGCTTCTTGAGAGAGGCTATGAAATCCCGACCAAGAACGGTAAAAAAGCATACCTGATCGAGAAAAACATGCCGGCAGATAAGCTTCTGAATATTCTGAAACAGGCAACAGAGGAGAGAAGTGCCGGTACACAGATCAATATCTCTATTATGAAAAAGAACAAAAAGTTCCAGAAGGATCAGCTGGCAGCAGACGGTTATACAGAGTATGTAGAATTTTTCAACAGAGACTGAAGCTACCCCGCCTGAAAACGGAGATGGCTGAGTAAATTAAAATGACTATGAAAAATAGGCAGAGGAGGATAAAGAGATGGCTGAAAGCATGCAGGGACTGCACAGAACCTGCCGATGTGCAGAAGTGACCACAGAGATGGTCGGAAAAGAAGTAACATTAATGGGATGGGTGGCAAAAGCCAGAAATAAAGGAGGCCTTGTATTTGTAGACCTTCGTGACCGTTCCGGAATCATGCAGCTGATTTTTGAGAATGGCAGCATTGACGAGGAAGGTTTTACAAAAGCTGGTAAACTCCGCAGTGAGTTTGTAATTGCTGTAACCGGTACTGTAGAGAAAAGAGGAGGAGCTGTAAACGAGAATCTCGCAACAGGTGAGATCGAGCTCCGTGTAAAAGATCTCCGCGTTCTTGCAGAGGCAGATGTACCGCCGTTCCCAATCGAGGAGAACAGCAAGACAAAGGATGAGATCCGTTTGAAATACCGTTATCTTGATTTAAGAAGACCGGATCTTCAGAGAAATATCATGATGAAGAGCAAGGTTGCCATGCTCACAAGACAGTTCTTCGCAAAAGAGGGATTTCTTGAGATCGAGACACCAATGCTTGGAAAGAGTACTCCGGAGGGAGCCAGAGACTATCTGGTACCGTCCCGTGTTCATCCGGGAAGCTTCTACGGACTTCCGCAGTCTCCGCAGCTGTATAAGCAGCTTCTGATGTGCTCCGGCTTTGACCGTTACATCCAGATCGCAAGATGTTTCCGTGATGAGGATCTTCGTGCTGACCGTCAGCCGGAGTTCACACAGATCGATATGGAGCTTTCTTTTGTAGATGTTGACGATGTTATTGATGTAAATGAGAGATATCTTGCATTCCTGTTCAAAGAGGTTCTGGATATCGATGTGAAGCTTCCAATCCAGAGAATCACATGGCAGGAGGCTATGGACCGTTTCGGTTCTGATAAGCCGGATATGCGTTTCGGTATGGAACTTCATGATGTCAGCGATATCGTTAAAGACTGCGGTTTCGGTGTATTCACAGGTGCTCTCGAAAACGGCGGAAGCGTTCGTGGTATTAACGCAGAAGGCCAGGGAGGCATGCCGAGAAAGAAAATTGACAAACTTGTTGAATTTGTAAGAGGATATGGTGCAAAAGGTCTTGCATACATTGCCATTGCAGAAGACGGAACCAGAAAATCTTCCTTTGCCAAATTCATGAAGGACGAAGAAATGGATGCCCTTGTAAAAGCTATGGATGGTAAGCCGGGAGATCTGCTTCTTTTCGCAGCAGACAAGACTAAACTTGTATACGATGTACTGGGAGCACTTCGTCTTGAGCTTGCAAAACAGATGAACCTTCTTGACAAGAACGAATACCGTTTCGTATGGGTAACAGAATTCCCGCTTCTTGAGTGGAGCGAGGAGGAAAACCGTTTCACAGCTATGCATCATCCGTTCACCATGCTTATGGAAGAGGATCTGCCGCTTCTCGACACAGATCCGGGTAAGGTTCGTGCAAAAGCATACGATATCGTTCTCAATGGAAATGAGATCGGTGGCGGTAGTGTACGTATTCACCAGGATGATATTCAGGAGAGAATGTTTGAGGCACTTGGTTTCACAAAAGAAGCTGCACATGAGCAGTTCGGATTCCTTCTGGATGCGTTTAAATACGGAGTTCCTCCTCACGCAGGACTGGCATACGGTCTTGACAGACTTGTTATGCTCATGGCAAAAGCAGATACTATTCGTGACGTTATCGCATTCCCGAAGGTTAAGGATGCGTCCTGCCTGATGACTCAGTCACCAAGCCAGGTAAGTGAGGCACAGCTTCATGAGCTGGGACTTGATCTTGAGCCTGAGAAGGAAGAAAAAGAGGAAGAATAATTTATCATGCAGCCGACAATCTATACATTTCTGATCGTTTGTCCACTTGTATTTCTTGCCGGATTTGTAGATGCTGTAGCAGGTGGGGGAGGACTTATCTCCCTGCCTGCTTATCTTTTGTCCGGAGTTCCCATACATAATGCAGTTGCAACCAATAAGCTTTCTTCTGCGACCGGAACGCTGATCTCTACGATCCGCCTGTGCAAAAACAATTTTGTGGACTGGGTACTGGTGATCCCCTGTATTCCTATGGCTCTTCTGGGATCTACCATAGGGGCACATCTGGCACTTGTAGCAAGTGATAAGCTTTTAAGATATATGCTGATTCCTGTTCTTCCGATCGTGGCTTTTTATGTACTTCGAAAGAAGAATATGGATGAGCAGGGCGGTGAGATCGCCAGAAAGAAACAGATTTTAATCTGTGCCATCTGCTCTCTTGCTGTGGGATGTTACGATGGATTTTATGGGCCTGGAACAGGTACATTTCTGCTGCTTCTGTATACAGGGGCAGCGAAGATGAGCGTGGCAAAAGCTTCCGGTACGATGAAGCTTACCAATCTCTCTTCCAACGTGGCAGCTCTTGTGGTGTTTCTTTTAAGTGGAAAAATCATGATCACTCTTGGAATCGCCGCTTCTGTATTTTCCATTGCAGGACATTATACAGGAGCCGGTATGGTCATGAAGAACGGAAGCCGGATCATCCGGCCGATCATTCTTGTAGTGCTTGCACTGCTTTTTATCAAGATTATCTCTGGGGTATAAAAAGAATAGTGAGTATTATAAAAAATCAGAAAACTCCCGTATGGACGGTGCCTTTTCAAAAAGAAGAAAGGCGCGGAATCCTACAGGAGTTTTTTTATGATAGTCAAGCGGATATTTGTGATTGAAGCAAGGGATTTACTTGATTCGGTTAAATATTATCGAATCATTTTATTCAATTTCGTCAGAATTATCAGAAGTGTTATCCTGATTATCATCTTCAGAAGAGGTATCTTCGGTATTTTCCTCTGAATTATCTGTATCAGAAGCCTCCTCAGAATCGGCATCTCCAGTTGCATCCTCCGGAACCGGTGAAGCAGTCAGTGTTCCAAAGATTGCATTTCCAAGCTCTGTGCCGGCATCTTCCAGTTTCCAGGAAGCCCCGTCATTCGTCAGATGGAAAGTAGCAGTAGCTGTTATGGTAGCTTCATTGTTTTTGATACTGTCAAGAAGAAGCTCATGGGACTTATTGTACCGTTTCTGTGATCCATCGATCACTGCATCAGCAGAATCCAGATAGGTATTCAGCTCTTTTTCATACTGAGAGAGAATGGAATCACTGTCAAAAGTGGTAAGCTCTGCATTAACTCTGGCACTGTATCCGGAAACAGAAGTATTTGATATTTTGTAGTCAAAGCAGGAATGAAACTGCTCCATAAGGGCAGAAGCAATGGCATTTTTTGCAGAATCCGAAGTGTTCAGGATCGAATCCAGTCCAAGATAATTGGACATCTGCTGTACATCCATTTCCTGGAGAGTTTTCAGATAGACATCAAGGGTTTTATCAGGCGGGACAAGATCCGGATCGGACAGATAAGTGATAAGACCGCCGACCAGGTCATTTTCAAGAGAATAACTGTGCGTGATCTCCCAGTCCGGTTCTGTGGAAGAACCATGGTTGATCAGCTGAATGGAAACATTGCGATCTACAGTATCGTAGGTCTGTTCCTCTAGGAGGCTGTGGAGAAGCAGATATCGTTGTTCCATGGAATTCTCATTGCTGTCAGTGATTTTTTCGCCGGAAGCAGCTTGTAGTATTTCATTCTGAAGGCTTGCGGAAACAAAATCTTTTGCAAGTGTTTCAGCATTCAGGGTGGTAAGCTGTATATGGGCAAAGGCAGTTTTCTGGTCCTGGTCAACAGAAAGATCCAGAATTTTGTAATCGAAATTCCGGAAAAAAAGAGTAAAAACTTCCTTAATATCATCAGAAAGTTCTGTGTTATCATCAGAATCCGGAAACAGTTCCTGATACGATATGTATTTCATGGTTGTAGCGGGATCCAGATTTTTAAGAAGATCCAGATCCTTTTCGATGGCTTTCTCAGCGGATGTTTTTGCTGAATGGGAGCAGCTGCATAAGGAAACTGCCAGAAAAACAAAAAAGAAAGCCAGCAGGTATTTCACTGTCTTCATATCGTTCGTTCCTTTCAAAAAAATTTACATCCTATTTTATCAGATATCGCGTAAAAAGTCAAAAATCCATTAAAAATATACGATTTTTATGAAAAAACAGTGAAAAAATTGTGAAATCTGCATCGTTTTTTGCAAAGACTTTTCTTTTTGGTCTTAATCTGATATGATGTTTTTAGCAACTTGTAGTTTCAGCATTGTGCTGAGAAAAGAGGACAGATATGAAAAAACGCATTTTAACAGCCCTTGGGATTCTCATACTGGCAGCTGGCATTGGAGCCGGAGGCTGGTATTATTATACTCATCATACGGGATCTGCAAGTGGCAGTGATACCGTATATGTAACAAAAATAAGCAAGCTTTCAGAAGCAGATTCCGGTGTTGAGAACCGATATGCCGGTGTAGTAGAACCACAGGAGACTGTACAGGTAAAGATCGAGAGCGGCCGAAAGGTAAAAGAAGTACAGGTAAAAACAGGTGAGGAAGTGAAGAAAGGACAGCTTCTTTTTCAGTATGATCTTGGCAGCATCCAGCAAAGTCTTCAGGAGGCACAGCTGGCACTGGATCGTCTGAAGAATGAGTCTTTGAGTATTTCTGACCAGATCAAGACCCTGGAAGCCGAGAAAAAGAAAGCCACAGCAGATAACCAGCTTTCCTATACAATAGAGATCGAAACACAGAAAATGAATCTCAAAAAGAATGAGTACGATCAGAAGAGTAAACAGGCCGAGATCGAGAAGCTTTCCCAGGCAACTCAGAACACAGAGGTCCGCAGTGAGATCGATGGCGTGATCCAGAAGATTGATACATCCAAGATGGGAGGAGACGATTCAGATGGAGTGAATGACACCCTTACAGAGGGAGATGCTTCTTCTGATTCCGGTTCCGGGGACAGTTCCGGCAATGCTTTTATCACGATCCTGAGTACAGGTGCTTATCGTGTAAAGGGAACAGTAAATGAGATAAACAGAGATTCCATTATTGAAGGAACACCTGTGATCATCCGTTCCAGGGTAGATTCTTCCAAAACATGGAAAGGAACCATGGGAGCAGTTGATATGGATAATTCAAGCACAAATAACAGTACCGATGCAGCGATGTCTGGCTATTCCAGTTCCGGTGATGACCAGACTTCATCCAGTACATATCCTTTTTATGTGAATCTGGATTCTTCTGACGGACTAATGCTTGGACAGCATGTTTATATCGAAGCAGATGAAGGCCAGGATGAGGAAAAGATCGGTATCTGGCTGAATGATTATTTTATTGTTGATGCAGATACAGACAGTCCGTATGTGTGGGTTGCAGGAGATAATAATAAACTGGAGAAGAGGAGTGTTGTACTGGGACAGTACGATGAGAATCTTGCAGAATATGAAATTGCAGATGGTCTTACAGAGAAAGACAAAATTGCATTCCCGACAGAAACTCTGAAAGAAGGAATGTCTGTGATAGAGGGTACTACAGATCAGACTACTGCAGCTATGTATGATACCGGAGATGATGCAGATTACGAAGACGGTTCTGAGGCAGATTATGGAGATATGGAAAGTGATGGAGCAGAGCCGGAGATGATCGAAGAAGGAATGTCCGACAGCGATATGGAAGATATGACCGGCGAAATTTCTTCTGAAGATGATCTTGTTCCGATGGAAGGAGCACCGACAGAATGATTTTAGACTTAAAAGGAATATATAAAGATTACCAGCAGGGAAAAATGACAGTTCCTGTACTGAAGGATGTGAATTTTTCCATGGAAGAAGGGGAATATGTGGCGATCATGGGACCGTCCGGTTCCGGAAAGACCACACTGATGAATATTATCGGATGTTTGGATAAGCCGACCAAAGGTACTTTCCTTCTGAATGGGGAAGATATTGCCAAATGTTCTGAGAATGAGATGTCAGATCTCCGCCTTAAGACGATCGGTTTTGTGTTTCAGAGTTTTCATCTTCTTCCAAGGCAGAGTGCACTTACCAATGTGGAACTGCCTCTGAATTACGCGAAAGTTCCCAAAAAAGAACGCAGGGAACGTGCATTGAAGGCACTGGAACGAGTTGGACTTGCAGAACGAGTGAATTTCAAGCCGAACCAGTTATCAGGAGGACAGATGCAGAGGGTTGCCATTGCAAGAGCTATTGTGAACAATCCGAAGCTGCTGCTGGCCGATGAGCCTACCGGTGCACTGGATACGAAGTCCGGAGCACAGGTTATGGAACTTTTTCAGAAACTGAATGATGAGGGAGTTTCTGTATTAATGATCACCCATGACCCTGAGATCGCAGCACATGCCAAGAGAGTTGTTACCATCCGTGACGGTGAGCTGCAGGAAAAGAGGTGATAACATGAAAATTGTGAAGAGAGTCATTGTAGGTGTGCTGATCGTGGCACTTGCTTCGGGAGGAATCTACACAGGCTTGAGACATGTAAAAGAATCCAAGGTAACAGAAGTACCGGTAACAAGTGTCAGCAATCTTCAGACAGACTGGTATTCTGAAACAACTTTGGACGGAACCATTACTACCAATGTTACCCAGAATATAAACATGGATAAGGATATGATCATTGATAAGATCTATGTTTCACAGGGGGACGATGTAAAAAAAGGTGATAACCTGATCTCCTTTGATATGACACTTGTGGAGATGGAACTGAATATTGCGAAACTGAAACTGCAGAAACAGGAGCAGGATCTTGCCAGAGCACAGAAACGGCTCGTAAGTCTTCAGAACGGAGGCCCTATCGAGGATAACACAGACAGTACAGATGATACGGGACCGGATTCTGTAAGTGGAAACACAGGTGGCGATAGTGAAATGAGTACTTCAAATCAAGGTTCTGATGGAAGCGCAGATGATTCTATGCAGTCCATAACCGGATCAGTCCCATCGGCGGCAGACGGAAATTATCTGGCTTCTGCAGCACAGCCTTTGTTTCTCAGTGTATTTACAGAACCATCTGATACAGCTGTGCAGGCAGCGGAAACATCACAGGCAAAAGCAACTTCAGAATTTACAGAAGATTCGTCCGGGGAAGATTCATCTCAGGATGCAGAAGACATTTCACAGGACATATCCTCCGGAGCTTCAGAAAGTGAAAGCAGTCAGAATTCAGGCAATGTTACAGATGCTTCTGATGATGCCACTGCCGGACCTTCTTTCCAGGATCCTTCAGCCGGCGATTTTACAGATGGAGGCGCAGACTGGAATTCCGGAACGGATGATACGCCGACAGTATCGCCTACACCGACACCTACCTTAGAACCAAATGAGCTTCCGAATCCGGATTTCACAGAACCTGAGATTCCTGGAATTACAGATGGAGAACCGCAGTTTTACCAGAAACTGGATTATAAATCAGAGCCTTTTACAGGAACAGGTACAGAGGAAGATCCATATGTTTTTCTGGTAAGCAGTGCCAAAGGCAAAGTTACAGTTATGGGATCTTTTTTTAACCGTATGGCCGGCTACAGTGAAGATGGAACAAAGGTAGTACAGGAAGGCGGAAGCTGGTTCCAGCTGGAATTCCATGAGAATGACACCATTGCAGATTTTAATGACAGGAAAGTATCCTGTACAGGATATTATCTTATTGATGGAAGCCTTCTGGAAAAACCTGTTTATATGTATGCAGAGACAGAATTTACATTGGATGGAGCATCAAAGTATGATAAGAATTCCGGTGATGATGATATTCCGGGTGATGGAGGAGACGGAGATGACAGTACAGATGGTAGTGCCATGTCAAGAGAGGATGCCATCAAGATTCAGAAGAATAAGATATCAAGTCTGAAGCTTGATATTGAAGAAAATAATCTGAATATCACCAAACTTGAAAATAAGGTAAAGAACAAACTTGTGACAAGTAAGCTGGATGGAACAGTTGCATATATTGGCGATGAGGCAACCGGTTCTTACAATGGAGATGCTTTTCTTAAAGTAAAGAGTAAGGATGGATTCTATGTGACCGGCACAGTCAGCGAGCTGATGAGGGATCAGATGCAGGAGGGTGCACTTCTTCAGTGCACCAGTTATAATTCCGGAAGCTTTGAGGCCAGGGTTTTGAATGTATCGGATTATCCGGTGGATTCCTCCAACAATTTTTATTATGGAGGAGATTCCAATCCTAATGTATCTTACTATACATTTAATGCGGAGATCACAGATCAGTCCCTGCAGTTTACAGATCAGGATTATGTGACTATAACTCTGCAGTCTAATAAACTTGCAAAAGGAAGCCTTGTTGTGATGAAAGCTTTTATCCGGACAGAACATGGAAACAGCTATGTTTATAAAGATAATAACGGAACTTTAAAGAAACAGCAGGTTACGGTTGGAAGTATTGTAAACAGTGGCTACTATGCAGTTGTAACATCTGGTCTGAAATCGGATGATCTTCTGGCATTTCCTTACGGGGATACTGTACAGGAAGGTGTCCGGACAAAAGAAGTATCGCTGGATGATATGTACAACGAATAACAGGAAGGAGAAATTTCATGTTTGAAAATATACGCCTGGCTTTTCAGGGAATATGGTCACATAAGATGAGATCCTTTCTGACCATGCTTGGTATTATTATTGGTATTGCATCAATTATTGCAATTGTGTCTACGATTAAAGGAACCAGTGAACAGATTAAAGAAGATCTGATAGGTTCCGGAAATAATACGGTACAGGTTCTTCTTTATGATGGAGACAGCACCTATGATATGGATTACGGGTCCTACGGAAACAGTTCTACGCCCCCGGTAATTTCCAATTCCCAGAAAGCAGCTATCGGAGATCTGGATCATGTGATCAGCTCTACATTTTATTACAGCAGCCAGTCTGCAAGCGTTTATTATATGAACACAAGCTTTCAGGGAGGAACGGTATACGGAATTGACCGGAATTATCTTAAAACCATGAGTTATATGGTTCAGTCCGGAAGGGGGTTTGTGCAGAAGGATTATGACAGCTACCGCAAAGTTGCTCTTGTAGATTCCAATGCCGCACAGAATATTTTCGGAAGTGAGAATCCTGTAGGAAAAACCATCGAGGTTGGTTCAGAGCCATATGTTATTGTAGGAGTGATTACCCAGAGTGAGGACAGTATGCCTAAGATCAACACACTTTCCGAGTATGAGGAATATTCCCAGACGATCATGGGAAGCGTGATGATTCCGGATGCTACCTGGCCGATCGCATTTAAGTTTGATCAGCCTCAGAATGTGATCGTCCGTGCAGACAGCACAGATAATATGAGTGCTGTGGGCAAAGCAGCAGAGGATGTGCTGAATACAGGAATCCAGAATGAACAGAATAAGACGAATTTCAAATACAAGGCAGAGGATATCATGGAGAAGGTCAAGAACCTGCAGAAGCTCAGTGAGAGTACCAATCAGCAGCTGATCTGGATCGCAAGTATCTCTCTTCTTGTAGGTGGTATCGGTGTTATGAATATCATGCTGGTATCTGTCACAGAACGTACCAGTGAGATCGGTCTGAAAAAGGCTATCGGAGCAAGAAAGAATATTATCCTGGGGCAATTTCTGACTGAGGCTTCAGTACTGACCAGTATTGGAGGAATTATAGGAGTTGTTCTCGGAATCATACTATCCAGGGTGGTGGCTCAGGTCTCAGGGGCACCAACGGCTATCAGTGTACCGGCTATTATCGGTTCTGTGGTATTTTCCATGCTGATCGGACTGATCTTCGGACTTCTCCCATCTGTAAAGGCAGCTAATCTTAATCCGATTGATGCCCTTCGCAGTGAGTAATAAAAATCAAATCAATGTTGCGGATGCCAAAACTGAGATGCAGACAGAGCAGAGTATTTATGGTTTTCGCGGTACCACGGCAGCTATTTTGTCACTTTTGCTGTATATCTGGTATAAAAAGATAGCATAAATAGAAGTTTTACAGGTTTTTTCAGGATTGCAAAAAATCATGGCAGAATCTTCAGGTTATATGCTATAATATATATCAAGTGGGCAAATATTATAACAGAAGGAGATAATTTCATGAAGGTTTTGGAAGGTAAATCTGTATTTTCCGGTATTGCGATCGGTAAGATCTCAATCCTCCAGAAAGTTGACG
>JABLTR010023234.1_pt1 | contig 21794 bp, 17 predicted proteins | sample 7160071 | NCBI WGS metagenome assembly JABLTR01 (sample SAMN14651230, study PRJNA627086) | human gut metagenome | isolation source: feces | host: Homo sapiens | reverse complement strand
GGAGGGCACCGGCGACCACGGCTGCGAGTATATGACCGGCGGCCGGGTGGTGGTGCTGGGCCGCACCGGCAAGAACTTCGCCGCGGGCATGAGCGGCGGCATCGCCTATGTGCTGGACGAGGACCGGGACCTGTACATGCGGGTCAACAAAGCCCTGGTGTCCATGGGCCCGGTGGAGCAGAAGCACGACATCGAGGAGCTGCGGGGCCTGATTGAGGAGCATGTGGCGGCCACCGGTTCCCCCCTGGGCCGGCGCATCCTGGACCACTTCGAGGAGTACCTGCCCAGCTTTAAGAAGATCCTGCCCCACGACTACAACCGGATGATGCAGTCTATCGCCCAGTTCGAGGAGCAGGGCATGAGCCGGGAGCAGGCCGAGATCGACGCGTTTTACGCCAGCACCAAGTGAGGAGGGAATTGTCATGGGAAAGAAAACCGGTTTTCTGGACTACCAGCGCTGCGGCAATCCCGCCATTGATCCGCTGGAGCGCATTCAAAATTTTAACGAGTTCCACCCGATGCTCCCGGAGGCGGAGCGGCGGAAGCAGGGCGCCCGGTGCATGGACTGCGGCGTGCCCTTCTGCCAGGCGGGGATGAACCTGGGCGGAGCGGGTTACTCGGGCTGTCCGCTCCACAACCTGATCCCCGAGTGGAACGACATGATCTATCAGGGCAACTATCCCCACGCCCTGAGCCGTCTGCTCAAGACCAGCAATTTCCCCGAGTTCACCAGCCGGGTGTGCCCCGCCCTCTGTGAGGCGGGCTGCACCTGCGGGCTGAACGGGGAGGCGGTCACCGTCAAGGAGAACGAGTTCTTCCTGGTGGAGTACGGCTTCTCCCAGGGGCTGATCCAGCCCCGGATCCCCGAGGTGCGCACCGGCAAGAAGGTGGCGGTGGTGGGCAGCGGCCCCTCCGGCCTGGCGGTGGCCGATCAGCTCAACCACCGGGGCCACTGGGTCACGGTCTTTGAGCGCTCCGACCGGGTGGGCGGCCTGCTGATGTACGGCATCCCCAACATGAAGCTGGAAAAGCAGATCGTCCAGCGCCGGGTGGACCTGATGGCCCAGGAGGGGGTCACCTTCGTCACCTCCGCCGACGTGGGCAATACCACCTCCGCCCAGTCCCTGCTGGAGGAGTTTGACGCGGTGGTGCTCTGCTGCGGGGCCTCCAATCCCCGCAACCTCTCCGGCCCCGGCCGGGAGGCGTGCCAGGGCATCTACTTTGCCGTGGACTTCCTGAAGGCCAACACCAAGAGCCTGCTGGACTCCAACCTGACCGACGGAAACTATATCTCCTGCAAGGGGAAGGACGTGGTCATCGTGGGGGGCGGCGACACCGGCAACGACTGCATCGGCACCGCCATCCGCCATGGCTGCAAGAGCGTCACCGCCATCGAGATGATGCCCAAGGCCCCGGACCAGCGGGCCGAGAACAACCCCTGGCCCCAGTGGCCCCGGGTGTGCAAGACCGACTACGGCCACGAGGAGGCCATCGCCGTCTTCGGCGCCGACCCCCGGCGCTATCAGACCACCGTCAAGGAGTTCCTGCCCGACGAACAGGGCAACCTGCGGGCGGTCAAAATTGTCCACCTGAGGCCCGAGGCCGACCCCAAGACCGGCCGCACCAACATGGTGGAGATCCCCGGCACCGAGGAGGAGCTGCCCTGCGACATCCTGCTCATCGCCGCCGGCTTCCTGGGGACCCAGTCCTATGTGGCCGAGGCCTTCGGGGTGGAGCTGGACGGCCGTACCAACGTCAAGACCGAGCCCGGCCGCTACAAGACCAATGTGGAGAAGGTGTTCACCGCCGGCGACATGCACCGGGGCCAGTCCCTGGTGGTCTGGGGGGTGGCCGAGGGCCGGGCCGCCGCCCAGGAGGTGGATGAGTATCTGATGGGCTATTCCGCCCTCCGGAAGCCCTGAACCTTCCGACAGATACCAAACCGGGGCTGTTGCAGCAGTTGCAACAGTCCCGGTTTTGTCATCCTGGGCACACCAATTTCGTTATCCTGAGCACACCAATTTCGTTATCACGAGCGCCCCATTTTTGTCATCCTGAGCGCCAGCGAAGGATCTTTTGCCCGACCTTTTCCCCTGGGATCCCGACCCTTCGCCCCCCTTGGGGCTCAGCGTGACAGCGTCACTTCCTTTTGCAGCAATCCTATTCGCGCCCTTGGCTGTGGGCGGCCAGGACCTCAGCGGTGCCTGCCCCCGGTGTCGGGAAAATCCTTCAGGGATTTCCCGGTGTACTGCACCGCGATCCGGTCCTCAGGGCGGGCGTCGGTGAGATAGAGCACCGCCAGGAACAGCCACTCCAGAGGCTTCATCAGCAGGTAGACAGCGTCGGCGGCGTAAGGGGAGCGGATGAGCCTGGCCACCGGAAAACCATACTTGTCGTAGAAGCCCCGCACCGCCCGGTGAAACTGGGGCGTCCGCTCCTCCAGTATCTGTTCAAAAGCGTTGGCCACGCAGAGCTGGCGGTTGACGATGACCTGATGGCCGTGGCGCACCCCCAGCCGCAGGGGCTTGACCAGCTTCCGGTGGCCCCCCGCCGCTACGGTGCACAGGTAGTGCTCGTCGTAGTAGACGTTCTGGGGGGCCACCCGCCGGGAGAGGTTCCAGTCGCTGGTCTCCGTCCAGGCCCGGATGGCCCCGTCAGGGGCCTGGCCGAAGAGAACCAGAAGGCCGGTCAGCACCCCCAGCAGGGGCCACATCAACAGGAAGGCCAGCAGCGGCCACAGCTTTGATTGACATAATATCCGATCACAGGCGTTCAGCAGGGGGGAGGAATACCGCCCCGCCCTCCGGTCCAGCGCCCGCCACTCGGCCCCCTTGCGCCGCACCGTCCGGGCGGTGATGACCAGCAGATTCAGGGGGAGCAGCCCCAGCCGCCAGCTCTCCATCAGGGGCGGGGTGATCACCTGGACGCTCCAGAGAATCCCCGCCCCGCAGGCCAGGTACATCCCAGCCAGGCAGACCACGCAGAGCAGGGGCGGCAGCTTTCTCAGGGGCACATAGTTCAGCACCAGATAGCCCGCCAGCCCTGCCAGCAGCAGCGCCAGCACCGTGGGCAGGTGCCAGGTGGCGATGGGGGTGTGGGTCTCGCTGTTGGACAGGGTGGCCGTCCAGTCCGCCCCGAACACCACGTCCCTGGTCAGGCTCAGATAGAGGGGGGTGTACAGGCACCCCAGGGAGAGGGTGAGGGCGTCAAAGACCCGCTCCTGCCGCTCCAGGGACCGGTCGGGCCGGCGGAGCAGCAGGAGGAACTGGGCGGCGGTGAGCACCTGGGGATAGAAAAAGAACAGGGCGATCAACACCGCCAGCAGCAGGGAGAAGGGCAGCGCCGCCAGCGCCTCCCCCGGGGACATCCCAGGCAGCTCCGGCCCCCCGTTGACCAGCCAGAGCACCGGCAGGGCCGCCGCCTCCAGGGCCAGCGCCCCCAGCAGGGAGGAGAGAATGTAGTGTTTTTGGATGAACTGCCTCATGTGTTTCACCTCTTTGCAAAGACACTATAACCGTGTGAACATCGAATGTCAAGTAAAAAATATTGATAAACGATAAAACTGGGCGATGTGCGACTTGCAAATTTGGCGCGCTGTGTTACAATGGAAGCTGACAAACGCAGCCGTTCCCCGCGTATTGGCGCCGGGGAGCGGGACATGCTTACCGCATGCGCTGTACCTGGGAGTTCGGCGGAGATCCGCCTTTTGCCCAGACTTGGCTGGGGTGGTCTTGTGCCTCGGCAACACACAGAAGGCCGGAAACCGAACGGTCCGGGGAGGATAAGAGAGATGACAGACTATTTTGACCTGCACCTGTCCCGAGAGGAACAGCTTTCCCTCAGCGCCCTGGGGATGGCCCACCTGGGGGACGGGGTGTATGAGCTGATGGTGCGCTCCTGGCTGATTTTGCAGGGTTTTGGAAAGAAGGGAAACCTGCACCGGGAGACAGTGGCCCGGGTGCGGGCCTCCTATCAGGCCAAGGCCCTGGCCCGGATCGAGCCGCTGCTGGCGGCGGAGGAGACCGCCGTGGCCCACCGGGGGCGCAACGCCCACGTGGGCAGCATCCCGAAGAACGCCACCCGGGGGGAGTACGCCCACGCCACCGCTCTGGAGGCCCTGTTCGGCTATCTCTACCTGAACGGCCGCCGGGAGCGACTCAACGAGCTGTTTGAAGAGATCATGAAGGAGGAAGACGATGCCACTTGACGCAGTATGCCTCAGCGCCCTGGTTCGGGAGATCGAGGGGGAGGTGGCAGGGGCCCGGATCGACAAGATCTATCAGCCCGCCCGGGACGAGATCATCCTGGCCCTCCGGGGCGCCCACGGGCCGGTGAAGCTGCTGCTGACCGCCAACCCCCAGCACCCCCGGATCCAGTTCACCACCGTGTTCCGGGATAACCCGGCCACGCCCCCCATGTTCTGCATGCTGCTGCGCAAGCACCTGTCCGGGGCAAGGGTGGTCTCCCTGAGCCAGCCCCCCATGGAGCGGGTGGTGGATTTGGAGCTGGAGGCATTGGACGAGCTGGGGGTGCGGGCCCCCCGCCACCTGATCCTGGAGGCCATGGGCCGCCGGGCTAACCTGATCCTGACCGGCCCCGATGGCCGCATCGTGGACTGCCTGCGCCGGGTGGACGCGGAGATGAGTCCGGACCGGCAGGTGCTGCCCGGCCTGTTCTACCGCCTGCCCCCCACCCAGGACAAGGTGAACCCCCTGGAGCTGGATGAAGAGGGCTTTGCGGAGCTGGTGCGGTCTGCCCCGGAGGAGCAGAAGATCAGCGACTTCCTGCTCGACCGGTTTGCCGGCATGTCCCCGCTGATCTGCCGGGAGCTGGCCTTCCGGCTGGCCGGGGACGTGGACGCCCGGCTCTTTGAGACCACTCCGGAGGACCTCGCCCGACAGTTCCAGGACTGGACGGAGCGGGTGCGGTCGGGGCGGCTGGAGCCCTGGATGCTGCTCCGGGAGGGGGTGCCCAGGGATTTCACCTACTGCCCCATCGCCCAGTACGGCCCCGCCCTGGAGCTGCGCCGGGGGGAGCGCTTTTCGGCCATGCTGGACAGCTTCTACGGCCAGCGGGAGACCGCCGAGCGCATGCGCCAGCGGGGGGGCGACCTGATCCGGGCGGTGACCAATCTGCGCAACCGGACCGCCCGGAAGCTGGAGAACCAGCGCCGGGAGCTCGCCCAGGCCGAGGACCGGGAGCTGCTCCGGCTCCGGGGGGAGCTGATCACCGCCAACCTCTACGCCATGCACAAGGGGATGGGGGAGCTGGTGTGCCAGAACTACTACGACCCGGAGGGCGGGGAGATTGCCATCCCTCTGGACCGGCTGCTCACTCCCCAGCAGAACGCGGCGGCCTACTACAAGCGCTATAACAAGGCCAAGACCGCCGAGCAGGTGCTCAGGGAGCAGATTGCTAAGGGGGAGGCAGATCTGGACTATCTGGACAGCGTGCTCACCTGTATCCAGTGCGCCGCCGAGGAGCGGGACCTGATCGAGATCCGCCAGGAGCTGGAGGACGCGGGCTATCTCCGGGGAAAAAAGGCCCCCAAGAAGGGGATGAAGCGGCCAAAATCGAAACCCCTGGAGTTCCGCTCCACCGCGGGGCTGCGGATCTCCGTGGGCCGCAACAACGTGCAGAACGACCTGCTCACCACTCGCCTGGCGGGGAAGGGGGACATCTGGCTCCACACCCAGGGCATCCACGGCGCCCATGTGATCCTCTGGACGGAAGGGGGGGAGCCGGACGCCCAGAGCCTGACCGAGGCCGCCATGCTGGCCGCCTGGTTCTCCCAGGGCAAGGAGGGCAAAAATGTCCCGGTGGACTACACCCCGGCCCGGTATGTCAAGAAACCCGCCGGGGCCAAGCCGGGCAAGGTGATCTACACCACCTACTCCACCGCCTACGTCACCCCGGACCCGGCTCTGGCGGATCAGCTGCGCCTGCGGCAGGGATAATGTTTCAAGCGCCCGGGCCTTTCCCTCTTGGAGACGGGGCCGGTGGGGCGGTTATCTCCAGTATGCTTTCAGGGGAGGCAGTATTCCGCTGCGTCGCATACATCCGCAGCGGTCCGGCAGGACAGAAGGGGAGCGGCTCAAAACCGCCGCGGTGACAGAAATCATATCATCGTTGAGGGCGCAAACGGCAAATCCGTTTGCGCCCTTCTGTTTGAGACGGCCCCCTGCCCAGGCGGAGCGTGGACAGGAATGCCCAGTTCCTCTGAGATGGGGTTATTCGCTTGCAAATTCAATGCTGACGTCGCCGTTGTTGCTGGACACAGTCAGCGTTTTTCCTCCGCCGTCTTTGTGCTCCGGCAAATTGCTTTCCCCCTTTTTGAGCTCGGATTGAATGGCGAAATCGTCATAACTTCCCATCACTGTGCCTGCGATATCCCCGTTTTTCACGGTCAGGTTTAAGGTGTCTCCCACCGCCAAGCCTTCAAAGGAGATATCGCCTCCGTTGGAGGAGAGGCTTATGCTTCCCGTTACGGTCAGGGCTGGAAGAGAGATGTCCTCGTTGGTCGTGGACAGGGTGAGGTGCTCTAACAGTGCGTCCGGCACCTGCAGCGATATGACGCGGTGTTCAGCAGAGGTTTTTGTCCCCACATAGTCGGTCCACTCTTTGTCGCTGGCGCTGGTCATTGTCAACACATGTTCGTCGGAAACGGAAATCTCATAATACTCCTTGCTGTTTTCAGAATATTGAATGTGGATCTGGTCGTCCTCGGACAGGGACACGTCAATGGCTCTGTCCTGTACATCCAGGCTGATTTCACTGACCTGTGTGTCCGGCGTGTAGCTTTTTTCTTCGAAAGGTTCGCTGTTGTTGGAGCACCCTGCCAGGACAAAACTGCCCAGCACGAGACACAGTGCGAGTGAAATGATTTTCTTCATTGCAATTCCTCCATGATTTTATGACGGTGACATCTCTAACGCATAGCGATATTCGCCCTGATCGGTCTGTCCGGTGAGGTGAAACCCCAGGGCACGGTAGCGGTTTTCCGCAGCTTCGTCCGGGTGGGCCGACAGGAGAACCACCTGCCGGACGCCTTGAATTTTGAGCCCTCTCAAGATGTGCTCCAGGGCTTTTTCCTCAAGCCCTTTTTCCTGAAATCTGTGATCCAGCATAAAGCGGCAGATGGTTGCCGTCTCCGCTTCCTCTTCTGTACGCAGGTACATGAAAAATCCGATCAGCGCGTTGTTGTGATAGATTGCGGTGGGGTGCATTTCCGGATGATAGTATGCCTCCGCGATGGAAATTGCGTTGCAGCAGGCGTGCCCCTCCCCCGGAGGGCTGATGCCGTCCTGCGCGGTGGTCAATCCGCATACGTCCAATATGTTTTGTTCGTCCACTGCTTTGATCCGAATCATGGCATTCCCTCCGGTTTACAGCGTTTTCCTCTTTAAAACCACCAGCCCCGCCAGGGACAGCGCGGCGCTGAGGGCCAGGCAGATGGCAATGTGCGGGAGGACGTTGCCGTTGAGCATAATGGCCTGGAAAAATCCGGCCAAGACAGCGCGCAATGGCGCGATGGGGGTAAAGATGCAGATCAGTGCGACCAGCACCGCATCGGTCAGCCACCCGTACCAATGGGCCTGCATGGACAGCAGCACATACAGAAACACCATGACCAGCAGCAGGAAGCACATCTGCTGCAATGCGGCCACCAGGATTCCGTTTTCCGTCCAATGACACACGTCCATCAGATTGATCACAGTCCGGGCGGAATAGGCCGGGTCAATCCATTGATGGATGGCTGTGTTGACCAGGGAAATGCAGAGGGCCAGGAAGCCATAGCTGATGAGACAGCCGAGGAAGTAATGAAGTAATCCTTTTTGCTGGCGCCCAGGTGCATCAGCTTTGAGAAGTCGTAGAACACAAAAAAGAATGGGGTCAGGGCGGCCAGCAGCCAGGTATAATTTCCGTTGCTCAGCACCACAGCGCCGGAAGAGGTGGCGCAGAGCACCACAAGCGCGGTGAGGATGAAACTGATTTTGTTGCTGGCCAGCAGCCGTTTTATGATTGCAAAAATGGCAGTCATCTTCTGATCCCTCCCTTGTGTCCGGCCATTTGGATGAAGAAGTCCTGCAGAGACAGCGGCGTGATCTCCAGGGAGGCGGTCTGCTCCGGCGGATTGTCGAAGATATAGGCGGTCACCAGGCCGCCGACGGTATCCCGGCCAATCACATTCAGATCCCGGGTTGCGGCCTCCACGTCTCTCTGCAGGCCGCTGACACTGAATGCCTTTGCCTCCACCGCTTGCAGGGTGTCAAAGAAACAGACCTTTCCTTTGTCGAGCATGATGAGCTTTTGAATGGTCTTTGCGATTTCCTCGATGATGTGGGTGGATACAATGATAATGCGCGGGTGCTTCTGAAAACTCTCGGTCAGCATATCGTAAAACTCCACCCGCATAATCGCGTCGAAGCCCAGTACCGGTTCGTCCAGAAGGATGACCTCCTTGTTGCTGGCCAGGCAGATGATGGTGGAGACCATGGTCTTCATGCCCAGGGAGAGATGGTGAAACTTCTTTTTCCCGTCCAATTCAAAGCGATCCATCATGTCCAGGGCAAATTCGTAGTCGTAGTTGGGATTGACCTCGGAGGCGATCTTCAGCAGCTTCCCCACGGGAAGGTTAAAATGCTTTGCAAAGTTTTCGATATAGCTGACGCCGGTGTCCAAAGTGGAGGTGGTGATGGCCTTGCCGTCCACCTGAATCGTGCCGCCGGTAATGTTCTGATACCCGGCAATGGACTTGAGCAGGGTCGTTTTGCCCGCGCCGTTCCTGCCCAGCAGGCAGTAGATGCCCGGCTCCGCTATGGACAGGGTGATGTTTTTCAGCACGGTTGCCTGTCCGTACTGTTTTGTTACCTGTTTGAGCGCTATCATGCAGTCATTCCTCCTAAACGGCATGAATCTTCGTTGATTTCTGCGATATCCTGTGCTAGAATGAATGATAAACTTTTGTGTAACACAAAGGTCAATAGGGGAAATATCAGATGAAAAAATATTTTTCCGTGGGGGAAGCGGCCAGGGCCGTCCATACCACCAGCGAGACGCTGCGGCATTATGACCGCATTGGATTGGTGAAGCCCAGCAGGAAAGACGAGTGGACCAACTACCGCTACTATACCGAGCAGGACATTGTCCGGCTGAATACAGTGCGGGCGCTGCAGATGATGGACTTGTCGCTGCAGGAGATCAAGAAGGTATTGGACTATGACGACCTGGAAAAGATCGTCAGCTTTTTGGCCCGGGCGGAGCAAAAGGCCGATGAAAAGATCGCGGCGCTGCAGTACAGCAAATCCAAAATCCAGGCGGCAAAAGCGGACTATGAGCAGAAACTCCGGGGGCGCGAACAGCTCAGCGGCACGGTGGTCAAGGAGATTCCGGAGCGTGTGATTTTGCTGTCGGATACCCTGGAGGAGCCCACGCTGGACAATCTTTGGAATTATCTCAGCCATTTCTATGAGAAAGTGACGCCTGCCTTAGAAGCGCAGTTTTCCTTTGAGGACCTGGCCGGCATATATACCGGAGATGATGTCACAAGGCTTTTTGCCGTCTGCACCCGCTATGTGGATATAGAGGGGCTGAGGGTATTGCCCAAGGGGAGATACCTGTGTGCAGGCTGTACGGAAGAAAACAGAGCGCAAACCCTGCGGGAACTGCTGCGTATGGCCCGGAGCGAGTATGGCGCGGATCCGTCGTTTACCGTACAGATTGTGATTGTGTCCGGTATTTTGCAGTGGAACTATGAAGTGCAGGTCTGTATTGACCCATGACAGGCCGGTCAAAGCGCTCCAGGCAAAGAAAAAACAGGACAGCACGGCAAATTGCCGTGCTGTCCTGCAGGGTGTAATCTTTCCTGGCTGAGGGCGTATCAAAAGACGTGGCCCTGAGAGTTGCAGCAGACGATTTAGTTCCGATACAGCCGGCTGCCCTCCGGCTTCTTCCACTCGATGTCGGTCCGGTCGCTGAGCCAGCTGGGCAGGGATCGCATTTTGATGCCGGAGACAAAGCCCATGGCGGCGTAAAGCGTTATCAGGGAGGAGCCGCCGTAGCTGATAAAGGGCAGGGTGATGCCCACCACCGGCAGCACATACAGGCACATGCCCACGTTGAGCACCACCTGGAAAATCAGCATTCCCCCGTAGCCCATGGCCACCAGGGCGGAGAAGGCGCTTCGGGCGGTCAGCCCCACATAGAGGCAGCGCAGAATGATGGCGGCCAGCAGCGCCAGCAGCAGGATGCAGCCCACCATGCCCAGCTCCTCGGCGCAGGTGGAGAAGATGAAGTCGGTATAGCGTTCGGGCAGATAGTTCCGGCTGGGGTTTTGGGTCAGAATGCCCTGCAGATATCCCTCGCCGGTCAATCCGCCGGAGCGGATGGCCAGCAGGCTCCTGGCCTGATTCCAGCCCGTGTCCATGGGATCCAGGGCGTGGTCCAGCACCACCCGGATCCGCATGATCCAGTAGTTGTCGGAGGGCAGATAGTGCCATAGTACCGCGCCCCCACCCCCCGCGGCCAGGCCGCCGATGAGAAACCAGCGCTTTTTTAAGCCGCCGATCCAGCACATGATGACAAAGATGGCCAGATAGACCAGCACTGAGCCTGCGTCTCCGGAGACCACGAAGATCAGTCCACAGAACCAGCCCAGGTGAAGCACCAGCTGGGCCACGGAGGATACCCGGCTCAAATCGTTCTTGTCATTGCGCTGCAGATAGACCAGCTGTTTGGCCAGCAGCATGACAAAAAACAGCTTGACCACTTCGGCCGGGGTGATGTTGAAGGGCAGCCAGGAGAACTCCAGCCAGTTCCGGTTGCCCTGGTAGTCTGCGCCGAAAGGGATCAGCAGCAGGATAAACAGGGAACTGAGGACAAAGACCAGCTTCCATTTTTCCATCAGGATCTCCAGGTCGATATAATTACAGACGATGAACACGGCAATGCCCAGCACCATGGCGATGGCCTGCTGGCGGGGCAGGGCGTGATAAGTGGCGTTGAAGCGCGTGGCGGAGTAGATCAGGATCAGACCATAGATATTTGTGATGATGCACAGCACCAGCAGAACGATGTCCGCCCGCTTGAAGAAGTTTTTGATCCCAGCGATCATGGGACGAGATTTCACCTCCAGGGTGGAAAACAGGGTAAAACTTGGATGCGACAGGGCGATTATAGCATAATTTTGTGATTATGTAAATGCAATCCTTTGTCGAACTGGGGGAAATACCCGGTCGAAACCATAGCGGCAAAGGGTTTTGCAGTCCAGGGCGATCTATGATATAATGACCCGGGAATTTTCCTGCGCCCGGCGGATTGGAGCATTTGGCCCCGGGTGGAAGGGAGCGAGCGATGATTTTTCACACAAAGAGCGCCGCCGAGACCGAGGCGCTGGGGGAGCGGCTGGCGAAGGCCCTCCGGGGAGGCGAGGTGATCGCCTACACGGGGGATCTGGGGGCGGGAAAGACCGCCTTCACCCGGGGGCTGGCCCGGGGGCTGGGGATCACCGGCCGGGTGACCAGCCCGACGTTCACCATTGTCAACGAGTACGAGGGGGGGCGGCTGCCCCTGTTCCATTTTGACATGTACCGGCTCTCGTCCTCGGACGAGCTCTATGAGATCGGATGGGAGGACTACCTGGCCCGGGGCGGCGTCTGCGCCGTGGAATGGAGCGAAATTGTCTCCGATGCCATAGAAGGGGACGCCATCCGGGTGGACATCCAGCACCGGGGCGGAGACAACAGGGAGATTGAAATCACGGGGGTGGAATGGGAAGTATGAAGATTCTGGCCTTTGAGTCCTCGGCCAAAGCGGCCTCGGTCGCCCTGTGCGAGGATGAATTTCTGATTGCCCAGTCCTATCAGAACAGCGGGCTGACCCACAGCACCACCCTGCTTCCCATGGCGAAGAGCCTGCTGGACCACTGCGGGGTGGCGCTGGAGCAGGTGGACTGTCTGGCGGTGGCCGCCGGCCCCGGCTCCTTTACCGGGCTGCGCATCGGCATCTCCACGGTGAAAGGGCTGGCCTGGGGGCTGGAAAAGCCCTGCGCCGGGGTGTCCACCCTGGAGGCCATGGCCTGGAACCTGGCCCATATGGACGGCGTCATCTGCTGCGCCATGGACGCCCGGCGCCGCCAGGTCTACAACGCCCTGTTCCGGGCCCGGGGGGGCGCGCTGGAGCGGCTTTGCGAGGACCGGGCCATTTCCCTGGAGGAGCTGGCCCGTGAGCTGGAGGGCTGTCCCGATGCTCAAATTGTAGTTGGAGACGGGGCACAACTGTGCTATAATGACGCAGAGGCCCGGGGTCATGTCCTGCGGATGGCCCCGCCCCACCTGCGCTTTCAGAGCGCCTGGGGGGTGGCCAGGGCCGCCCTGGAGTGTGCCCGCCGGGACGAATTGGTCAGCGGCGAGGCGCTGGAGGCCCATTATCTCCGGCTCTCCCAGGCGGAACGGGAGCGGCTGGCCAAAGAAAAAGAGAACAGAGGATGAAAGGGGAATCTACCATGAGCGTACACGTTTTGAACCACCCCCTGCTGCAGCACAAGCTGTGCATTTTGCGGGACAAAAACACCGGTACCCGGGATTTCCGCACGGCGGTTTCCGAGATCGCCATGCTGATGTGCTACGAGGCCACCCGGGATCTGCCGCTCCGGGAACTCGATGTGGAGACCCCGGTGGGGCTGGCCCACTGCCATTGTATCTCCGGCAAGAAGCTGGCCGTGGTGCCGGTGCTCCGGGCGGGACTGGGCATGGTGGACGGCATCCTGGACCTGATCCCTTCGGCCAAGGTGGGCCATATCGGCCTCTACCGGGATCCGGAGACCTTGGAGCCGGTGGAGTACTACTGCAAGATGCCCTCGGACATCGCCGAGCGGATGGTGCTGCTGGTGGATCCCATGCTGGCCACCGGAGGCAGCGCCAGCGCCGCCATCCAGTTTATCAAGAATCACGGCTGCAAGAATATCATTATGATGAACATCATCGCCGCCCCGGAGGGGGTGGCCCGGATCGAGCAGGATCACCCGGACGTGGAGTTCTATGTGGCCGCCCTGGACGAGCGGCTGAATGACCACGGTTATATTGTCCCCGGTCTGGGGGACGCCGGTGACCGGATCTTTGGAACCAAGTGAGAATACTCGCCGCAAAGGGGCGGCGCGCCGCGCGCCCCTTTGCGGTTTTTCCCTTTTGTCTGATTTGAGCGCTTTTCTGGAGGTAACTGTTTATGTGCGGAATTGTCGGTTATGTAGGCCGGGAGGAGGCCGCCCCCATCCTGCTGGAGGGGCTGTCCCGTCTGGAGTACCGGGGCTATGATTCGGCGGGTATCGCCGTGTATGATGACCAGGAGCGGGGACTCCAGGTTTACAAGGCCAAGGGGCGCCTCCAGGCGCTCTGCGACCTGGTGGAGGGCGGCGCCGCCGTCCGGGGACAGGTGGGGCTGGGCCACACCCGCTGGGCCACCCATGGCCAGCCCTCCGATCTGAACTCCCACCCCCATGTCAGCCAGTCCGGCCGGGTGGCCGTGGTACACAACGGGATCATTGAAAACTATCTGACCCTGCGCCGCCGGCTGGAAGCCCGGGGGGTGCAGTTTGCCTCGGAGACCGACACCGAGGTGGCTGCACAGCTGGTGGACTACTATTACAAGGACAATATCCTGGAGGCGGTGGTCAAGGCGCTGAACCAGATTGAGGGCTCCTACGCCCTGGGCATTATCTGCGTGGACTGCCCGGATCAGCTGATCGCCGCCCGGAAGGACGGTCCGCTGGTGCTGGGCTACGGAGAGGGCTGCAATTTCCTGGCCAGCGATGTCACCGCGGTCATCAAGCACACCCGGGACGTGGCCTATATGGAGGACGGGGAGATTGCCGTCCTTACCGCCGATTCCATCCAGGTCTATGACAGCCTGCTCAACCCGGTGGAGAAGGAGCACTCCACTGTGGACTGGGAGATCTCGGCGGCGGAGAAGGGGGGCTATGAGCACTTCATGATCAAGGAGATCATGGAGCAGCCCGACGCCATGCGCAAGTGCCTGTTCCCCCGGCTCAAAGACCGCCGGGTGGTGCTGGAGGACCTGAGCATTACGCCGGATTATATCCGCTCGCTGAATAAACTCTATGTGGTGGCCTGCGGCTCCTCTTATCATGTGGGAATGGTGAGCAAGTACTTCCTGGAGCAGCTGCTGCGCCTGCCGGTGGAGGTGGCCCTGGCCTCGGAGTTCCGGTACAGCAGCCCCATCGTGGATGACAAGACCCTGGTCATTGTCATCAGCCAGTCCGGCGAGACGGCGGACACCCTGGCCGCCCTGCGGGAGGCCAAAAAACTGGGGGCCCGCACCCTGGGGGTGGTCAACGTGGTGGGCAGCTCCATTGCCAAGGAGTGCGACGACGTGCTCTACACCTGGGCCGGGCCGGAGATTGCCGTGGCCACCACCAAGGGATACTCCACCCAGCTGGGGGTGCTCTACCTGGTGGGACTCTACTTTGCCGACGTATTGGGCCGGCTGGAGCCGGAGCGCTACGACCAGCTGGCGGAGCAGCTTCTGCTGCTGCCCAGCTGTATGGAGCAGGTGCTGGATCAGAAGGAGAACATCCAGTATCTGGCCTCCCAGTACTTCAACCACGAGTCCATTTTCTTTATCGGCCGGAACATCGACTACGCCATGGGACTGGAGGGCTCCCTGAAGCTGAAGGAGATCTCCTATATCCACTCCGAGGCCTACGCCGCCGGTGAGCTGAAGCACGGCACCATCTCCCTGATTGAGCCGGGCACCCTGGTGGTGGCCCTGGCCACCTACGGCGCCCTCTTCGACAAGACCATGAGCAACATTGTGGAGGTCAGAAGCCGGGGGGCCGACGTGGTGGCACTGACCACCGAGGCCCACCGTGAGGCCATGGAGAGCCAGGCCAGCGGAATCATGCTGATCCCGGAACTTGACCCCATGCTGATGCCCTCTCTGGCGGTGCTGCCCCTGCAGATGTTCGCCTACTATGTGGCACTGAACCGGGGCTGCGACATCGATAAACCCCGCAACCTGGCCAAGTCGGTCACGGTGGAATAAAGAAAAAACTCTGCCGCCCGGCGGGACATAGCTGAAAACCAGCTGTGTTCCGCCGGGCGTTTTTGCGTTTTACAAAAAAGCGGTGGCGGATTGACGAAAAACTGGAATTGCCCTTGATTAAAATTACAACATACAATATAATTTTGTTGTAAATTTGTTTAAACTGCAATAACAGGCCCGGGCCGGAACCCCAATGGGGGCGGTATCACAGCAAATCCGGCTGCGGGTATGTCTTTGGTTATTGATTGCGAAGAGATCCAGCGGTATCCTGCCTGTGTTCCAGTCAGACGGGGAGGATGCGTTCTCATACGGTTCAATCAATTCCAACAACAGAAAGGAGAATTGGAAGTGAAGAAGGCAAGATGTAGGAAATGGCTTGCGGTTGTGCTCTCGCTGGCATTGGCGTTGAGCATGCTGCCCGGCGCGGCGTTTGCTGAAGAAGTGGAGCCGCCGGCAGAGGAGACCCTCTCCTGCCAGTTGACCGAAGGCTGCACGCTGGAGCAGGGGCACGAGGGGGAATGTGTCCTGTCCGCAGCGGCCGATCAGACGCTGGGAGAGCCGGAGCAAGAGGAGGAAAATAACGCCGCGGCGTCCACATCCTCTGAACCCCAGACCGACGGGGGAGAACCCCCTGTGACGCCGGAGGAAGAGGACGGCCAGAGCGGTACGCCTGGAACCGAAATGCCCGGCACCCCTGTGCCGGAGACGGAGCCTCCGGTACAGACCAACAGCATCAGTGATACGGTCACCAATGATGCGGGGACGGGGGCGTTCCAGGTCGGCGAAAACAGCTATGATAATCTGGCGGATGCCATCGCCGCCGTGAGCGGCGGCGGTGCCATTACCATGACGGAGCATGCTGCCCTGACGGCAGATGTTACCATTGACCGGGATGTCACCCTGAACCTGAACGGAAAGACGCTGACAACAGGCAGCTATTCGCTGAAGGTTGCCGGCGGCGACGTTACGATTCGGGACGGCAGCCCGGAGCAGAGCGGAACCATCACAGGCACAGATTACATCATCAATATGAGCACCACCGGCGGCGACAAGGTCACCCTGGAGAGCGGGACGCTGAGGGGCACCGGATGGACTGCGGTTCTGAGAGTGGCCGGCGACGACATCTTTGAGATGACCGGCGGCACAGTGGAACAGACCCAGAGCAACGCGACCACGGTCGTTCAGGTGAATGCAAGAGGTATTGCTTCTGTGACTGGCGGTAGAATCCAGGGCGGCACCCGGGGGATTTCTCTCGCCGCTGCCACCTCCAGACTCACGGTGGGCCGGCTGCCTGCCGGGGAAACCCAGACGGAGGCGGAAGCGGGCCTGGTCTATGTCTCCGGCGTTTATGCCTCCAACGCCAGTGCTTCTGTGACCTTGAACAGCGGCACGGTGGGCAGAGTGTTCGGACAGGTGGGAACTGGCTTTGTGCTGAAGTGCTGGTTTGAACAGGATGTGTCCAGCAACCTTCCGGCGGGCGTGATGTGCGTTGCTGAGGGGGATCACTACATTGTGAAGGCGTTGACCGAAGAGGACGCGGCAGCGAAGATTGGAGACGTCTACTATGGTTCTCTGGTCAAGGCCGCCGCCTCTCTGGAAAGCGGACAGACTCTCACCCTGCTCAAGGACTATACCGGAACGGAGACCGTTAAGGTCACCGTTGACTGCGCCACGGTGGATCTGAACGGCCACAGCATCACCAATACCGCGGAGGACGGATACGGCCTGGAGCTGCACACCAGCTACGCCACGTCCACCGGCAACACCGACGGCATCAGCATCGTCAACCAGGGGGACGCGGTTTCCCGCATTACGGCGGCAGTGCCGGTCTATGCCATGTCTGGCAACAGCAGCAATCTGCTGCCGGTCTCTCTGGGGCAGAATATCGAGCTGAGTTCCACCGGTGCGGATGGATCCTGCCTCGAGTTGGGCACCAGCGCCTGTATGGCCTATAACGACACCGTTGCTGGCTACATCAAGACAGGCGGATTCCTGGCCACCCACAGCGATGGAAAGCAGTACGTCCACGGCAGCTTTGCCCCGGCGGCCAAGAATGATGTCAACGCTACAGCGGTTTTGCTGAACGACTATGAGGGCAGCATTGCCCACAGCTCCAGTAACGCTGACCTGACGCTGGATTTGAACGGCCACACTGTGACCAGCGGCAGCGATACTGTGATTCGGCTCAACGTCAGCAATGCTTCCCTGACCATTAAAAATGGCACCATGGTCACAGAGAACGGAACCGGAGCGGAAGTGGGCATTCCTCCATCCGGCAGCACCGGATATAACAATGTCACGCTGAACCTGGAGAATGTGGATCTGACCGCCGGCGGAAGTGCGGAAGATGACTATGGCATCGTGTGCAATGGCACAAGCACCGGAATTCACATCAACCTGAAGGGCGGCTCTGTCTACGCGCCCAATACAATCGGCATCTATTTCCCCGCGGCTGACAGCACGCTGACCATTGATGGCACCGAGGTGACCGGCACCATGGGCGTGGCCGTCAAGGGCGGAAGCGTCACCGTCAAAGCGGGCTCTGAGATCACAGGCACCGGCACGGCATCGGATCCGTCAGAGGGCCTGAACAGCGGTGTGAACAACACCGGCGCGGCCCTCTATGTCGAGGGCAACTATAACCGGGATATTTCGGTGAAGATCGAGGGCGGCACCTTTAACAGCGACAAGGGCCTGGCGGTAAAGATGCTGAGCGATGACAGTGCCGATGGCGAAAAGGAAATCGTGATTACCGGCGGCACCTTCAGCACGGATGTAGAGGAGTACGTCTACGACGGCCTGACGTCGGTGCCTAACGGTGACGGCACCTTTACTGTGGACCAGATGGAGGAAGTCTGGTTGAACGGCACCAGCGGAGATGACACCGATACCGGTGCGGATCAAGATTACGCGGTCAAGACCCTGGAGCATGCCCTGAATCTGGTGGCGGATGACGGCGTCATCTATATCTGCGGCCAGGTCACGGTCGATTCCGCGCTGACCGTGGAAGGCGCGACCATTGAGCGGGCGGAAGGTTATAACGGTACGCTCATCTCTGTCTATGGAGCGGATGCGAATCTGACGCTTGAACATACGACGATTGACGGAAACAACGAAACTGTGGATTATGGCAGCTACCTTGTCTTTATCACAAATGGGGGCACGTTGAATATTGAGGAAGGCACAGAGCTGGCCAACAACAGGGCAACCGCCGTATATGTAAATATCAATAGTAATTTGAACATGAACGGCGGTGCGATCAGGAACAATACTGCGGCCCAGAATTTTGGCGGCGGCGGAATTTATAACGGCGGTACTACGATTGTCAACGGCGGTGAAATTTCAGGCAACATTTCTTCCATCTGGGGCGGCGGTATTTTGTCCGAAAGAGGCTCGGTCACCTTGAACGGCGGAGAAATCAAGAAAAATTCCGCAGAGCAGGGCGCAGGTTTGACTGTGACTGGAGGGGACGCGAGTCTGAATGGTGCCGCCATCACTGAAAACGAAGCGGGTTTCTATGGCGGCGGTATCTATTTGCAAGGTTTTGCCTCAAATCCCATCCTGTTTGAGATGAAGAGCGGTTCTGTTGTCGGAAACACAAGCACAATGCCGGGAGCCGGAATCTTTGGCTACGTCTATGATGGAGCGGTAGACATCAAAATTTCGGGCGGGAGCATAAAAGATAATACCATAACCGATGAAGAAATGGGCAGCGCCATTGGCTTGTATGGCTACGAAGGCAGCGTGGCCTATCCGCGTCTGGAACTGAGCGGATCTCCGGAGATTTCAGGTGATATCTTCTTCCAGAACGATTATGAGGATGGCTATGTGATCCATGTCACAGGCGAGTTTACCCCGGTGTACCCTGTGGAGATCACCCGCAGCAACAATCTATACGATATCCCCGCTGTGGAGTACGCCCAAGGCCTGACCCCGAACCGGGATGATTTTATCTCTGGTGCGATTTTTGACGGCTTTGTAGTGAAGGATCAGTATCTCTGCTGGGCCAAATCCAGTATTGTCTACTTCTATGATGAAGATGGGACGACGGAATATGGGGATTACCGGCATGGCGTCGTATGGGGAGAACTGATCGACCCTGCCGATGTCCCGACTCCTGAAAAGACTGGTTATACCCTCGCAGGCTGGAATTTGAAGGGTTCGTCCACGCGCTGGAATTTTGAGACGGATCCGGTTGAGGGACCTTCCACAAGGCTTGTGGCCGTTTGGACGCTGAACGCCCCCACCGTGTCGGTCTCCGCTTCGGACAGCGATCCCCATGTGGGTTCCACTGCCACGCTGAAAGCCATGGCAGGCCATGACGCGGCGAATGTCACCTACACATATCAGTGGTACAGGGATGGCGAGGCGCTGGACGGCGAGACCAACAGCACCCTGACTGTCTCCGAGGCCGGAAGCTACACGGTCGAGGTGATCGCCAGCGACGGCGCCAAACAGTCCGCTGCGGTGGAAAGCGAAGCGCTGGAAATCACCATTGAGGATCATATTTTCGGCGAATGGACTACTGTGTCCTCTCCGACCTGCACCGATGCGGGCAGCGCCCAGCGGGTGTGCCAGGTCTGCAACTTCACTGAGACCGATCGGCTGGATCCGTTGGGCCATGAGTGGGAGGACGGCTTCACTGTGGATCAGGCGCCCACCTGCACTGCCGGCGGCAGCCAGTCCATCCACTGCAAGCACTGTGATGCGGTGAAGGACAGCACGGTCATTCCCGCCACCGGCCACAGCTTTGGCGACGACTGGAAGTCCGATGCGGCTCAGCACTGGCATGCCTGCACCGTCTGCGGCGCGGTCCAGGATCTTCAGGCCCATACCTTTGCCTGGGTGACCGATCAAGAGGCCACCGCCTCTGAGAACGGCTCCCGGCATGAGCAGTGCACCGTCTGTGGTTATGCCAAGCCTGCGGAGACCATCCCGGCCACCGGGACCAACCAGCCGGGCGATACGTCAGACGCCACCAACGAGAGCACGTCTCCCAAGACCGCCGATGACGCCCTTCCGTTCCTGGCCGCCTCCCTGTTGATGGCTGCCTGCGCGGGACTGGCCGGCGTGCTGGTGTACGGCCGGAAGAAAAAGCGCAACGAATAAGGAAAAGGAACGCGGTTTCAGAACATAAACCACCAGCGCCCTGCGGCGAAAAACCGCAGGGCGCTTTCCTGTAGACAGAACTCCGGTTTGGAGTTGAGGTGTAGTTTGCTGTTCAAAGGGACGCCGTTCAGTGCCCCGCCGGCTTGCGCTCCACCAGGTCGCGCTCTGTGGTCAGGTCGGCGTGAAGCAGGGCGGCAAAGACCACCCCCAGGGGGATCAGGGAGATCCAAATGGCCCGCCCGGAGAGCAGATGGCAGAAGACGGTGCCCACCACAGCGCCCAGCACGAAGTAGACCAGCATCTGAATGTGCCGGAAGAGCCGGGGGCGGTGGGATTTGTCTCCAGTGCGGCGGCGCTTGAGCTCCACGGCAATGCCGATGCCGATCTGCCGGATGTGGTTGGTGGCGAAGGTGGTGGCCATGGGCACTCCTTCGGCCTGGCGGAAGGTGTTGTACTGCATGGAGGCGATAAAGTTGATGGTCACCTGGGCGATCTGCACCGGGGCGCTGTCAGGGACAAAGCCCAGGAGCACCACCGCCAGCATTTCAATGCCGACGAGCAGGGTGTCCCAGCGCAGGGGCAGGTGGTGCTTGACCGGGTTGGGCACCAGCTCGGAGATCACCGCCCCCAGCAGATAGGCGGAGATGGGGATCAGGTAGTACAGCGCCTGCCCCCACTCGCCCGAGCCCAGGGCCATGCCCATCAGCACCACGTTGCCGGTCTGGGCGTTGCAGAACACGTTGCCCCGCAGCAGGTAGGTGTAGGCCCCGAAGAGCCCGGCCACCCCCATCAGAATGTGATACACCCAGGTGCGCTCGCACATCAGATAGTAGGTGCCCTCCGGCTTGCGCTCCATCCCCATAAAAACAGCTCCCTTCCGCCGCGGCACAGGCGAGATGCCCCGAGGGCAAGGCCGGATAGAGAGGCTTCTCTCGTCCGGCGGGCCTGTGTCGCCGCATTTCGGCTATCATACCACAAATCCGGCGGATCGACTAGGGTCATACCGCACAAGAATGCGCAGCAGGGGAGCCGTCTGCGTGTCTCTCGCCGGAGCGCTGTCCGCCGCTCAGAGCAGCTCCTCAGTGGGTTCGGCGATCAGGGTGAAGTGATTGCGCCGGTAGCGCAGCAGCCCGTCCCGCTGCAATTTGGACAGCTCCGCCGACATGGCCGCCCGGTCCACACACAGGTAGTCCGCCAGCTGCTGCCGGTCGAAGGGGATGTCGAAGGTCAGCCTGCCCTGGCGGGCGGCCTGGGCGGAGAGATAGGACAGCAGCTTCTCCCGGGTGGTGTGCCGCCCCATGTGGGTGATCTTGTCCTGGAGCAGCAGCAGCTTCCGGGCCAGCACCGCCGTCAGGTTCTGGATGATCTTGTGGTGGGCCGGGCAGGCGGAGGGGCAGGCGGTGAGCACCCGCCCGACGTCCAGCAGCAGCACCCCGCAGTCCTCCCCGGCCACGGCGCTCAGGTTCAGCGCCGCGCCGGAGGCGGCGAAGGCCTCGGCGAACACGTCCCCGGGCAGCACCTTGTCGATGATGTTGCGCCGCCCCCACAGATCCTCCCGGACCAGCAGTGCGCTGCCCCACAGCATCAGCCCCATCTGCCCGGTCTGATCCCCGGCCCGGAGGAGGAAG